>ENA-UOJP01001203-UOJP01001203.1-human-gut-metagenome-genome-assembly--contig:-C102-NODE-1203-length-34182-cov-6.807308_pt1 | contig 34182 bp, 30 predicted proteins | sample MGYA00242353_ERZ723900 | MGnify/ENA metagenome assembly ERZ723900
GGAATCAGAGACGCACAGGAAAAGATCTCTAAACAAACCCCCGATAGGATCATCACCATTGGAGGTAACTGTATGGTGTCTCTTGCACCATTTGATTACCTGCATGGCAAATACAAAAACGTCGGTATTATCTGGATTGATGCACATCCAGATGTATCAACTTTGAATGATGGATATCCGAATGCTCATGCAATGGTGCTTGGTAGTCTTTTAGGTCATGGAGCTGCACAACTGACGAAAGAAATCAAGAATTCCCTATTCAAGCCAGATGAGATTTTCTATATCGGACTTCAACCGCTCCATGCTTATCAAGAAAAATACCTGAATGATATGGGTGTGAAGTACAAGGTGCAGGATCAGACATTTGTGTCCAGCTCAGAAATCAAGTCTTTTATAGGTCGATTTGACCATATTCTCATACATTTTGATATAGATGTATTAGATGAACATTTTTTCCACTCGACCTATTTTGCAAACTCGGAATTAGTTGGCGATGGAGCTGGCGGTGGGAAGATGACGATCGAGAAGTTGTCGGAAATACTGCGTTTGATTACGGAAAATACGGATGTTGTTGGTTTCACAGTAGCTGAGTATCTTCCATTTGATGAACACAGACTGCATAAGATGTTCGCTGAAATCAATCTGTTCATCGACTGACAAATTCAGTTAGTCGGGATGTTCGCATCAAGGAGTGCCTCCCTTCATCAAGGTAGCGGAGGGAGGTTGTTTATTGACTAAATCAGTCCAAAGGGTAAAAGGGCGCCACCCGTTCGCACCTTCCAGGGAAACGGAACTCTTGTATTTTTTAACCGGACGTGGTATCGTGGATTATATGGAACAGTATGAACTCATTCGCTCCCAGCGCAGGACCTTGTCCCTGGAGATCACACCAGAGTGCCGTGTGCTGGTCCGGGCCCCGGCGCGGCTGCCCCGGGAGGCCATCGACGACTTTGTTCTCCGCCACGCGGACTGGATTTCCAGACATCTGGAGCGTCAGCGCCGGCGGCAGCTCTCCGTGCCGCCTCCGCCCACACCGGAGGAAATCGCCTCCCTCAAGGAAAAGGCCCTGGAAGTTCTGCCTGGTAAGGTGGCTCACTGGAGCCAATTGATGGGGGTAACTCCCGCCGGCATCAAAATCACCGCCGCCCGAAAGCGGTACGGCAGCTGCAGCGGAAAAAACAGCCTGTGCTTTTCCTGCTTCCTGATGCGCTGTCCGGAGGAGGCCGTGGACCTGGTGGTGGTCCACGAGCTGTGCCACATCCTAGAAAAAAATCACGGTCCCCGCTTTTACGCGCTGTTAGAGCGGGTGCTTCCGGACTACCGAGAGCGGAAGAAACTGCTGCAATAAAAAGGAGGCTTTCCAATGGAAACACAACTTCTCCCCGCCCTGCTGCGGGCCAATCCCTACCCCGGCCGGGGCATTCTCCTGGGCCGAAGTGCCGACGGTCAGAGCGCCGTGGCGGCCTATTTCATCATGGGCCGAAGCGAAAACTCCAGAAACCGGGTTTTCGTGGAGACAGAGGACGGCATCCGTACCCAGGCTCACGACCCCTCCAGGATGACAGACCCCAGTCTGATCATCTACCATCCCGTCCGGCAGGTGGGCCGGGGGCTGGTGGTCACAAACGGTGATCAAACCGACACGATCCGGGACTATCTCCTGGCGGGCCGCACCTTTGCCGAGGCCCTGCGCAGCCGGGAGTTTGAACCAGACGCACCCAACTATACGCCCCGAATCTCCGGTCTTCTCTCCCCGGACGGCAGTTTTCAGCTCTCCATCCTGAAAAGTGCCGATGGGGACCCCAGCTGCTGCCTGCGCCACTTCTATCTCTATGACAATCCCCTTCCCGGCGAGGGCCGCTTCCTCCACACCTATCAGGGGGACGGCACTCCCCTGCCCTCCTTTGAGGGCGAGCCGGTGCGCACGGCTCTGACGTTCCCGGACCCGGAGTCCCTGGCCGATGAGCTGTGGGAGGCTTTGCATCCAGAGAACAAGGTCGCGCTGTTCGTGCGGTATATTCGCCTGGAAGATGGTACATACCAACAGGTCCTGCGCAACAAATATTAAAAAATCCGCTGCCGGAGGTCCGGCAGCGGATTTTTCACGCACAGATTTACTCCCCCATTGGGGCGCCGCATTGGGGGCAGAATTTACTATCAGACCTGGCTCCGCAGATCGGGCAGGTCTTCTCCGCGCTCTCCGCGGCTGTCACAGGCTCTGTCTCCCTATTGGCGGCTTTCGCGGCCTCCAGTTCGGCAATTTTGGCCTTGGAAGCAACCACCGCCTCTACCAGATCCCGAACAGCGGCGGGAATCTCACCCTCGTATTCATTGACAAACCATTCACCGATGGTGCGGTAATTCTTATCAATCTCCCGCTGTTCACCGGCAATAGCAACCGTGATCTTCGTCAGCTCCGCGGCATCCTTGGCCTTATCTGCAGCCACAGCTGCCACGTCCTTTGCCTTCCTGGTCAAGTCATCAAAAAAAGCCATATGGAAAATCCCCTTTCAAATTACGGCCTTACGCCGCTTTTGTATGATGGAAACCGTGGATAGCTCTCTTTATTAGTATAGTCCAACCCGCGAAAAAACGCAACAAAATTCCACCTTGTTTACACTTCGTTTTCAATCCACGCCCGAGCCCGGTTTACCGCGCGCTGCCAATGGCTGTAATCGGCAGCACATTCCGCCTCAGCCCGCTGGGGCATGAAGACGTGCTGGCTGCGGCGAAGCTGCCCCACCTCCTGCAAATTCTCCCACACACCTACCGCAAGACCCGCCAGCGCCGCAGCGCCGAAGGCCGTGGTCTCCACCTGGGTCGGGCGGTCCACCGGCAGCCGCAGCAGGTCCGCCTGCGTCTGCATCAAGATGTCACTGACCGAGGCGCCGCCGTCCACTCTCAGCGTGGTAATAGGACAGGGCGCGTCGGCGTTCATGGCCCGCACCAGGTCTGCCACCTGGAAGGCGATGGCGTCCAGCACTGCCCGGGCAATATGAGCCTTGGTGGTACCCCGGGTGATTCCCACAATCGTTCCCCGGGCATACATATCCCAGTAAGGTGCGCCCAGACCGGTGAAGGCTGGCACCACATACACGCCGCCCGCAGAAGGAACGCTCTCCGCCAGGCGGTCGCACTCCGGCGAGGTTTCAAAAAGGCCCAGCTCGTCTCGCAGCCACTGGATGGCGCTGCCGGCGTTGAAGACACTTCCCTCCAGGGCATAGGTGGTCTCTCCGTTCAACTGCCAGCCCACAGAGGTCACAAGCCCAGACTGGGAACGCACTGCGCTTGTCCCCACGTTCATCAGTGTAAAGCAGCCGGTACCATAGGTGTTCTTCGCCTGACCGGGCACAAAACAGCCCTGGCCGAACAATGCCGCTGCCTGGTCGCCGGCGCTGCCGCAGATCGGGATGCCAGCTAGGTCCTCCAGCCCGGAGATGCCCGAGGCGATGGTGCCATATACTTCGCTGTTGGCCCGAGGCTGCGGCAGCAGTGCCAGAGGAATACCCAACATGCCGCACAGCTCCTGGTCCCATTGAAGCGTATGGATGTTAAACAGCATCGTCCGGGACGCGTTGGAGCAATCCGTCACATGGGCGGCACCTCTGGTGAGGTTCCAGATCAGCCAGCTGTCCACCGTGCCGCAGCAAAGCTCCCCCTGCTCTGCCCGCTTCCGGGCACCAGGAATATTGTCCAGCAGCCACTTGAGCTTGGTACCGGAGAAATAGGCATCAATCAGCAGCCCCGTTTTCTCCTGTACAGCCTCTATCCAGCCATCAGCCTTCAGCTGATCGCAGATGGCAGCGGTGCGGCGGCACTGCCAGACGATGGCGTTGCACACCGGCTCACCGGTTGTTCTGTCCCACAGAATGGTGGTCTCCCGCTGGTTGGTGATGCCGAGGGCCGCGATGCACTTGGGATCAATGTGGGCGGAGTCCACTGCCTCCGCCAGGGCTCGGGCGGTGGTGGACCAGATTTCCATCGGGTCGTGCTCCACCCAGCCCGGTTGGGGGTAAATCTGTCGGAAGGGATGCTGGGCTCGGGCCACAATCTCACCCGCCCGGTTGAACAAAATGGCCCGGGAACTGGTGGTCCCCTGGTCCAACGCGGCAATATACGCTTCCATAGGCTACCTCCTCTGGTATTTTCTACAGGGCCGTGGTATCATGGGCCCAGTATAACATAAGGAGGCCGGTTTTGCCATGCTCAGAAATGAATTTGTTTTTCCCTCCGCCGACGGAAACACATCCATCCACGCAGTACAGTGGCTGCCAGAGGACGATGTCCGGGCCGTCGTGCAGATTTCCCACGGTGTGTCGGAGTATATTCTGCGTTACGAGCCCTTTGCCCAGTACCTGACGGACCGGGGCTTCGCGGTGGTGGGCCACGATCATCTGGGGCATGGCAGCTCCGTGGCTCCCGGCGCTGCGCGGCTGTACTTCGGTCCCAAGGGGAGCTGGAAGTGGGTGGTGGATGACATCGAGAAGCGTCGATGTCTTGCCCGGGAGTCTTTTCCCAATGTGCCCTATTTTCTGCTGGGACACTCGATGGGCTCCTTCCTGGCCCGCACTTATCTGATCCGCTATCCGGGCCGTGTGGACGGTGCCATCCTGATGGGCACCGGGCAGATGTCTCCCGCCCTGATCACCGCAGGGAAGGCTATAGCCGCCCGGGAGTCCCGCCGCGTTGGAGAGGAGCACAGCAGTTCACTGGTGGAAAAGCTGGCCTTTGGTACCTATAACCGCATCTTTGCGCCCAACCGCACCGCGTTTGACTGGCTCTCCCGAAGCACGGAGAACGTGGACCAGTATCTGGCGGACCCACTGTGTGGTGAAACCCCCACGATCGGTCTTTTCCGTGAGATGCTCGAAGGCATGTCCTGGATCGAAAAGCCAGAAAACCTCAGACAGATGGACCTTGACACCCCCATTCTTTTCACCTCCGGAGCCATGGACCCGGTAGGCGGGTGCGGCGTGGGGGTGCGGCGGGCCTATGAGAGCTTTCAAAAGGCCGGCGTGCGGAATGTCACATGCAGACTCTATCCGGAGCTGCGGCACGAGATTCTATGTGAGGACTGCCGAGAGACGGTTTTCCAGGACCTTTTTGACTGGCTGACGGCCAGACTGCCGGATACGTCTGTCCCCGGCGCCAGATAGCTCTCCTTTTACGCCGTGTTCATGATTCCTGTTTGCAAGTCTGTAAAGCTCTTGTAAAAATAAGCGGCTGCGGCTTGAGGCCGGAGTCTGGATATGATATGATGTTTAAAATTGTTGCCACCCGCTGCAAGAGAGGAGGCTTTATGGTCCAGCCAATTCCAACCTATACCGGGACCCTCCGCAGCCACTCCTTGACCCTGCCCGCCTGCATTCATGAGTGCAGTGGCATCCGCATCTTTGGTCGGCTGATCCGATCCCTGGCTTTTACAACCGACGTGGCCATAATTAAAAACATCAATGCCGATGCCATCATCGCCGTCTACCCCTTCACTCCTCAGCCGGTGATTGCCCAGGCAATTATCACTGTGTCCGATGTGCCGGTCTTTGTGGGTGTGGGCGGCGGAATCACCACCGGCGCCAGGGCTGTCCGGCTGGCGGTGCAGGCGGAGCACCAGGGCGCCCACGGCGTGGTGCTCAATGCTCCTACCCCCAACGAGGTCATCGGGCAGATCAAGGAACGGGTAGACCTGCCCGTGGTAATCACAGTTGTCTCTGCCCATACGGATATCCGCGGCCGTCTGGACGCCGGCGCTGATATTCTGAACGTCTCCGGCGCTGGGGCGACCCCGGACATCGTGGCGGATATTCGGCAGGACTTTCCGGAAGTTCCCATCATTGCCACCGGCGGCCCCACGGAGGAGAGTATCCGCCGCACCATCCAAGCCGGAGCCAATGCTGTGACCTATACGCCGCCCGCCAATGGCGTTCTCTTTGCCCAGCTCATGACGCGCTATCGTCAAACCTGTTAGCCTATCTGTTCAGGCCCCGTCTCATGTGAGACGGATCTTAGCTTGCTTCAAATCGTTCGTGTCTTGCCTCCGGTGCCTGTCTGAAAGCAACGGCGCTCCATATCGTCTGCCTAAAGTAAGGGCCGCCCCAAATAGGGCGGTCCTTTCCATCAGCCCAGCCAGCTGAGAATCCGGCCCGCCTCCAAGGCGGCCAAGGCACGGACACCGTCAAAATCCACATAGGGATTATAGACGGCCTCCAGCCGGTCATGGTTGGCCTTGGCATCCCGAAGTGCTGCCACCGCCTCTGAACGGAGCAGCGCTGCCATTCGGGTCTGGAACCGCAGCCTGGCCTTGCTCTCCGGGTGGGTCATGGCGTCCAACCGGATGCGGCGATAGGGCTTTTTCCCATAGTCCATTCCAGGCCGGGATGTGACAAAAGCCAGCCCCAGCCCGGGGACCAGCAGGTGCTCCAGGCGAGTTGGCTCCTCCGGCGCGACGCAGGCAATCGTGTCCCATCCCCTTGAGACCGCCGCCTGGTGAAGCAGCTCCATCGTCCCTCCGCCCAGCTCCCAACCGTCCGCGAACTCATAAACCCTGGGGCACAGCGCGTCTACACTGTCAAAGCACCAAACATAGCCCTTGTGGGTAACGCTTCCCAAAAAGCGGCGGGTAGTCTTTCCCTCCTGTCCACCATGCTCCCGCAGCTCCCGCTGAATGATACCCCGTGCTCGCCTCTCTGCCCGTTCCTGGTCAAAGGTCCGTCTCACCGCGGCTACTGCATCCAGCTCCACCTGTCGGGCAGCCTTTAGGCTGTGGTATGCCCGCACATAGGCCGCTTGATAGGCATGGGTATGGGTTTTGACCTCCTCAGCGTCCGCCTTGGCGGCGGATAAATCATAAAATCGTCCCAAATCCACATAGCGGTCCACCGCCGCTGGGTATACTGGCTCCATGACATGGGGGCTGGTGCCGTCCACTACGGCGCACCGCACCTCCGGTAGTACCACTCCGTCCAGAGAATCCGGGTCCCCGGAGCACCAGAGGTATTCCACCGGCGTCCCCGCCTGCTCCATGGTCCGCCCAATTTCCCGCATAAAGGTGTTCTTGCCCACGCCAGGTCCGCCCTTTAGAATCATAACATCATATGTAGCCTCTAAATCCACCATCTCATGGAACAGGTTTTGAAATCCTTCGCCGCTGTTAGCACCGGCAAAAAAGTTGGTAATCCGTGCCATAGCTGTCTCCTCCAAATTGAACTACAATCCAGAGTATGCAGCAACACCTTGACCTGACTTTCCTGAAAACCTGTCCTTAAAAAATTGCGGAAAATTTCTGGTGAAATCCGCCGGAGAGTCTGCTATACTGTGATCAATGGCGCGTCGGGCCAGCCAGGCTTTTGCGTCGGAACACACGCGATCAAGGAGCATTCTATGGACGATTACACCCCCATGTTCAGTCCCGAAGAGCGGGCTGCCCGCAGAAAGCAAAGAGCCGCAGCCCGCAGAAAAAAACAGCGCCTTCAGCGCAGGAGAATTCTGCTGCGGACTCTGCCGGCAGCCATTCTTTGCTTGGTTTTTGTGGTCGCCTTATCATTTTGGGGGCAAGGACAGGCGGAAGAACTACCGGAAGATCCGCCGGCTGCAAAATTCCCCAAGGTCTCCCCTGTGGAGCCAGAGACCGCCCTCCGCCCTGTGGAAACCACGGAAACAGTCCATCTGGGGGATGAAATCTCCAGTGGTTACGCCGTCTTGATAGACCTGCAAACCAACACCATTTTGGCAGAGAAGGAAGCTCAGGCGGTGATCAATCCCGCCTCCATGACCAAAGTGCTGACCCTGCTGGTAGCTGTGGAGCAGCTGGAAGAGGCAGATCTGGAGGACACCTTTACCATGACCATTGATATCACGGATTACTGTTATGTCAACGACTGCAGTGTGGTAGGGCTGGATGTAGGGGAAACCGTATCCGTCCGCGAACTGCTATATGGCACGATTCTCTCCTCCGGTGCAGACGCCGCCCTAGGACTTGCGGTATATACTGCCGGGTCTCATGAGTCCTTTGTAAAATTAATGAATGAAAAGCTGGAGGAATTGGGACTCTCTCAGACTGCTCATTTTACAAATTGTGTAGGGCTCTATGATGAGGCACACCACTGTACAGTCACTGACATGGCCGTTATTCTGAAAGCAGCTATGGACAACGAACTGTGCCGGGAGGTTCTCTCCGCCCACACCAATGAGACTGCTCCTACAGAGCAGCATCCGGAGGGGCAGGTTCTTTCCAACTGGTTCCTGCGAAAAATTGAGGACCACGACGGGTCGCAGGCCGTGCGGGTTGTGGGAGCCAAGACAGGATATGTAGCCCAGTCCGGTTCCTGCGCCGCCAGCTGGGGGGAGGACGCCGCCGGCAACGGTTATCTCTGTGTCACAGGAAGCGCCGGCAGCAGCTGGCAGGCGATTTTTGACCACGTGGCTCTGTACCGGGATTTCTGTGGCACCGAATAACGTTTCCTGGATTCAGGTACAGCCTTTGACTATGTCCCTGACCAGTTGTTTGCAAAGGCAGCCTATTGCTCAAAAGAGGACGTCTCCAGATGGAGACATCCTCTTTTTTTAATAGCCCCGCTCCCGCAGCGCAGCCACCAGTCCTACGTAGAACTCCCGCACATCAAAGCCTCGGATGTTTTCCCGGTTCAGGTCCACCATATCCCCGTGGGAGATCCCACGCTTCCCCTGAGGTTCCAGCAGGGTGAAGTGCCCTCCCCACCTGGCGGACTCCACGGACACCAATCCGTCGTTGAGGCCGTCAAAGTGCTTCACAATGGGATGGGTCATATTCAGTGGGAATTTTCCATGGGCTGCCCGCTTACAGTAGGACATTACGCTTTCGTACACCACATCAGGGTCATCAGGTGTACTCTCGTTCCGGCGGAGGCACGCGCTTTCTGTCAGGTCTGTTACTGCTGCCAGGAAATCAGGATTCTCGTCCCCCAGCTTTTTCAGAGTGGCATTATAAGCTGCGGCAATCCGCTGGCGGGTCGGCTCCGGCACCTTTCCCAGCAGATACTCCGCAAAGATACAGCCCCGATGAGGTGTATTGATGGTAGTCAGCGTAGCTACATACGGAGCTGCGCCCTGGTGGGCAATGGCGGCGCGGCTGTCCAGCCCACCTTTGGAGTGGGCGATGATGTTCACCTTCTCACAGCCGGTTTCCACCACAATTTGCCGGATGCGCTCCGCAAGCTCCCGGCCGGAATCCTCTACCGCCGCCGCAGACTGCTGCTCGCCGTAGTAAACCGTGGCGCCGTTGCGCTGGAGCTCCCTTGGAATCCGGCCCCAGTAATTGATATAGCGATAGTCCCGGAAGAATACCCCATGAACCATCAAAATGGGATACCTGGTTTTGCAGACCTCACTTTCCGCCCGGGCCTCATCCAGTTCCCACTTCTCCGTCTCAAATTCCACCTCGTCGGAGACTATGCGGATCATCTTGGTGAGATACCAGAGATTGACACCGGGAATCCAGCCGCACAGCGCCCCCAGAATCCGGTGCTTGAGACCCAGCTGAACAGAAGTAACGTAAACTCGAAGCATTCCGTTCCAAAAGAGAATCGCCTCCGCCGCCACAGCCCAGAGAACACTGAAAATACCGCTTGCCACAGCCGTACCATAGCCGCTTTCTCCCGGAGTCAGCCTGGCAAGAAGGTGCCACAGCCATGCTCCCTGAGCGAAAACCGTAATGGTAGCGGAAATCAAAAATATTCGCAACAGTTCGCCGCCGCTTTTTAAATACCAGATGCGCTTTGTGGGCGCACTTCCTTTTTCAATAGGCCGCAGATTGAGGTAGAGAAATTCTCCCAAAAGGACCAGATTGAAAAGCCAGCTCACCGGTCCAAACGCATCACACAGGAAAAACCAATTGGTGATGACGGCCACCAGGAGTGCGAGAACCCACCGCCTTATCATAGGAACACCTCGTTCTCCTTGGGCTCTGTAAAATTCTGCTCCAGCATGGCCACATGGGACAAGAATGCTGGATCATCAAAATACTTGGCGTGCCGTGTACATTTGCGGACGCAGCACTGGCACTTGATACAGGTGCCGGGGACGCGGAACACGTCCCGTGGATCAATCGCCCCCATAGGACACAATCGGGCACAGGCCCCGCAGTTTGTACACTTTCCCGGGTCTGTCCGGGGTTTGGCCTGTAGAAATTTCACCGGCTCGCCGTCCACCCCCTTCGGGATGTAATAGGGCGCATCCGGCACGCCCGGCACCGCCACGGTCTCCCCCCGTCCGCTCCGGAGCTTGCCGGCGATCTGCGCAGCGAACTGCCGCATCTGCCGTTTGTCATCCCAGTCGGGACGGCCTTCTCCCAACTTGTCTGTAAAGGCATGTCGCCCCACAAAAGCTCCCGCCGCCACCGGATGGAAGCCGTTATTCATAAGGACTGACCAAAGCTCCGCCAGGGCGTTGTCATAGCTGCGGTTTCCAAAGAGCACCACGGGTACTGCAGGAGTGCCCTCCCCTCGAAGACCGCTCCGGAAATCTGGTGCGATCTTGTTGGGAAGCCGGCCCGCGTAGGTAGGCGAACCCACCACCACCAGGTCCTCTGCCGTGAAGAGATGCGTCCCAGTCCGCTCTGCAGGCCTGGTAAAGCTTAGCCGCTCTATCGGTAATGTCAGCTGTGCAGCCAACTCTTCTGCAATGGTGTTCACCGCTTTGTCCGTGGTGCCGGTGGCGCTGTAGTACAACGCCCAAACCTTTGTGATTTCCATAGCCTGCTCCTCCTTTTATCACAACAGGCGCCAGGGAAACCCAGGCGCCTGTTCAGGCTTGCTCAAAAATAGTTGAAATGCCGATACGCCCCAGTTCTTCGTCAGTCCAAACAATGTTGTCCAGAAACTATGACGAATTCTCCGAATGCAGCTTGTGGAGAAAGATGGGGCAGCCTATATTCTCGACGGTCTCAAACACGGTCCCATTTTACAAGGAAAAATCAGACTCTTTTAGCTTGCCGATATCCAGCGTCACAGGACGGGGCGGTACCCGCTTGAGGGGATCATATTGAAATGCCCTGCAATGGTGCTCTACCGGAACAATTCCGCGCTTGACACAGGCCACCTCTCGTTCGTTGATCTGCTGGCCCCGGCGGCAATATGCACAGCGGGGGTCCATATCCTTACGGAACAGCATCTCTTCCGCCTCTCTTTATAGACAGTAGAGCTTCACCGCGTCGTTTTCCGCGGTGGCTCTGATCTGGGTGACTGGGTTTTCATAGCTGTCAATAATCTGCGTGGCCATGGGGTCCTCCAGCTCCTTCTGGATGGTCCGGCGCAGGTTCCGCGCGCCGTAAGTCCGAGAGTAAGACTTATGGGTTAACAGCGCCACCAGCGCGTCGTCATAGGTAAAGGTGATGCCCTTGTCCTTCAGAGAGGCCGCCAGCTCCTCCAGCATAATGCGGGCAATGCCCTGGAAGTTCTCCTCGCTGAGGCGGTTAAAGGTAATCACAGCGTCCACACGGTTGATAAATTCTGGCCGCAAAAACTGCTGCAGCGCCTTCATAGCCCGGTCGCTGTCCTGCTCCCGCTGGGTGCGGTCAAAGCCTACGGTCCCCTCTTTGGTGGCGCTGCCGGCATTGGAGGTCATGACGATAATGGTATTTTCAAAGTTGACCTTCCGGCCGTGGGCGTCGGTGATCTCACCGTCGTCCAAAATTTGCAGCAGCACGTTCAGCACATCCGGGTGGGCCTTTTCAATTTCATCAAAGAGCACCACAGCATAGGGCTTGCGGCGGATTTTCTCCGTCAGTTGGCCCGCCTCATCATAGCCCACATATCCCGGCGGTGAGCCTACAATCCTGGATACGGAATGCTTCTCCATGAATTCGGACATGTCCAGACGAATCAGGGCGTCCGGTGTGTTGAAGAGGTCCACGGCCAGCTGCTTGACCAGCTCCGTCTTGCCCACGCCCGTTGGTCCGACAAAGATGAAGCTCACCGGTTTGTGCTTGGGGCTGATGCCCACCCGGTTGCGGCGGACGGCCGCAGCCACAGCCTCAATCGCCTCATCCTGGCCGATGATGTGTTCGCGAAGCCGTTGATCCAGCTGGCTGAGGCGCTGGAACTCCTGTTCCCGGATTTTTGCTGCCGGAATCTTCGTCCACAGCTCAATGACATGGGCCAGATTCTCCATACTCAGCTGCGGGTCTCCCTTTTCCAGCAGGGCATTTAGTTCCGTGCTGAGCTGGGCCTCCTTGCTTTTCAGGAAGGCCATCCGTTCATAGTCTGGCTCCGCCCCCTCCTGAGTGGCCTGCTCTTCCAGCATGACCCGCTCCTTTTCGTAGTCGTCCAGTTCCCGCTGAATCTCCATCCGCCGGGAGATATCCGGGTCCTTCAGATTAAGATCAGAGCATGCCTCGTCAATCAGGTCAATGGCCTTGTCCGGCAGGAAGCGGTCGGTAATATAGCGCTCAGAAAGCACCACTGCCTGGCGGAGAATGCCGTTAGATATCTTCACGCCGTGGTATTTCTCATAGTTAGGGGCCAGCCCCTTGAGAATCTGGACAGAGTCCTCAATGGAAGGCTCGTTCACCGTGACCGGCTGGAAGCGCCGCTCCAGGGCGGTGTCTTTTTCGATAGACTTTCGGTATTCGTTGAATGTCGTGGCGCCGATCACCTGAATTTCGCCCCGGGAAAGGGCGGGCTTTAAGATATTGGCAGCGTTCATGCTGCCCTCGGCGTCGCCGGCACCGGCAATGTTGTGGATCTCGTCAATCATCAAAATGATGTTGCCCAGGCGCTTGACTTCGTCGATAAGCCCTTTCATCCGGCTTTCAAACTGTCCCCGGAACTGGGTGCCGGCCACCAGCGCCGTCAGATCCAGCAGGTGCACCTCCTTGCCCCGCAGTTTGAAGGGCACCTCGCCGTCCACAATCCGCTGGCTGAGGCCCTCGGCAATGGCGGTCTTGCCCACGCCCGGCTCGCCGATCAGACAGGGATTGTTCTTCTGGCGGCGGTTGAGAATCTGGATGACCCGCTCAATCTCCTCCGCCCGGCCAATCACCGGGTCCAGCTTGCCGTCCTTGGCCTTCTGAGTCAGGGAGATGCAGTAGTTCTCCAGATATTTCCGCTTGCCGGATTTGGGCTCCTTTTTCTCCCGGCGATCCCGCTGGCCGTTCTCCTCGGCGCCCTCCTCCTTGGCAACATCTCCGCTGGAAAAGAGGCGGTTGAGGAAGGGGAACGTGGCAGTTTTGCCCTCTTCCTCCGCGTCCTCCTCGTCGCCGCCAGGCAGGTCCTCAATATTCTCCACGCCGTTCATGGCCTGGAGCATTTCGCTGTTGAGCGTATCCAAATCCTCATCAGAGATGCCCATGCGCTTCATCATGTCGTCCACCTGGGGCAGGCCCAGCTCCTTGGCGCATTTCAGGCATAGACCCTCATTGACGGTCTTCTCTCCGTCCAGCTTCGAGATAAACACCACCGCGACATTTTTTTTACATCTTGAACAAAGTGTAGGCTGCATCTTGTACCTCCAGAAAATCCGGCGGTCGCTCCGCCGCAAACGCCCGCGCCGCCTTAAGACAGCCAGGTCGTATAAATATGTAGAATTCGGCTGCCCTCCAGGGGCACATCCAGCCGCTGTAGAATCAGCACCAGCAAAAGCAATACCACCGCGCCCTCCAGCAGGCCCGCCAGGGCGCCGCCCAGGGTGTTGGCCCCGTGCAGCACAGGAAGCTTCAAAGCAAGGTCCAACAGCTTGGAGAGAAGGTTCAGCAGCAGCGTCAGCAATAAAAACGACAGCAAAAACAAAACACTGTATAGAATCGGCTCCGTGAGGCACTCCGCCACAGCAGTCAGCACGGAAACGCCAGTATCCCGCATGCCCTCCTGCACTTTTTCCGTCAGGTCGGCCAGCTTCTCCTCCTGCACGCCCAAAAGCGCCAGCAGACCCTCCGGATGATCCTCCGGCATCTGCCCCGCCTGGTCGGATGCAGCCAGTGCCGCGTCCAGCTTGTTTTCCATCTGCCGCTCCACGACCGGCAGCACCAGCTCCATCGCTGGCGCCGTAATCGCCTCCGCTGTCAGCCGCGCGCCAACGAGCGCCAGCACAATCACCAACAGGCCTGCCAGTGTGCGGAACAGCCCGCGTCTGGCGCCATACCCGGCAAACCCCAGCAGGATCACCACAGCAATGATGTCTATTATAGCAGGTATCTCCACGATTTCCTACCTTTCCTCCTGTAAACGTTTTGTGAACTCCCCTGTAATTCCTGGCGCCTACGGCAAAAAGAGGCTGGCGGATTCCATCGACAGCATCAGCGCCGAGCCGTCAGGCCGCATCAGAACGCCGGAGGCGTAGTCCGTCCCCTCATAGGTGGCATAGGCCTGCAGGTCCTCGTTATAGACCACCAGACTATCTGTATACAGCACCGCCAGATACCGCCCTGCTGCGGAGAGGTCCAAAACCTCCTTTGTCACCTCCAGCGAGGCGATTTCCTCGCCATCCTCTCCTACTGTCACCAGGTGCCCCACGCTGCCGGAACGGTAGCGGTTCAAAAGCAAGGCGGCAAACCCATCCCCGCCCAGGTCATAGCCCCGCAGATAGGCGCTTGCGTAGGAATAGGTGTTCTGCACCTCTCCATTGGGGTCCGCTATGGTCAGGCAGGTGTCTGAGACTGTGAGAATCCGCCCGTCCTGCTCCGCGATAGCGGCCACCAACCCGTCTTCCACGTCGTAATCCGCCGCAGGCTCCACCTCTCCCGCTTTTTCCAGGTTATAGAGCACGATGTTGCTCACAAAGGTACCGGCCTCCTGCCCCAGCGTCACAGCGGCTAAGTGTTTTCCGTCAACAACGCAGGCGTCCGTCACAAAGCGCTCAGAGGACTTGAACTCAGAAACCAGCTCCAGGGAAGGGTCGTATACCCGTACCCAGCCCTTGCGGGTCTGCTTTTGAGAGGTTACTGTCAACCAGCCGTCCTCGCTGAGGTTGGCAGCGATCAGCGGCTCGGCCTCGTCGGCGCTCAGATGCATCAGCTCTCCGTCCCCGTCCAGAAGATACAGCTCGGTACCGCCCACGTCGTAGGCCACCGCCCGTTCCCCCGCTTGGACCAGCGCCGGCGCAGCGAAGTTCACCGCCTGGCTCCACACCTCTGTCCCCGATGGGCCCAGAATGCTGAGATTCGTGTTGGACAGCACCACCAGGTGCTCTCCCAGTGCCGCGAAGTGATTCTGAGAGGACGCCTCGTAGGGGTATACCACCTGCTCCCCGTCCGTCTGATTGCGATAGCTGAAATAGCGGCGCAGAGCGTCAAAGCCGGTACCGTCCCGATAGGCCGCCACCAGCACCACCGCCAGTACCAATGCCAGCACCAGGCCAAAGAACAGGATGCGCCGTGAGCCACGGGATTTTTTGGCCTCGGTCTCGCCGTCGTCGTCATTCCAGATGTCATATTGCTTATCAGCCATTGAGCCGCTCATCCTCATACCAAAGTCTTGTCAGGTACAGCCCGCCGGGGGGAACCGTGGGCCCCGCCGCTGTCCGGTCCCCGCTCTCCAGGATCGCGGGGATATCCTCCGGGCGGAACTTCCCCTCCGCCGCGTAGAGAACGGTACCGGTGATAGCCCGCACCATGTTATATAAAAAGCCGTTAGCGCACACCCGCAGCTCCAGCAGCTCGCCGCTGCGGCTCACATCGCACCAGTAAATGGTGCGCACTGTGGTTTTGGTCTGTGTCCCCACGCTGCGGACTGCCGCAAAGTCATGGGTGCCCACAAACATATGGGCCGCCCGGTTGAGATATGCCTCATCCAGCCGCTTGGGATAGAAATAAGCCCGGTTGACGTAGAAAGGGTTTTTCACCCTGGAATTATAGATGCGGTAGGTATACTCCTTCTTCAGGCAAGAGCCGATGGCGTTGAAATCCTCCGCTACCTCCACCGCCTCTCCCACGGCGATATCCTCCGGGGTATGGGTATTGATGGCAAAGGGCAGGCGTTCCAGGGGAATCCTGGACGCGGTGCGGAAATTCGCCACGTACGCCTCCGCGTGGACGCCCGCATCCGTCCGGCCGCAGCCGGTGAGGTGCACCCGCTCGCCGGTGATCTCCGTCAGGGCCTTTTCCAGCGTACCGCAGACGCTGACGGCGTTTTTTTGAACCTGCCAACCGTGGTAGGCGGTTCCGTTGTACATCAGTTTTAAAGCGATATTGCGCATGGAAAAACTCCTTTATGCCGGCCAGGTCAGCTCCGGCCCAGACAGCGATTCGTTGCCTTCAAATCTCCCGCCTTCCGGTTTAGAGCCATCCTCCGGGATGGTCCAGGACAGATACGGGAAGTCATAGCCCAAGCCGTACCCATCCGTGCAGGAAAACCGGACCTCAATCCGGTCCCCCGGCACACACTCCACCCCCAGCGTCTGGTCCGGCAGCGCCGGGGCGTAAGTCAGATCTCTGTCCCGCGCGGACGCAGTCTCAGAGAGCTCCGCCTCTGCCTCCTGCTCCAAAGTGCCGTTGCGGTATATCCGGAACACCGGGTCCAGGACCTCCACGCCGCTCTCATTTCTCAAAGACAGGTCAAAATCGGAAGACAAAACGCCCTCCTGATAGGTAGGGCCGCCTACACTGCTGCCGGAGAGCTGCAAGGGCAACAGCATGGAGATATCCGTCCAGCCGCCCAGGTCCACCCGCCGGCTCTCTCCGCCGCCGGTGACCACCGCGGCCAGCCGCACCTCGTACTGCTCGTTGACGGGAAACATCATCGTACCGCTGCAAGAGCCCAGATCATCCACCTGCATGGCTGTAACGTGCTTGTCCGGCCCAACCACCGTCTCCAGATAGACTACCGTATCCTCCTGCCAGCTCTTCAGCTTTAGGATCGCATCGGCCAGAAGCCGTTTTTGCTCCTGGTTGATCCCGCTGGGATGGACCTCCCAATCCTGAATGGGGTTGGCCGCTTCCTCTACGGCCCGGGCCACATCGCCGGAAATCTCCTGCACCTCATTTTCCAGATCATAGATCTGGTCCTCAGCATTTCGCAGGGAACGCCGGAGGTCCGCCACCGCCCAGCTCTGCCAAATCAACAGTACCAACAAAATAACACTCATCAGCAAGGACAGCAGCTGCATTCGGTTCTTTTTTATCGCGAAGACCTCCTTACATGGTATTTCCCGCACAGGGTCCTGCTCAGCTCACAAACTTCCGCAGCGTGAGAATCAGTGCTAGAACCGCCGCGCCCAGGGCCAGCGCGATATAATCCCGACTCTCATACTTCAAAACATGGAGCTTGGTCCGGCCCTCGCCGCCGTGGTAGCAGCGGCACTCCATAGCCGTGGCCAGCTCGTCCGCCCGGCGGAAAGCGCTCACAAAGAGCGGCACCAGGATCGGCAGCATGGCCTTGGCCTTTTGAATCAGGTTCCCGCTTTCAAAGTCCGCGCCACGGGCCTTCTGGGCGGACATAATCTTGTCCGTCTCCTCAATCAGCGTGGGGATAAACCGCAGGGCAATGGACATCATCATGGCCAACTCATGGACCGGCACATGGAGCTTTTTCATCCAGTTCAGAAGCCGCTCCAGACCGTCGGTCAGGCTGATGGGACTGGTGGTATAGGTCATGAGGAACGTGCCCATGATCAGCATCATGATCCGCAGCACCATGAAAAAGGCGTTTCGCAGTCCCTCCGCAGATACCCGAAGAAAACCCAGCTCAAAGATGTAGTTCTCCCCCGGCGTGAAAAACAGGTTCATGATGGCGGTAAAAATGATGATGAACAGCACCGGTTTCAATCCCCGCACCAGGGATTTGAATTTCACCTTGGAGATGCGGGCGCAGGTGAGCAGTACCAGTGCCATCACCGCGTATCCCACCGCGCCTTTGGCGCAGAACAGTGCCACAATATAGAGGACCACCAGCAGGATTTTTGTCCTGGGGTCCAGCCTGTGGGCCACTGTGCTTCCAGGGAAGTACTGGCCTAGAGTAATGTCTTTCAGCATGCCGCACCGCCTTTCCGCAGCGCCAGGAGCTCCCGCTCCAGTGCCTCCACGGTGTAAACAGCCGGGTCCACATTCAGCCCCCTGGCCCGCAGAGCCATGGCCACCCGCGTCACCTGAGGCACGTCCAGCCCGGCGGAGAGCAGCTCTTCTCCTCTGGCAAAGACCTGCTGGGGGGGGCCCTCCATCAGAATGTGGGCATTTTTCAGTACCAGGATGCGGTCCACATTCCGGGCGATTTCATCCATGCTGTGGCTCACCAGCACCACCGTGCTGCCCTTGTTGCGATGATAGTCCCGGATGTTGGCCATCAGGTTCTCCCGGCCGGCAGGGTCCAGGCCCGCCGTGGGCTCATCCAGGATCAGCACCTCCGGCTCCATGGCCAGCACACCTGCCAGGGCCACCCGCCGTTTCTGCCCGCCGGAGAGTTCAAAGGGGGATTTGTCCATCTGGTCGTCCCGGATTCCCACCAGACGGGCGGCCTCCCGGACACAGTGGTCCAGCTCGTCCCCGGTTTTTCCTTGGTTGGACGGTCCGAAGGCGATGTCTTTGTAAACCGTTTCTTCAAAGAGCTGGTACTCCGGATACTGGAAAACCAGTCCCACCCGGAACCGCACTTGACGGATTTTCTTCGGCTCTGCCCAGATGTCCCTACCGCCCAGGAGAATCTGCCCCTCCGTTGGTTTTAGAAGGCCGTTGAGGTGTTGGATCAGCGTGGACTTTCCGGAACCGGTGTGCCCAATCACACCCAGGAACTCCCCCTCGTACACGTCAAAGCTCATGTCCTCCACCGCGCTGCGCTGGAAGGGCGTTCCAATCCCATAGGTATGGGTCAGATGCTGAATCTGTAAAATCGGTTTCAAGGTCTGTTCGTCCTTCCCATCCAAGTTATTGAAGCGCCGCCGCGATGGCGTCGGCGCACTCCTCCACACTCAGGGCGTCCAGAGGCACGTCCACGCCCTGGTGGCGCAGCCGGTCCAGAAGATCTACCGTGTCCGGCACCGTCAATCCCATGTCCCGCAAGGCCTCCACCTGGGAAAAGACCTCCCGGGGCGCGCCGTCCATAGCAACCTTGCCGCTCTTCATGACAAGGACTCGATCAGCCTGTTCCGCCTCGTTCATATGGTGGGTGATCAAAACCACGGTGATGTGCTTCTCCCGGTTCAGCCGGTGGATGGTAGAGAGCACCTCCTGACGGCCCACAGGGTCCAGCATGGCGGTGGCCTCGTCCAGAACAATACAGTCTGGTTCCATAGCAATCACACCAGCGATGGCAATGCGTTGCTTTTGCCCGCCGGAGAGCAGATGCGGCGCGTGGGTGACAAACTCGCTCATGCGCACGGCGGCGAGGGCGTCATCCACCTTTTTCCGAATTTCCTCCGTGGGCACGCCCAGGTTCTCCGGGGCAAAGGCCACGTCCTCCTCCACCACATTGGCAACAATCTGGTTATCCGGGTTCTGGAACACCATGCCCACCCGCTGGCGGATCGCCAAAAGCAATCCCTCATTCGAGGTATCCATTCCCTGTACATAAACCTTGCCGCCGGAGGGCAGCAGCACCGCGTTGAAGGTCTTGGCCAGGGTGGACTTTCCGGAGCCATTATGCCCCAGCACCACCACAAAGCTGCCCTTTTCAATCTGCACGTCTACACCGTCCAGGGCCAGGACCGGGGTCTCCCCTTCCTCTGCCGGATAGGCAAAGTGCAGCTCATTTGTCTCAATCATGGTTGCCATAGCGTCTCTCTTTTCCCGCGTCAAATTTCGGCATGGCCGGTCACTCGCTGAACCATCTGCCTGTTGCGCCGCAGGGCAGCGCCAGACCCGTGGCCGTGACGGGCAGCCCCAGCTCGTCCCAGGTGCACTTGCCGCCGTATTTGGAGGCCACTAACAGGTTTAGAAGATATCCCAGCACCGACGGCGCGAGACCGGTGGTGTAGGAGTTAATCAACACGAACAGGGGCCTGTCCGACAGCACGCCGGCGCAGAGCTGAACGAAGTCATAGAGGTTGTCCTCCAGCTTCCACACCTCGCCGCCAGGACCCCGGCCGTAGCTGGGCGGGTCCATAATAATGGCGTCGTAGCGCTTTCCCCGGCGGATTTCCCGCTCCACAAACTTGGCACAGTCGTCAATGATCCACCGGATAGGGGCCTCCTCCAGCCCCGAGAGCCGGGCATTCTCTCTGGCCCAGGCCACCATCCCCTTGGCCGCGTCCACATGGCACACGCTGGCACCCGCCTTGGCACAGGCAACGCTGGCTCCGCCGGTATAGGCGAACAGGTTTAAAACCCGAATAGGCCGGCCGGCATTTTGAATCTTCTCCATGGCAAAGTCCCAGTTCACCGCCTGCTCCGGAAAGAGGCCGGTGTGCTTGAAGTTCATGGGCTTGACCTGGAAGGTCAGTGGCCCGTAATGCACCCGCCAGCTCTCCGGCAGAGCCTTTTTCTCCCAATGCCCGCCGCCGCTCTGGGACCGCAGATACCGCCCGCCAGCCTGCCGCCAGGCAGGGTGCTTCCGGTCCGTCTCCCAAATGGCCTGAGGGTCCGGACGCACCAAGAACTGCCGGTCCCACCGCTCCAGTTTTTCGCCGCTGCCGCAGTCCAGAAGCTCATAGTCCTGCCATTGATCTGCGATCCACATGCCCTGTCCTCCATTTTCTATAGCAAATCATGTTATTATACCGCCAGGGAGGGCCCTTCGTCAATTCCTTTTCCGGCGGAAAACGCCGGATATTCGGAGCAAACCTTCCTGTGCAATTCAGCATGCCGCGTATAGAGGCAAATGCAGGCGCGCAGAAAGTTTTTGCGCATTCTTTCCGGTTGTCCCACAGAACCCAGGAAAGGTCTCATTGTGGAAGTTTGCTATGCGTTTGCATAACAGACGAGCCCCGGCGATCCCCGCCAGGGCTCCTCTTATATACGCTTCATGACTTCCCATGCAAACAACCTGGCTCTATCCTCCTTCTCTCCATCCATAAATACGGTTCCATAGCCCAGGTGCCGCTCCACATGGGCACCCAGGTATCGCAGGCGGGAGTGGCGGCAGTAACGGCGCATCCCCTCCTCAAAGAGGTCGCAGCCCTTCTCCGCAGGGTAGCCGCAGGTCATCAGCAGCGCCATGGCCTTTCCTGCCCAGAGGGCGGGGCCCTTGGCCTCCCCATAGTATTTGTTCATCCCGTACACCAATCGGTCCAGCAGTGCCTTCATAGGCGGCGTGCAGTACCAGGCATAGATGGGCGTAGCGAGCACCACCAGTTCGCTTCCCAGCACCAGATCAAACAGCGCCTGTCCGTCGTCCCGCTGTGGACAGCCAAAGATGGTCCAGTCCCTCTGACAGGACCTGCAGGCCACGCAGGGCCGAATCTCCCGGTCATAGAGCCACACGGTCTCCGTCTCCGTTCCCCGATGCTCCAGCTCCTCTCGAAACGGCTCCAGCAAGGCGGCAGTATTCCCCGTTTTACGAGGACTCCCCATCAGAATGCAGGCTTTCATTGGCTCCCCCCTCCGGCGGCTTCGGCCGCATGTTTTCGTCTTCTATTGTACCCGGTGGGGTGCAGCCCGTCAAGATTGACAGGAGGCGGCGGGTTGAGCACCCTGCCGCCTCCTAAATGCCTATGCTTCCAAAACCTGCTCGCACAGCCGCTGAAGGATCACCGCAGTCTGTGCCCGGGTAGCGGTGCCGCCCGGGTCCAGGCGTCCGTCCGCCAGGCCTTGAATCAGCCCTGCGTCCACAGCCCATGCCATGGCCTCCCGAGCATACGCCTCCACCCTGTCGCCATCTTGATACGCAGAGAGATCTGCCTGTCCACGGCCCGCCTCGCCCTTAAAGTCCGCATACCGGAACAAAACCGCCGCCAACTGCTGCCGGGTGATTCTGGCGCCAGGGCGGAAGGTCCCGTCGTCAAAGCCTTGGACAATCCCATGCTTCTCTGCCCAAGCTACCGCCTTCCCATAATAGGCGTCCGCCGCTACATCCGTAAAGGGAGGTTCCCCGCTCCGGGGACTTCCCTCCAAACGGTAAAGAATGGCCGTGAGCATTCCCCGGTTTGAGGAAGTGTTGGGTGAAAATGCGGACGCGCTGGTCCCCTGCATCATCTCCCGTTCATAGACGTATCGGACTGCGTCTTCATACCAGACACCGGGCAGCACGTCCCGGAAGGGGTTGTCCCAACTGCTGCGCAATGCCTGAACCGCCGCGGAAACCAGTTCTCCGCCCGAATCCTGAGACAACTCCCAGAAGCCCACGCCTCCCAGTCCCAGAGACCGGGCCAGAGACGCCTTGGCCGCGATGGAAGCCGCGTCATCATAGGAGAGGAAGGTTCCATTTCCGTAGAGATAAGGCACCTGTCCTTCCTCGTGTCGGAATTGCCGATAGGCCGAGCTGGCAAGATAGGTTTTTTTCAATGTGTGATAGCTGATGGACTTGCCGGATGTATAGGTACTATACAGGCCGTTATTCCGGCTGCTGACCCCCTGATAGAGATAGCCGTAGAGAGGGGTACCCAGCACAATCTTCTCCGCCGGGACACCCCGCTCCAGATAGGCCTGTACACTACCTGCGATGCTTCCGCCGGCCTGGGATGCATGGGAAACCGGGTTCAGCGGCGCGTTGAGACCGGTGCGGCTGTTCCAGGTGCCATGAAGGTCATAGCCCATTAGGAAGATGTGGTCCACCAGCGCGGCCACCTTCACCGGTTCAATCTGACTGAGGTACCAGGCGCCTGCGGCACCCGCGATGGTCAGGGAGTACTCCCTCCTATCCTGACGCTCCTGGTGGTCCAGCCGCTCCCGCAGTTCCTGGAGCAGCAGCGTAAAGTTCTGCTTGTCCTGATTCCGATGAATTGTCCCCGGAGCGCCGCCCGATACCGGATATTCCCAGTCCAGGTCCACGCCATCTAAGCCATGCTCCACCACAAAATCCACACAGCTGGAGGCAAATTTCTCTCGCCGGGCCTGAGTGGAAGCCACGTCGGAGAAATACTGAGAGTCCGACCAGCCTCCCACGGAAATCAGCAGCTTCAGATGAGGGTGCTGGCTGCGCAGCTTCCGCAGGGCCTTGAGATTTTTTAAATCATTGGGCTCATCCCCCAGCGCAATGCGGCCGGCAACCGGGTCAATCTCCGCAAAGGCATAGTTGATTTGTGTCAGCTTCTCGGCTGGGAGCTGGTCCGGCGTATAGCCTTGGTAGGCCGCCCAGCCCGCGTAGTAGCCCACCACCTCGCCTCCGGTACTCCCGGAGCCCCGGGCATATGTATGCACTCCTGGTACCAGCAGAAGCAGGCACAACGCGGCCAGTCCGGAAAGTGCATGTCGAAACATACGGTGCAATGGAAAAACATCCTTTCTGGTCATCCATGGTCGCAGGGCTGTCCCTGCGCCGACTGGCTCTATTTTACCGGAAAACTGGTTTCCTTCTCAAGCCACAAATGCTGGAAGCATCGCCACTCCATGACAACAGAGTGTCTCACGGCCGCACGGTGCTAAGAGCTTCCGTCTAATTTCTCCCCTGCCGGCTGGCAAAAAGGCATTTTTACAGTTTTTTCTAAAAGTTCCATTTGATCGGACGAAACTTCTGCCAGGTGCTCTCCAGCCCCCAGGGCGCTCTTCCTGTCATCCCGTGCCTCCCTCTGTTTTCCGCACTCTAACCGGCAGCGCTTGAAGAAGCGGGGCAAGCCCTTAAGGGCCTGCCCCGCTGTTATAAATGTTGAAAAATTTGAGCCACCTCATCAAACGGGAAGTGCTTGCGCCGTCCGTTCCCGACGAGCGCCGCCCCGGGCGGGAGCAGCCTCCGGCTGCTGCGGCGCGGCCCGCTCCTCCAGCCGTTCCCGCGCCACCGCCAGCATCAGCTTAATCCGGTTCTCCTGGTTGACCCGGGTAGCGCCGGGATCGTAGTCAATGGGCGTGATGTTGGCCTGGGGATAGAGTTCCCGGATACGGTTAATCATGCCCTTTCCGCAGATATGATTGGGCAGACATCCGAAAGGCTGCGCGCAGACAATATTCTCATAGCCAGCCCGGACCAGCTCCACCATCTCGGCAGTCAGCAGCCATCCCTCTCCCATTTTGTTGCCCCGGCCGATGATGCCGTCGGCCAGCTTCGTCAGCTCCCTGAAGGGGAGCGGGGCGTGGAAACCATTTTCCTTCAGGGCGCGGATCATCGCGCTCTCCATCTGCTCAATGTACTTGAGCCCCACACCAGAGCCCATTTTTTCAAGAACCGTCCCGCCATACAGCCGTGCCGTCTCAGACAGGTTGTAGGTGCTGTACTGAATCATCCCCATAAGACCTGGAATATTGACCTCACACCCCTGGGAGGCCAAAAATTTCTCCAGGTCGTTGTTGCCCAAAGGCGAGTGCTTGACGTAAATTTCACCCACAACCCCCACCTTGACTTTGGGGGTCCGGTGAACCGGGATGGCCGCAAAATCGGCCGCCATTTCCCGCATGGCGGTACGAATCTCGCCGCCGGAGCAACCGCGATTATCTCCAATCCAGCCGCAGATGGTGTCCAGCCACTTTTCCTGTCTAGCCTCAGCCGTGCCCTGTGCCATTTCATAGGGCTCTGTCTGAGCACGCAGGGCCACCAGCAGGTCGCCGTAATAGACCGCAGCCAGCATCCTGCGCACCAGCGGCAGCGTAATGGGAAATCCGGAATCCTTCTCCAGACCCGAAAAATTCAGACTCACCACCGGCACCTGGGGATAGCCGGCCTTGACCAGAGCCTTGCGCAGCAGGTGGATATAGTTGGAGGCCCGACACCCACCGCCAGTCTGAGTAATAATCAGGGCAGTGTGGTCCAGATCATATTTCCCGGAGCCCAGCGCATCCAAAAACTGTCCGATCACCAGCAGCGCCGGATAGCAGGTATCGTTGTGAACGTATTTGAGCCCCAGCTCGCACACCTGGCTGCCGCAGTTCTCCAGCAGTTCACACCGGTAACCGGCTTGCCTCATCACCGCGGCCAGAATGCGGAACTGGACCGGGGCCATGTTGGGAATCAAAATGGTGTGAGTCTTTTTCATCTCCGGGGTAAATTTGGGATAATTGGTATAGTCTGTGTTCATATCTCAAGCCTCCTTCTGTTCGTCCAACGCTGCGAACAGGCTCCGCAGGCGAATCCGCACCGCACCCAGATTGGTGATCTCGTCAATTTTCAGTTGGGTGTACAGCTTGCCTCCGGCGTGCAGAATCTCTCTGGTCTCATCTGTCGTGATGGCATCCAGCCCGCAGCCAAAGGATACCAGCTGCACCAGGTCGCAGTCCCGGTGGGTACAGCAGTATTTGGCCGCCGCATACAGCCGGGAGTGATAGGTCCACTGGTTCAGCACAGTGGTTGGAAATCTCTCTACCTGGTCCGAGACCGAGTCCTCCGTCACAACCGCCGCGCCGAACTGCGTGATCAGGGTGTCGATGCCGTGGTTAATTTCCGGGTCCACGTGGTAGGGCCGGCCCGCCAGCACAATGATCCGGCGTCCCTCAGCCCTGGCTCGCTCCATCATGCGTCCTCCCTCTTTCCGAAGCAGAGCCATGTGATTTGCATATTCGGCATAGGCCGCGTCTGCGGCTTCCCGGACTTCCTGCTTGGTGAGATCCGGGAAGGTCTTCCGGAGAATCTCAAAGATCTTTCTGCTAAAATCCTTGGGGCGGTGAATCCCCACATAATCATAGATGAACTTGGTTCCACCCTCCTGAACCTCCGGGCAGTTGCCGGCGATCACCTCCGGATAATAGGCCACCACCGGACAGTTATAGTGGTTATCCCCCAGCCCTTCATCTACATTATACGTCATACAGGGATAGAAGATGGCGTCCACCCCTAGCTTGGGGAGGAACTGGATATGCCCGTGGGCCAGCTTCGCAGGGAAGCAGACCGTATCGCTTGGAATGGTGCCCTGTCCCTGCACATACAGGTTTCGGCTGCTGAAGGGACTGTGGTACACAGTAAAGCCCAGCTTTGTAAAAAACGTGTGCCAGAAGGGAAGCAGCTCCCAAAAGTTCAGGCACAGGGGCAGCCCGATCTTGCCTCGCCGGCCGGGGACAGGCTTGTAGCCCAAAATCAGCTTCCGCTTGTATGCATATAGGTTCCACGCTCCGTCATCCGCCTTGCCGGTGATGGGACGGTCACAGCGGTTACCGCTGATGAATGTAGCTCCGTCGGCAAAGGTATTGACCGTCAGCTGACAGTTGTTGCCGCATAGCCCGCACTGCCGGCTTTCCGTCTCCTGTCGAAATCCGGCCAGGGCCTCCCGGTCCAGCACGGTGCTGACCTGGTCCGCCCGGGCTCTGCCCTTTCCGTACAGCGCCGCGCCATAGGCGCCCATCAGACCCGCGATATCGGGGCGGACCACCTCCACGCCCATCTCCTTTTCAAAGGCTCTCAGCACCGCCTCGTTATAAAAGGTGCCGCCCTGCACCACGATGTTCCGGCCCAGCTCCTCAGGCGAGGCGGCGCGGATCACCTTGTAGATGGCGTTTTTCACCACGGAAATGGATAGACCCGCAGAGATATTTTCAATCGTGGCGCCATCCTTTTGCGCCTGTTTCACGCTGGAGTTCATAAAAACTGTACAGCGGCTGCCCAGATCCACCGGGCGCTTGGCAAAAAGCCCCAGCTGGGCAAAATCCTTGATATCCCTGCCCAAAGCCTGGGCAAAGGTCTGCAGGAAGCTTCCGCAGCCAGAGGAGCATGCCTCGTTCAGGAAGATGTCGCTGATGGCGCCGTGGTCAATCTTGAAACACTTCATGTCCTGGCCGCCGATGTCGATGATAAAGTCCACGTTGGGCAGGAAATGCCGGGCCGCAGTAAAGTGGGCCACGGTCTCCACCACGCCGTAATCCGTGTGGAAAGCGTTTTGGGTCAAATCCTCACCATAGCCAGTGGTAGTCACAGAGGCAACATGCAGGGCGGGATGCTCCTCGTAAAGCTTTTGAAGCACTTCCCGGATCAAGGGGACGGGGTTTCCCAGGTTGGGCCGGTAGTCTGTAAACAGCAGCCGCGCCTCTTGGTCAATCACCGCCAGCTTTACCGTGGTGGAGCCGGAGTCAATACCGATATGTACCGGCGCGCTGTAGTCCGCCCCAAAGGGGACCCGCGGCACAGCGGCCTTTGCGTGGCGGGCATGGAAGGCCTCATATTCCTCCCGGTTTGCAAACAGCGGCGGATGACTCCGATAGGTCTCCGAGGCGCCATGAAGCCGCAGCCGGTCTGCTACAGCCGTAAGATCAAACTCCTGATCGGCATAATAGGCCGCGCCCAGCGCCACAAACAAAAGACTGTTCTCCGGACAAATTCCCCGGACTCCCAGCGTGTGGTCAAAGCTCTCCCGCAGGCAGCGGGAGACGGTCAGCGGCCCGCCCAGATACAGCACCTGCCCGCAGATAGGCCGGCCCTGGGCCAACCCTGCGATGGTCTGATTCACCACCGCCTGATAAATGCTGGCGGCAATGTCTGGTGCCTTAGCACCCTGGTTGATGAGGGGTTGAATATCGCTCTTGGCAAAGACGCCGCATCGGGAAGCAATGGTATAGGTCTTTTCCGCTTTTTGTGCAGCGATGTCCATCTCATCGGCCCCCATTTTTAAAAGGGTCGCCATCTGATCAATAAAAGCGCCGGTACCACCGGCGCAGGAACCATTCATGCGGACCTCGACGCCATTGGTCAGGAACAGGATTTTCGCATCCTCCCCGCCCAGCTCAATGATGCAGTCCGTGCCGGGTGCCAGCCGCCCCGCTGCCACGCGGGTGGCGTAGACTTCCTGCACAAAGGGAATCTGCACACTCTCCGCCATGCCCATGCCGGCAGAGCCAGAGATGGCCAGTTGAGCCTGAGGCGTGTACTGCTCCGCCACCCGGCGCAGAAGCTCCTCGGACTTTTCCAAAATATGACTGAGGTGCCGCTCATATGTACTGTATATGATATGGTCCGTATCATCCAGCACCACGCACTTAATCGTGGTGGAACCTACGTCCAAGCCAACTTTCACAGGGTTTCTTGCCTCCTTCGGGTAAACCGCCGTCCCGCTGGGCCCAGCGCTGGCAACGGCCTGACATCTTCATGTCATGTTAAGGTTATTTTACTCTCTTTCGATATAATGATCAATCGGCAATCATCGGTATTTTTGTAAAAAAACCGTTAAGAAAATCGTTTTTTCTTCTCTTGGTTTCCCCAAAAATATATGTTATAGTAGTCTCAAACAGAAATAAAGTGAGGCAGATTCATGAACACCGTACTCATGCACACGTGCTGTGCGCCGTGCTCTTTATCCTGTATTGACCCCTTGCGTGCAGAGGGGTTGGAGCCCGTTGCGTTCTGGTATAACCCCAATATTCATCCCTGGAAGGAATACCAGGCCCGGCGGGACTGCCTTTTGGAATACGCCCCCACCATCGGCATGGAGGTGCGGGTACGGGAGGACTACGGCCTGCGGGATTTTGTCCGCCATGTGGCAGCCGATATAGACCGGCGCTGCGTATACTGCTACGAACACCGGCTGAAGGGCACGGCCCAGTATGCGGCAGAGCACGGCTTTGCCGCCTTTACCACCACCCTGCTGGCCAGTTTATATCAGGACCACGATGGAATCGCCCGCGCTGCGGAGCGGTATGCCAGAGAATACGGCGTCGCCTTCCTCTATCGGGACTTCCGGCCCAATTTCCGCGCCGGAAATCAGCTGGCCCGGGAAAAGGGGTTTTATATGCAGAAGTACTGCGGCTGCGTTTTCTCAGAGCAGGACCGCTACCAAAAGCAGATTGACCGGGATCGCGCCCGGTTTCAGGCGGGGTGATCCCCCGCAACCGGGCGGACGTCAAAATGTCTTTTTGTTCCCCGGTACAGGTCTGTGAGGGCTCAGGAACATGGTCAGAACCGCCCCACAGCGGACATCGGAGGCTCCGCGAAAGGTGCGCAAAAAGTCCGACAGCTTGTCGAAAAATTTTTTTCGACAAGCTGCGAAGAGACGCCTTGGCGTCTCTTTTATTTTGTTTGCAGGCACTTTAGCAGAGTCTCCAGTGAATATCGCCGCACCTGTGGCGGAACGCTTTCCCATGTGGCCGCCCCCGCCGCGCAGCCGGAGGCTGTACAGATTTCATGGTAGTGCATGTCATCCTCCAAGGGCGGTTCTCCCCGCAGCATAGCGCCGACGCCCTGCCCGCTACACTTCACCAGGGCTTCTCGCCGGACCCAGGTCTTAAAAAATCTCTCCTCCGAGGGCTCTACTTCCCGCAAAAGCCGCCGACTGACTGGGCGAATTCTCTCAATATCCACCCCCACAGGCCTATCCGACAGTCCCACCATCGCGGCGGCGGCAGTGTGGCTGATACTGAAATGAACTCCCGGCCATTCCGGAAAGTAGGGCTTCCCCAGGTCCGTCCGGGCAATCAGGGGCAACTCATACAGTCCACAGCGCTCCCATATGGCAAGACGCAACAAGGCATAGGCGCACAGCGGTGCCTGCCGTTTTTCCACCTCCCGAACGCGCAGCAGACGCTCCCGCCAAGGGTACGGTGTCCCTTCCAGCAGGATTCCAACCTCCGCCTCGGTCAGCCGCCGCTCCAGCAGTACGATCCAGATTTCAGTCGACATGGCATCACCCCCGCACTCAGCTCTTGTCCTCCCCGTATGGCCGCAAACAGTCTTCTCCGTGCAGCGCCGGACCCGTCTAATAGTCTCTCTATTGTATGCCGCTCATTCCGCACTGTAAATGGACCAGCAGAAAAAATTTAAAAATTTTGTACAAAAAAAGAGGAAATCCCAAATCCGTGGGGTATATCTAAAATACTCCCTGGTATGATGGACATGGTTTTTGGCTAAACTGGCTGGAAGGAGGGGACTTTCATGGCGTTTCCCCAGAGTTTTCTGGACGAGCTGATTGCTCGCAGCGATATTGTCGATGTTATAGGCAGCTATGTACAGCTCCAACGCAAGGGCGCCAATCTCTTTGGCCTTTGTCCCTTCCACAGCGAGAAAACCGGATCTTTCTCCGTCTCCCCGGACAAGCAGATTTATTACTGCTTTGGCTGCAAGCGGGGCGGCGGCGTGGTGAATTTCATCATGGAGGAGGAGAACCTCTCCTTTCCCGACGCGGTTCGGTTTCTGGCCAAGCGGGCCGGCATGGAGGTGCCGGAGGAAGCGGGAGACCGGGAGGAGGGCCGCCGTCGCCAGCGGCTGCTGGACCTGAACCGGGACGCCGCCCGCTTCTATTATCAGCTCCTGCAGCAGCCGGAGGGGGAAGCGGTGCGGGAATATCTCAGCCGCCGCCAGATACGAAAGGCTACCGCAGTCAAATTTGGCATGGGCGCCTCGTCCGACGCCTGGGATGTGCTGCTGACCGCCATGACGAAAAAGGGCTACACAAAATCGGAGCTGCTGGAGTCTGGCCTGGTGGTTCAAAATAAAAACGGCGGCCTCTATGACAAATTCCGGAACCGGCTCATGCTGCCGGTGGTGGATACCCGCGGCAACGTGGTGGCTTTTGGCAGCCGGGTGCTGGACAAATCCGAACCCAAATATATGAACTCCTCGGAGACGCCGGTTTACAGCAAACGCCGGGTTCTGTATGGATTGAACCTGGCAAAAAAGACCAAGCGTCCCAATATGATTCTCTGTGAGGGGAACCTGGATATTGTGACACTGCACCAGGCGGGCTTTGACAACGCCGTGGCCTCCATGGGCACGGCGCTGACGGTGGAGCAGACCCGGCTTCTCGCCCGTTTCACCAAGGAGCTGGTACTCTGCTATGACAATGACAACGCCGGGAAAATTGCCACAGAGCGGGCCTTGCAGATTCTGGACCAGTCGGAGTTCTCCGTCAAGGTTCTGCAGCTGCCCCGCCGCCTGGTGGATGGCGAATCTGTGAAGCAGGACGCGGATGACTTCATCAAGTTCCAGGGGCCGGATGCTTTTGAACGGCTGCTGAGCGGCAGCGAAAACGGCGTGGAGTTCCGCATGGCCCAGGTCGCCGGAAAATATGATCTCACCAGCGACGAGGCCCGCGTCGCCTATTGTGAGGAGATCAGTCAGCTGCTCTCCTCCCTTCCAAACGCTGTGGAACGGGAAATTTACACCGCACGAGCCGCCGAGGCAGCCCGCATCTCGCCGGAGGCCATGACGCTGGAGGTTCGCCAGGCCTTCAAACGGCGTGCAGCCCGGGAGAAAAAGGCCGCGCTGCGCAGGGACCTAAACCCTGCCGCGCAAATACAGCCCCGGGAGCGCTCGCTGCGATATGAAAACCTCCGCTCCGCCCGGGCGGAGGAGGGAATTTTGCGGCTTCTTCTGCTGGACGACAGTCTCTTTCCCCAGGAGCCACCTCTTTTGGAGTCGCAGTTCTCCTCCCCTCTGCTGGGCCGGGTTTACTCCCTGCTCTGGCAGGCGAAGCAGGAGGGGCGTCCCGTGGCTCTTGGAACAGTTTTCGATTCGTTGAACCCGGAGGAGGCCAGCCACATCACTGCCGTCTGCCAGCAGCCGGAGTCGGCGCAGAACGCCCGGCAAGCGTTGGCGGATTACATACGCATTGTACAGACAGAAGCGGAAAAGCGCGCCGGAGGCGGGACCATCGACCCCCTCCTGGCGGCAACAGAAAAATACAAACAGGGAGGAAAGCGGCATGGCTAAAAAAGAAACTTTTACCTCGGAGGAGCTGGAGCGGCAGGCGGATGCTCTGCTGTCCGCCGCCGGGCAGACAAATAAAGACAGCAGAACTCCAGAGGGTGCAAAGGCGGCGCCCGTCATGACGGATGAGGAGGCCAGAAAGGCCGGCATTATCCGCCTGGACGACAAACAGGTGGCCGCGCTGCCCGCCGCCTCATGGCTGATCAATAATGAAAAGCTGCGGGAGCTGCTGGCCAAGGGAAAAAAGCGGGGCAAACTGGAGTCCACCGAGTTGATGGAGGCCGTGGACGATCTCAATCTGGAAGGCGAACAGATGGACCAGCTGTACGACTCCCTGGAAGCGCTGAACATTGACATCAGCGCGGAAGAGGAACTGCTGCTGCCGGAGCTACCGGATGATGAGCCCGCCGCTGAGGAGATTGCCGAGGTTGAAGAGGAAGAGCTGGTGGACCCCAACTCCCTGGTCAATAATTTCTCCATCGACGATCCGGTCCGCATGTACCTCAAGGAAATCGGCAAGGTCCCCCTGCTCTCTCCCGACGAGGAAATTGTCCTTGCCCAAGCGCTGACCGCCGGCAACGAGGCGACAGCCCAGCTGGCAAATTTGAAGGCTTGCCGGGAGGCGGGCGAGCCAGTGGACGCCACGCCGGAACAGGAGGCGGCCTGGCGGAAGGACTACCGTGCGGGAGAGGCCGCCAAGCAGAAGCTGGCGGAAGCCAACCTGCGTCTGGTGGTCTCCATCGCCAAACGGTATGTGGGGCGCGGCATGTTGTTTTTGGACTTGATTCAGGAGGGCAACCTGGGACTGATCAAAGCCGTGGAAAAATTTGACTATACGAAAGGCTTCAAATTCTCCACCTATGCCACCTGGTGGATTCGCCAGGCCATCACCCGTGCCATTGCCGACCAAGCCCGCACTATCCGCATTCCTGTACACATGGTTGAGACCATCAACAAGGTCATCCGAGTCAGCCGGCAGCTGCTCCAGGAGCTGGGTCACGACCCCTCCCCCAACGAAATCGCCGCTGAAATGAACATGCCCGTAGAAAAGGTGCGGGAAATTTTGAAGATCGCCCAGGAGCCTGTCTCTCTGGAGACTCCCATCGGTGAGGAGGAGGACTCTCATCTGGGGGACTTCATTCCGGACGAGGGAGCCAGCGAACCCAGCGAAGCCGCCAGCTTTACCCTCCTCAAGGAGCAGCTAATGGACGTTCACTCCACCCTGACCCCCCGGGAGGAAAAGGTGCTCAAGCTCCGCTTCGGCATTGAAGACGGCCGCACCCGGACTCTGGAAGAGGTGGGCAAGGAGTTCAATGTCACCCGGGAGCGCATCCGCCAGATTGAGGCCAAGGCTCTGCGAAAGCTGCGCCATCCCAGCCGCAGCAAAAAGCTGAAGGATTTTCTGAACTGAGCGCTTTTCCCCACAAGCCTCAGCGCAGCTTTCAGAGAGTTCTACGGAAACGAGGCTCTTTTTGCGGAAGCCAATACAGCCAAGCAGACGCCCTTCTTACAGCATATTGGAAGTGCATATTTCGTGCCTCTCCACAGTGGAAGGCCTAAAGATTCCTCCTAATGCCAACAAGGACCTGATTCTTTTTAGAATCAGGTCCTTGTTCAGAATTGGGAGAATCGCTCCACTCATTTCTCCTGGTAGCCCAGACTCCTGGAGATATCCCGCGAGCATTTGCTCAGAGCTTCTAAAATCAGCTTTTTTCTGTCCTCATCCATCAGGCCGGACGGTGTGCTGACGCTGACTGCGGCGACAATTTGTCCTGTATAATCCCGAATCGGCATGGCAATGCAGTACAGGCCGATGCAATACTCCTCCGCATCCACCGCATAACCGCTCTCCCGCACCCGGGCCTCCTCCCGCATCAGCTGCGGGAGGCTGGTGATGGTGTTGGGCGTATAAGGTATCAGGGTCTCCCGTCCGCCAAAAAGACCCCAGATCTCCTCCTCGTCCATCTCCGAAATCATGACCTTGCCCATGCCGGTTGCGTGAATCGCCTCATACTCCCCTGGACGCACGCTGATATGTGTGCTGTCATAGGCGCCCTCAATCTTCGAGATAATCAAGATCTCCCCACGCTTTAAAATCCCAAGGTTGACTGTGGCCCGCGTCTTGCGGCTCAACTCCAAAATGTAGCCGGGATTCAGATTCAGCAGCTGGTTCTGTTGGGGAACCACCTGCCCGATTTTATAGAGCTCCCAGCCCAGACGGTACTGATTGGTCTCTCCATCCTGCTCTACATACCCATAAAAGCTCAAGGTATCCAACAACCTGTGGACTGTGCTCTTCCCCATACCAAGGACTCGGCTGAGTTCGCTGACTCCAATGCCGCGGTTTCCCGTATCCTGGGCCAGATAATTGATAATCTCAATCGCCTTTGTCACCGTCTTAACCGGATATTTTGGCTCGTCTGCCATACCTCACCTCTCCTGCACTCACTACCCTTGTGAGTCTATTTTCATCATGCTGCCGACCGGGATTCCCTGCCGGTATTCTTTAACAAGAGTTATACAATATTTCACGATACAGTGTCAAGCCGAAGGCCGGAAAAACGTCCTGAACGCCTGTTCCCAGCGCCTCGGCTGCCTGCAATACGTTACCAAAACTCTCCCCTTTAAAGATATAAAAAGCTTCGCA
>ENA-UOJP01001210-UOJP01001210.1-human-gut-metagenome-genome-assembly--contig:-C102-NODE-1210-length-33968-cov-29.351900_pt1 | contig 33968 bp, 42 predicted proteins | sample MGYA00242353_ERZ723900 | MGnify/ENA metagenome assembly ERZ723900
CATTAACTTATCATAGAAGATCTCAATTTACAGACTTTTTTTCATACTCTCTTTAAATGGCTGTCCATGAAGGTGGTAACCTGGTCCATGTACAAATCAATATCAGGAATCTCGTCCGCCTTGACATGGGACAGGTTCTCCAGATAGGAAAACAGGTCCTGCAGACGTTCTTCATTTGTCTTCATCTATGTGTCACCTCTGTCATTCTTATCACATTACTATATTTATTATATAGTAATCAATACTAGATGACAAGGGGGAAATGTAAATCTATGCGGGTTTATGCCTGGACTAATGTTCGGGGGGCTTACATGGTGGTTATGGGATGATTATAAACGATGATGTAGACAGAGGATTGTGCAATCTATACAAAACTCTGGGTCTGCTTTCACGATTTTGTCCTCATGTTTCAGAGAAACATACAAAGCCAGTAATATATACCTTTAAAATAGAAATAACTTTCATATATATTGATTTGCAGGAAAGATATTACCCGTGTTATCATAATTACAGAAACAGTCAACGGATTTAACAGCTTATGGAGGTAATTATGAGAAAACGGTTTTTAGGTATTATACTGACAATGGCGGCAGCATTATCCATAACAGCCTGCGGCGGCTCTGGTTCTGCTCAGACCGCCACATCCGCGGTTGCGGCGCCGGAATCCCAGACAGACGGTAACACGGCAGGAGGAAATAAGGCGGATGGTGTCGGAGCGGAAGAGAGCAGGACAGAGGAAACCAGAGCGGAAGATGGAAGGACAGAGGAAAACAAAACGGAAGGAACAAGGGAATCCGCTGCTTCAGACGGAACTGTAAAGAAAATCCTGTGGACCCACGCCGGAGACCTGGAGGCACAGAAGGGATCGGATAAGAATATTGGTACAGCAGGATTATTGAATGGCGTTTCCGGAGGATATGTGATTGCCGGAGGCGGTGCGAACTTCCCGCAAGGGGGACCTGAGACAGGTGGACCCAAGGTATATTATCCGGACCTCTATGTTATGAAACCGGAAGATGGAAGCCTGACGCTGGTGAATCATACCACCATGGGATATGAAATCGGCTACGGTGCATCCATAACAGCTCCTGAGGGGATTTATTATATTGGAGGAAGCCCGGTGGAGGGAAAAGGTGATAAAATCATGCTTGTGAAAGCGGATGAAAAGGGAGAGGTCACATTAGAAGAGATAGGAAAACTTCCGTTTACATTTTCCGATGGCGCAGCCGTTCTGAAGGATCGTGTGATATATGTGGGTGCAGGCAAACAGGACGGCAAGGCATCCAACAAGTTTTATGCTTTTGACCTGGACACAAAGGAGACAACTGAACTGGCTCCTGTACCAGGGGAGGAAACCAGGACGCAGTGTGTATCACAGGTGCTGGATGGCCGGATTTACGTATTCAGCGGCGGGGATGCAGTGGCTTATACAGACGGCTACAGCTATGACATTGAAAAGGACCAGTGGGAGAAGGCTGCGGATATTGCCATAGAAGGCCGGTACATTTCCCTTCTGGGGGCTGGTTCCGTAAAAATCAGCGATACGGAGATGCTGGTGATTGGCGGTTTCGACAAAGAGGTCTATGACAATGCGGTGGCTAAGATGGCAGAGCTTAAGGATGACGCCCTGGCAGAGTTCAAGATGGGATACTTCGGGGCAGACCCCTCTGAACTTAAATGGAATAAGAAAATACTGATTTATAATGCGCGGGAAAATGCATGGAGCACCGTCGGAGAGGTTCCCTTTGACGCCCCGTGCGGGGAAGGCCTGGTGCTGAACGGAGATTATATTTATTCAATCAATGGTGAAATCAAGCCTGGAACAAGGACCAGCCGCATGTATGGGGGAATGCTTGTAAGATAGGAAATAGGAGATATGACAATGGAGGGACAGCTGCCTGGCGGCTGTCCCTCCATTAGTATTGTAATTTGCCGCCTGCAATCGTCCGAAAGGCAGGTCTTGCAGGATGGGATTCAGAATGGTATACTTAATAAACATAATTGCAGTTAAGAAGGCGGTACATAGTTTATGAGTATTTACGATACATTGAATCCCATGCAGAAGGAGGCAGTCCTTCATACGGAAGGCCCTCTCCTCATTTTAGCTGGAGCCGGTTCCGGAAAGACCAGGGTGCTGACCCACAGGGTGGCATACCTGATTGAGGAGAAGCAGGTGAACCCGTGGAATATCCTGGCCATCACATTTACCAACAAGGCGGCTGGAGAGATGAGGGAAAGGGTGGACCAGCTGGTGGGCTTTGGGGCTGAGAGCATCTGGGTCAGCACCTTCCACTCCACCTGCGTGCGCATCCTGCGCAGGCATATAGAGTATCTGGGCTATACCACGAACTTTTCCATCTATGACAGTGACGACCAGAAGCCCCTGATGAAGCAGGTGTTCAAGGCCATGGATGTGGATACCAAGCAGTTCAAGGAGCGTTCCGTGTTAGGCACCATATCCTCTGCAAAGGACAAGCTTATCAGCCCCGAGGAATTCCTGTTAAATGCAGGGCAGGACTTCAGACAGCGCAGGATTGGGGAGATATATAAGGAGTACCAGAAGCGCCTCAAGAAGAATAATGCCCTGGATTTCGACGATCTCATTGTAAAGACAGTGGAACTGTTCCAGAATAACAGCGAGGTCCTGAATTACTATCAGGAGCGGTTTAAGTATATCATGGTGGACGAGTATCAGGACACCAACCTGGCCCAGTTCAGGCTGGTCAGCCTGATGGCTTCCAAGTACAGGAACCTGTGTGTGGTGGGGGATGATGACCAGTCCATTTACCGGTTCAGAGGGGCGGATATAGGGAATATTCTGAGCTTTGAGGAGACATTTCCCGGGGCAAAGGTCATTAAGCTGGAGCAGAACTACCGTTCCACCCAGAACATACTGAATGCGGCCAACGGCGTCATACGCCACAATCGGGGACGTAAGGACAAGACCTTGTGGACTGCCAATGGCGAGGGGGATTTGATTCGTTTCAAACAGTTTGACACAGCCAGGGAGGAAGCGGACTTTGTGGTCAGGGAGATAAGGGACAGCGGTTATGCCTATCAGGAGCAGGCTGTTCTCTACCGCACCAATGCCCAGTCCCGTCTTCTGGAGGAGCGGTGTATCTTTTACAACGTACCCTACCGCCTGGTGGGAGGCGTGAATTTCTATCAGAGAAAGGAAATCAAGGATATCCTGGCCTATTTAAAGACTATAGCCAACGGAGTGGATGATTTGTCTGTGCTGCGCATTATCAATGTGCCCAAGCGGGGAATCGGAGCCACCACCATGGGGAAGGTAACCATCTTTGCCTCTGAACATGACATGAGCCTGTACGACGCCCTCAGGGAGGCCCGCCAGATTCCGGGCATAGGTAAGGCTGCTGAGAAAATCGGAACCTTTATAGGACAGATGGAGAGCTTCCGGGCCATGGCACAGTCAGAGGATTACACCATCCAGGATTTGATAGAGGGCATCATGGACGAGACCGGGTACCAGCAGGAGCTGGAGGCAGAGGGAGAGGTGGAGTCCCAGACCAGGTTGGAGAACATAGGAGAGCTGGTAAACAAGGCCGTGAGCTACGAGGAGGACAGCGAGCATCCAACTCTGGACGAATTCCTGGAGCAGGTGGCCCTAGTGGCTGATATTGACAATATGGATGAATCCGAGAACCGGGTCACCCTCATGACCCTGCACAGTTCCAAGGGACTGGAGTTCCAAAAGGTGTATCTGGTAGGTCTGGAGGACGGGCTGTTCCCCAGCATGATGTCCATAATTTCCGATGACAAGACAGACATGGAGGAGGAACGCCGTCTCTGCTATGTGGGAATCACAAGGGCCAGGAAGGAACTGGTGATTACCAGCGCCAGACAGCGGATGGTTAACGGCGAGACCAGATACTGCAAGCCCAGCCGTTTCCTGGAGGAGGTGCCTGGTGAGCTGTTGGAGGAGGAGCGTCTGGAACCGGTGCTGGGAAGCTTTGGCAGCCGGAATAATGGGGCCGGTGCAGGCGGATTTGGCAAGTTCGGTATTTCCGGCGAGGCAGGTCTGCCGTGGAACCAGCCGGCCGCAGGGAATATACGTACAAGCACCTTTGGAAAGGGATATAACGCATATGCATCCGGCTCGTCCCAGCCCTCGTCAGACCGAGGCGCCGGCAGCGCAGCGGGAAATCCGGGATTTGGCAAAGCATTTACTGTGCAGAAGGCAGCATTCCTGGATTACAGCGAGGGAGACCGGGTCAAGCACATCAAATTCGGAGAGGGAACGGTGAAGTCCATCAAGGACGGCGGTAAGGACTATGAAGTCACGGTAGTGTTCGACGGTGCGGGCCAGAAGAAAATGTTTGCATCCTTTGCCAAGCTAAAAAAGGTCTGATGGGCGTGCCGGCGCAGGGGATGCCTGGCAGATGACTCCCTGGCAGATGTGGTGCAAAGCGATGCGACCCACATTCTTTACGGTCAGGATTACTTTTACGAAGAACTGCTGGGACTGCGTTTTCGAATCTCGCCCTTCTCTTTCTTTCAGACAAATTCCCTTGGCGCGGAGGTGCTGTACGATACAGTACGGGGATTTGTAGGTGATACAAAGGACAGGGTGGTATTCGACCTATATAGCGGTACCGGGACCATTGCACAGATACTGGCGCCTGTGGCGAAAAAGGTGGTAGGCGTTGAGATTGTAGAAGAAGCCGTCAGGTCAGCCCGGGTAAACGCCGAGCTCAACGGACTGGAAAACTGCGAGTTCCTGGCCGGTGATGTGTTCAAAGTGATTGATGAGCTTCAGGATAAGCCAGATTTGATTGTGGTGGATCCGCCCAGGGATGGGATACATCCTAAGGCATTGGGAAAAATTATTGATTTCGGGGTGGACCGGATTGTATATATATCCTGTAAACCTACCAGTTTGGTGAGGGATTTAGTGGTGCTGCAGGACAGAGGGTATAGGGTGGAGAAGGTTTGCGGGGTGGACATGTTTCCGGGGACAGGGAATGTGGAAGTAGTAATAATGATGCAGAATTGTGGCTTGGAAGGAAAGTAGAGGGGGTTAACCACAAGATGTAGTGGTTTTTGGCGAAAAATCGAGGGTAAAATAGGGCAAAAAATGGCCGATTTTGGCCCCGATTTTGGCCGATTTGCGAAGTTTCCTGAAAAGGAACAAGATTCCAGAGGAATTTTATTCATATAAAATAGGGAATATTTCAGCGAGGGTTAAGCTGAAAATGTTCCCTATGATGATTCTGTATTCAATTTATTAAGCAAGACAGATTGGCTTTCATAGTCACTTGGAGTGGTATGAATTATGAAAACATAACTATCAATAGCGATATGACTGGCAATTAGGTAATCGGCTTTAATGTTAGTGATAAAAGGATACATCCGAGGCATAAAAGAATAAAGATTAAAATCATTATCTAAAGAGTTTTTTAAATGGATTAATGCTTCTAATCGTGGTTTGATCTTTTCTTCGTATTGTGCTGCTTTTTGAATTTGTTCGAAAATTATTTTCCCTTCAAGAATTCGCTCTACAATTTTGGCAGATGTATAGTTAGGAAGGGAGATATCTTTCAAATATTGAAAACCAGCCAGATGTGGATAGTCTTCATATGAAAATGTAAGATTGATTGGATACAAAGTCTTTTTGTAGCCATACACTAACTGGTATCTGTATTCGGTTAGTTCTTTCCAAGCGAAAGCTGATTGTTGTAAAATATTCATTTTTGTAAAGCTGCCTTTGGTAAAAATAAAGGACCCTGCAAGAGCAAGGCCCTATAAAAGCGTTTTCTTTCAGCTCCGAAGAACCTATTCGGTTTGAGGTTATCGCATAACCCAAGGTCTGGCTCCACAACTGGCTGCATACCGACACAGTCAATTGCTTCATAACCAACGATAGCTGATCTCGTCACTATCCTCTATAAAATATTATAGCACAAAATAGATTCAAGTCAATAGCTTGAATTTATTTGAGGACGCATTGATTTATGCGTCTAATATATTATATGGAATTACCTAAAAAAATGTCAATGAAAAAAATGGAAATAAAAAAGGCTAACAAAAAGTCAAGTGTTTTTTGAAAAATATTTTAGATTCTCTGCATTGGATTTTTGGGCACAAGTTTTAGACCGCCTGATTAGCCGGCCTTTGGAAAGGAGATGTATAACAGTACTATTTTGTCTGCTCGGGTCTTCGACAGTTACAATTGAATCAAATCTCTACAAACCGCAGAAATACGGTGTTTTTTTGTCAAATTTTACTTGTATTTGTGTTGTATATGTTGCATAATAGTGATATAGTCTATCAAGGCGGTGGTTGCACATGAAACTCTTTTACAATAAAAACAGCAAAGACCCCATTTATTATGCCCAGCAGGGAATCCGGAACGGAACGAAGACGACTACCAGAAATGTCAGGAAATTCGGCAAACATTCCGAACTCCTGAAAATTACTGATGATCCTCTGGCCTATGTGAAAGAAGAATTACGGAAAATGAACGAAGAATACCGCGTCGGCAAAGTTGACTTTGCTATTTCCGCTGACTTTAATGAACGCGTAAAACATTCTTCTGATACTGCCTCTTCTTCAAACTGGCTCAACATCGGATACTTTTTTCTCCAGGCTTTCTTAGGAAAACTCAGGCTTCAGGATTTTTTCCGCGAAAAGACGGATGGGCGGCGGATCACCTTTGACTGCTACACCATTCACCGTTTCCTCACTTACGCCAGGATTCTCGATCCCCTTTCCAAGTATGCCATATGGCACAAGCTGGATTCCTACTATGAAAAACCCGGTTTCGATTACCAGCACATCCTGCGCTTTATGGACCTGCTGGAGGAAAACTACGACGACTATCTGGCGTGGCTTTATAGGCAGAGCAATACCATTGTGAAAAGGGATACTTCTGTTCTTTATTATGACTGCACAAATTTTTACTTTGAATGTGAACAGGAAGATGAAGATATCGTGGATGAGGTCACCGGCGAGGTTATGAAAGGTCTCCGTCAGTATGGCAGATGCAAGGAACACCGCCCAAACCCCATCGTGGAAATGGGCCTGTTCATGGACAGCCAGGGGATCCCCATCACCATGTGCCTTCACCCGGGCAGCACCAGTGAGCAGCTGACTGCCGTCCCCCTGGAAAAGGAAGTCCTGAAAATGCTGCCGGACACAAAGTTCATCTGCTGCGCAGATGCGGGGTTGGGCTCCTACAACATCAGGAAGTTCAACAGCATGGGCGGAAGGGCATTCATCGTCACGCAGTCCGCAAAAAAACTCAGCGATACGCTGAAGAAGGCCGTATTCAATGACTACGGCTATCGGCTGCTTTCGGATAACTCCCCCATTACCATCCGTGACATGAAAACCTTTGACAGACATGAAAAGGATAACCTGGGGCTGTACAACGACCATGCCTATAAAGTGATTGCGGCAGACAAAGTGATGGACCTGGGGCTGTATGAGGACGTAGCGCTGAAAAACGGACGCACGGTACAGCGAAAGGCAAAGGGAACCTTAAAGCAGCGTATCATCATTACTTTTTCGAGGAAGATGATGGAATACCAGAGAACCATACGAAACAGGCAGATAGAACGCGCTAAAAAGCTGCTCTCCATGAAAGACCCAGAGGAAATCAAAAAAGGACCCAATGACGTGAAACGGTTCATGAAACGGATTTCCAAAACAAAATCCGGGGAGAAAGCAGAAGTGGAGTACATTCTTGATGAATCAAAAATCGCAGAAGAAGAAAAATATGACGGCTACTACGCAGTAGCCACCAACCTGTCGGATCCCGCAAAAGACATACTTGACGTATCCCGGAAAAGATATCAGATCGAGGACTGTTTCAGGATCATGAAGACAAGTTTTGACGGCAGGCCGGTAAACCACAGACTTCCGGAGCGTATCAAAGCGCATTTTCTGATTTGCTTTACGGCGCTTCTGGTATACCGTCTAATGGAAGTGAAGCTTGATGAGCAGAAAACCCACGTAACAGTAAATGACTTGATTACTACATTAAAAAACATGAATGTGGCAAACATCCATGACATCGAATACATGGCACTCTATAATGGAAGTAAGGCGCTTGATGCCCTGACGCAGCTGACCCTGCTCCCACTAGACAGAATACACTACAGGCCTAAAGAGCTGAATGGAATCATAAAAAAAATTTTAAAATAGTGTTTATATACAACACTTTTATTTTATCGCAAAAGCCGGAACTCCTTATTCCATGAGGGTTTCCGGCTTTTTACCCTTATTCAACTGTCGAAAACGGGATTATAGCACAAAATAGATTCAAGTCAATAGCTTGAATTTATTTGAGGACGCATTGATTTATGCGTCTAATATATTATATGGAATTACCTAAAAAAATGTCAATGAAAAAAATGGAAATAAAAAAGGCTAACAAAAAGTCAAGTGTTTTTTGAAAAATATTTTAGATTCTCTGCATTGGATTTTTGGGCACAAGTTTTAGACCGCCTGATTAGCCGGCCTTTGGAAAGGAGATGTATAACAGTACTATTTTGTCTGCTCTAAGTTACGCAGACACTCTTTGACCTTTCCGTAGTAGATGCGCAGGAACTTATTGGCGCCAGCAGTCATGTAAACGTAGTACGGCTTGCCCTCGGAACGCTTCTTATCAAGGAAACGATATCGTTCTCAGGCGCGTTCTGAAGAAGCGTAGTCATGACCTGGAACAGCGTCTTTCGCAGCCTTCCGGAGCCGACCTTTGAAGCGCTGTTGCTCTTGGATTTGCGCTGGCCGGACTCATCGACGCCGGGGTCAACACCGGCGAAAGCAGTCAGTGCCCGTATATGTTCATTACGGTTGTGTATTCCGGGAGTGTGGAAGCCAGGGTGTCCATTTCCTGACGGAGCTTTTCCATATGGGCGCAAGCCAGGTTCAGCTGCTGGATGCTCTGCTGTATCAGCAGTTTGTAGGTCTTCTCCTTTGGAAAAACAGCAACTAATTCCCTGGAGGCTTGTCAGGCTGAAAGTTATAGTGGTGCTTTTTACAGAAGTTCTGGTAGCGCTCTGTAAATGTCTTTAAACCGGCCTTACGGACACAGTCCACATGCCAGAAGGAATAGGCATAATCCACCCACTTTTCGCTTCCTCGGAGCGTGTGGTGCTGTCGAAGAGTTTGTTGACTCCCGGATAGGTCTGATCCAGAAGTGCAATCAGGTTGGCTTTAGCGGCAACCTTTTGCTTTGTAAAGAAGCTGAACTGAGCGTTTAAAGTGTATCGTCGAAGACAACAGAAGCCTTATCAAGGAATTCCTTCTTCCAGTTGCGAAAAAGATTTGGTTGAATACTATTTTCAGCAGCTATCGTATTTAAGTCTTTTTCTCCTTTGTTCAATGACCAGCTCTGATTTGAATTTAGGAGAAACTTCTTCTTGTTCGTGACATGATAATGATCCTTCTTTCTATAGTATTTACAGTATATCAGATTCATTAAAAAATGTCTCCGGAAGTGTCTTAAATTACAATACCATTATACTGGCATGGAATTGTTCGGATGTGTACTTGTATTTATTGCATTTATGCTTGCACAGTTCTCGGTAAAAGTACTGTGAGCGAACATCCATGAATACATCATTGTAATAATACCTATTTATGCAAGTTATATAAAATTTACCTAAGTTTACTTTATAGTTTTCACATAGAAATATGAAACGAATTGTGTTAAGATAATACTGCATTTAAGATAAACGTTTAACTTAAAGAGGTAATGATATGGAAACACGTCCAACGTTAAAAGATTTAGCCGAAGCAGCTGGAGTATCCTATGTGACAGTACATAAGGCGCTGTATGATAAGCCGGGCGTAGGTGATACGAAAAGGAAGGAAATCCTTCGGTTGGCGCAGGAGATGCATTATAAAGCCAATGATGCAGCATCTGCAATGAAACGGTCTGAAATACGGATTGCAGTTGTGATTCCGGGTGAGAATGCTCCAAATAGTTTCTTCTTTAAAAGTATGTGGAATGAGCTGGAAAAGCTGGAGGAAGAATATCTTGATTTTAAAGTATTCTTTGCAAAATATCCTACATGGAATACTGCTGAAAGCCAAAAGAAAATGCTACAGGAACTGTTAAAAGAATTGGCAGATAGGAATAATATCCAGGGAGTAATTATTAATTGCCTGAATGGATGGATGCTGAATGACGAGATACAGAGTTTTTATGACAGAGGAATTCCGGTTATTACGCTCAATTCAGATGCGCTTGGTGTAAAAAAGTTGATGTTTCTTTCAGCGGATAATGAAAGAATTGGACGCCTTGCTGCCGGAATTATGACATTTGGCGCGGATGCACAGAAAGGCAGAACACTGGTTTTGGGAGGGATCCGTCTGGCAGAGTCGCTGAAACAATGTATTAATGGATTCTCTTCTGTTATGGAAGTAGTGGAACCAGAGAATGTGCTGGATATCGTTTATGAAGATGAGTGGAGTGATGACAAGTTGAAAGAGTATCTGGAAAGGAATCACTCTTTGAACGGAATCTACAGCACTACTGCCGCAGGGACTTATCAGGCATGCCGTATAGTTGAGGAAACGGGGAGAGGAAAAGAACTGTGTTTGGTAGGTAGTGATGCGTTTCCCGAACTAGTACCTTATTTTAAAAAGGGGATTCTCAAGGCAACTATATGGAAGGATCCGGCTTCTCAGCTGCGGGAGGCTGTGGTGATGATGTATCATTATCTAGTAGGTAAACAATATCAGATTAACCCAATTAGACTAGGAGTCATTTTAAAGGAAAATATTGAGGATTATGTGTAATTGGGGGATTCTATACCCAAAGATTAAACGTTTAACTAAACGAGTAAGGCAGGTATTTTATGAGAAAAAAAATTTTTGCAAATGTATGTATAGGTCTTATGGCGACAATGCTGTTGAGCGGATGTGGATCGTACCATGAGCCTACCACAATCCCGGATGCAGGAGACAGATCTGCGGAAAAAAAAGCTGAGATTATCCTGCGTGCAGGGGAAGCAAATCCAGAACAGCACATTATGTCAAGAGTATTATATGAATTTGCGGATATTGTCAGTGAAAAATCCAATGGACGGATATATGTGGAAGTTTATCCGGCCGGGCAGCTTGGGGATGCTAGAACTCAGCTTCAAACTGTGCAGATGGGAGCATTGGATTTTGTGAGATTTACTCCATTCACGGCTTCGGATTTTGGGGCAGACGAGTTTGCTCTTCTATCCTTGCCATATTTGTTCACCAGCAGAAATCATCAGTGGAATGTGGTGAACAGTGAGATTGGAACGGAGCTGCTTGAAGATATCACTGAAAATGTGGACGGTGTTGTTGGATTAAGTTACATGGATGAAGGTTCTCGTAATTTTTTTGCGACAGGTAAAGCATTGAAGAAGCCAGAAGATCTTGACGGGATGAAGATAAGAATTTCGGAGTCAGCAATTATGCTTGATACAATGCGGTGTTTTAACGCTTCTCCTACGCCGATTTCATATAGTGAGTTGTTTACTTCTTTGCAGACAGGTGTGGTGGACGGTGCGGATCAGCCGCTGTCCGGATATCTTTCCAACTCTTTTAATGAGGTTTCTCCATATATGGTAGCAGATGGGCATACATGCGGTTTGAGCGCGCTGGTTATGAGTAGCCGGACTTATAATATGATGAGTACTGAAGATCAGAAGCTGATTCGAGAGGCTGCCATAGAAGCATCAGAATTTAACCGTATTGAGGCTGAAAAGGATGATATGGATACAATGAAGAAATTAGAAGAGGCAGGTACACCTGTTATTGAGCCGGATAATATTGCTGAATGGCGGGAAAAGGTACAGCCGGTTTATGAGAAATATGGAAAAAATTACAAGAAAATAATTGAAGAGATTCAATCAATGCAGTAGAGGAGGTTATATATGGAACGCATTTTCAAGTTTATTAACCAGGCATTGTATTTTGTCAGTATGGTGTTGTTACTGCTGGAAGTTGTCATAGTTGCCGGGGTGGCATTTTGTCGCTATATCCTTCATTACACCCCGGCTTGGGGAGAATCGCTGGCACTATTGTTAGGTGTTTGGTTTTGTTTCCTGGCAGCGGCTTATGCAATCCCCAGTGACGTACATTTGAAAATGACTTTAATTGATAATATGGTTTCTGAAAAGTATGTACTGGTGCTGGAATGGTTTGGGCTGGCAATGACGATGTTGCTTGGAATCTGCTTTACTGTCTATGGGTATTCCCTGTTAGGTATTGCAGAACAAAATATTATGTCAGGCCTGGGAATGCCGTCGACGGTACTTTATGCGGCAGTACCGATATCTGGAATTTTCTTTATTATCGAAAGCATTGACAGAGGAAGGAGTTTATTATGTCAACACAATTGATTGCAATTATAATCTTACTTGGAACTTTTTTCGGCCTGATGTTTTTACGGACACCGATTGCGATATCTGTAGGGATATCCTGTTTTACAACGTGCTGGTACTTGAATATTCCGGCTGATATTATTATTCAGAATGCGGTAAAAGGTGTGAATGGTTATTCCCTTATGGCGGTGCCGTTTTTTATCCTGATGGGAGAAATTATGAGTACAGGAGGAATTGCCCAGCGGTTGGTTAATCTGGCATCCAGTCTGGTTGGATGGATGAGGGGGGGACTGGCCATGGTAACGGTGGTGGCTTCCATGTTGTTTGGCTGTGTGTCCGGGTCTTCGGCGGCTTGCACTGCAACGCTTGGTCCGATTATGGTTCCGATGATGAAAAAAAAAGGATACGATGAAGAGTTTGCAACTACGATTACCATGACCAGCTCCGTTACGGGACTTCTGATTCCGCCAAGCCATAATATGGTTATCTATGCAATGGTGGCAGGCGGAGTATCGGTGGGAGCCTTGTTTATGGCGGGTGTAATGCCAGGACTTCTTATGGGGTCACTCCTGATGGCCTACAGCTATATAAAAGCAAGAAAAAAGAACTACCCTATAGATGGAAAGTTTGATATTAAAAAAGTAGCGCAAGCATTTGTTCAGGCATTTTGGGGATTGATTACGATTGCAATCGTAGTAATTGGAGTATGTACTGGCATTGTTACTGCGACAGAATCCGCTGCTGTGGCTGTGCTGTGGACATTGTTTGTGACATTTGGGATTTATAAAGAAGTATCAATCCGTGAGTTGCCTAAAATGGTGATGAGGGCAGTGAAAACTCTGGCAATGATTTTGCTGTTGATTGCAACATCTTCTGCATTCGGTTGGCTGTTAGCCTATCTGAAAGTACCTCAGCTAATTACCAGAGGCATTTTTCATTTTTCTACAAACCCATATGTGGTATTGATTATTGTTAATGTGATATTGATTCTTATGGGGATGTTAATGGATATGTCATCTATCATTCTGATTGCGACACCGATATTGCTGCCGATTGCCACATCTATTGGTATGAGCCCGGTTCAGTTTGGTGCAATGTTAATTACCAATCTGGGTGTTGGACTGTTGACACCTCCTGTAGGTGGTACGCTGTTCATTGGCTCCGCTATCTCCGGAATAAAATTTGAACGTCTTGCAAAAACAATGATACCGTTGTACATAATGATGGGAATTACCCTTCTGTTGGTTACTTATATTCCGCAGATTAGTATGGTACTTCCGGCATTTGTAAAATAAGGGGTGGAAAAGAGTAATGGAGCATGTTATTTTGAATGAGGAAACCGGTGCAAAAATCAGTATTTATTATCATGAATCAAAACAAATGCTTCCCATGGTAGTCATTTGCCCGGGGGGAGGATATCTGTGGCTGTCGGACCGGGAACAAAGGCCAGTGGCAGAAGCGTTTCTCAAACAGGGATTTCAGGCGGCTGTTATGGAATATAATGTACAGGGACAGAATCTGATGTATGGGCCGATGCTTGACCTGGCATGGGGAGTATCCCAAGTGCGCGCTATGGCGGAAGAATTTTATGTTGACCCGAATAAAATATGTGTATGCGGTTTCTCCGCTGGCGGACATGTGGCAGGTATGCTTGGAGTGAGCTGGAGTAATCCAAAGTTTTTCTCCGAGAAAAAAGAGCAGTATGCATGCAGGCCTAACGGATTGATTCTCTGTTATCCGGTTGTCAGTGCAGGTGAATATGCGCATAGAGGCAGCTTTGAGCGGCTCTCTGATGATACATCCTTATGGGATAATTTTTCTGTAGAGAAGCTTGTCAATGCTTCCGTGCCGCCGATGTTTTTGTGGCATACCATGGAAGATCGTGATGTACCGGTTCAGAATTCTCTGCTGCTTGCCCAAAGTATGATGAATCAGGGCATATCCAGTGAGATACATATTTTTCATAAAGGGGTGCATGGGTTATCTCTGGCTACGAAAGAAGTAGAAGAGTCAGATAAGGGGCGTTATGCGGATTCCCACGTTGCACATTGGTTAGACTTATGCGGAGAATGGATTCGAGACAAAGTCTAATAGATTATTTTTGATGAAAGGATTGTGGTAGTATGGTAGCAGGGAAAACGTGCCGAAGAGGACATATGGATGAGGAAGCAGATTGATTTATTTATGTTTATGGGCCAGTCGAACATGGCGGGAAGAGGAATAAGTTCTCAGGAATGGCCGGAAACCCCTCCGGTACTGATGCCTGGGGCAGGATATGAATTCAGAGCTATATCCGATCCAACAAGATTATATCCGATTGTGGAACCGTTTGGCAGAAGGGAAAATAATCCGCAGGGGATTTCAGAGAATCTGAAAACAGGTTCTCTGGCGACGGCATTTTGTAATGCATATTATGAGACAACCGGTATTGCGGTTGTAGGTGTGTCAGCTTCCAAGGGTGGTAGTAGCATTGCGCAGTGGCAGCCGGGCAGTGCATTCCTGATGGATGCAGTCGGTCGATTGAAGAGAGCGGAAAAATATCTTTGTTCATCGGGTTATCTGATTCGGCACAGATTCATGCTGTGGTGCCAGGGTGAGACAGATGGCGACTTGGGGATGACTGGTATAGAATACAAGACTTCTTTTGACTGCATGTTCAAAGAGATGAAGAGATATGGCATTGAAATATGTTTTATGATTCAAATTGGTCATTACAATGGTACAGGTCCGCAGGATTATTCAGAGATTATGCAGGCTCAAGAGCAAATAGCCGCGGAAAACAAAGATGTTGTGATGGTATCACGGTCATTTGCGCAGATGAAAGAACGCGGTTTGATGAAAGATGAATTCCATTATTTTCAGGCAGCTTATAATATAGTCGGAGCGGAAGCCGGGAAAAATGCAGGTGGATATTTGAAAGAGAGTGTATGAAAGTTATAAACCGAATCCCGGAATCTGGATTATAATACAGATAGGGGCAAAGCCCAAGCAACGGCTTTGCCCCTTAGTAACTAATGTCATATCTTATATCAGTTTTTTCTGTTTACACAAAACTTGAAATTCTCTCAGTTTGTCGATCCATTCCATTTCCAGCTATAAATAAGTGCCAGAATTCCCTGCTCCGCATTTTCGGAAATTGGCGTCCTCTTAGCATAAGCCCAATTCTTTCGCTCTGGCTTTGAGTTGTTCGGCTGCCTGTTTCGAATCGTCCGCTTTCATAATGGCAGAAACCACGCAAATGCCGGAAATGGGAATACCTGCTAAAATGTCGATGTTATCCTTGTTTAGACCGCCGATGGCATTTGCAGGAATGGGAACAGCATTACAAATATCCCGGAGGGTATCGGTGGAAGTCAGCACCGTCTTGACCTTCGTGGTGGTGGGATAGATGGCTCCCACGCCCAAGTAGTCAGCGCCCTGTTCGTAGGCTTCTTTTGCCCACGGGACGGTTTTGGCGGTTGCACCGACGATTTTATCATCGCCCATCAACCGTCTCGCGGTTGCAACGGGCATATCGCTTGCGCCCACATGAACGCCCTCGGCATCAATAGCGAGGGCAACATCCACCCGGTCGTCAATAATAAGGGAGACATTGTGCTTTTTTGTCAAGATATGCACCTTTTTGGCGAGCTCCATATATTCACGGGTGGACTTGTCCTTTTCCCGAAGCTGCACAAGGGTCACCCCGCCCTGTAACGCCTGGTCTACCCGGTACAGAAATTCTTCTTCGGTGAAACCTGTACTGTCGGTGATAAAATATAAACTTGGATCAAATTTTCTCATTTTCTTTTCCTCATACATAGATATAGTCGTTCAAAACCGGCTGCAAGCCTTCATTGGCAATGTCTTGATACATTTTGTCCAGACTGCGGTTATCGTTGATCTCAAACTGCTCGTCACCTTGCTGTTCGTCTGCTTCTTTTCCGTTATACTTGGTGTCATGGTCGCCAATACCAGTGGAAACACCGGCAGATACCTTGGTGGCGGCGATTTTCACGATACCATTGTGGAAAGCCGCACTTTCACGAGAGGAAACCGTGATACCCACAAAGGGCAGGAAGATCCGATAGGAGCAGATGATCTGGCAAAGCTGCTTTTCGTGAACATCCAAAGGATTGATCTTATCGTTGTTGATGATGGGTCTGAGTCTCGGACAGGACAGGGACATTTCTGCATGGGGGTATTTTCTCTGCAGGTAGTGCACATGAAGTGCGCTGGCAAGAGCATCCTTTCGGAAATCAGAAAGCCCCAGCAGAGCCGAGAACGCAACCCCACGCATACCGCCACGCAGTGCCCGTTCCTGTGCATCGAAGCGATAGGGCCAGACACGCTTATGCCCCATGAGATGAAGCTGTTCATACTTTTCCGTATCATAGGTTTCTTGGAATACCGTTACATAGTCCGCACCGCACTTGTGGAGATACTTGTACTCGTCGGTGTTGACCGGGTAGATTTCCAGCCCAACCATACGGAAATACTTTCGTGCCAGCTTACAAGCCTCTCCAATATATTCAACCGAACTCTGTCCACGGCTCTCTCCTGTGAGAATTAAGATTTCCTCCATGCCTGAGTCAGCAATGACCTTCATTTCCTTTTCGATCTGCTCCATATTCAGCTTCATGCGGTTGATATGGTTATAGCAGTTGAAGCCGCAATACACACAGTAATTTTCGCAGTAGTTGGCGATATACAGCGGCGTGAAAAGATAGACAGTATTGCCGAAATGCTTGCTGGTTTCCAACCTTGCCCGCTCTGCCATCCGCTCCAGGAACGGCTCTGCCGCAGGAGAGAGGAGGGCTTTGAAATCCTCAATGGAGCAAGTTTCGTGTTCCAGAGCCGTCTTTACATCTTTTACTGTGTACCGGCTTGCGTCATAGGTTTTCATTTGCTCCATGACTTTACCGCAGACATCGGACTCGATGATCTCCATACCCGGCATATACTCCATGTGATTTTTCCGGGAGGATGGGTCTGTTTCTAATTTGTGTTTTTTCGCAAGAGCTTTCGGGGACAGAAATTCTGAGTCTACAAAAAATTGATTTTCCATTGTTGCACCTCGTTAATCACGTAAAAATCCGGTCAGAGGGTCGGAAGCGGATGCGCCACGGGTTAGCACTCTGCCAAGACCGGAAAGGTATGCTTTGCGTCCGGCTTCAATTGCATTTTTGAAAGCCGAAGCCATAATAGGCAAATCACCAGCTGTTGCAAGGGCGGTGTTCGCCATAATCGCCGCTGCACCCATTTCCATTCCCTCACAGGCTTGGCTGGGTTTGCCGATACCCGCATCGACGATGATAGGCAGATCGATTTCATCAATCAATATCTGGATAAACTCCTTGGTTGCCAAACCCTTGTTAGAGCCAATAGGAGAAGCAAGGGGCATCACGCTGGCAGCACCGGCATTGACAAGATCACGGGCGGTGTTCAAGTCGGGGTACATATAAGGCATGACCACAAATCCCTCTTTGGCAAGGATCTCCGTTGCACGAATGGTTTCTTGATTGTCAGGCAGCAGGTATTTGGAGTCACGCATAATTTCGATTTTCACAAAGTTGCCGCATCCCAGCTCTCTTGCAAGATGGGCGATACGGACAGCTTCATCAGCGGTTCTTGCACCACTGGTGTTGGGCAGCAGTGTCACGCCTTTGGGAATGTAATCAAGAATACTTTCCTGTTCTTTTGTGTTGGCACGGCGCACTGCAAGGGTAATAATTTCTGCACCAGCATCCTTAACCGCCGCTTCGATGAGTTTCATGGAATATTTGCCAGACCCCAAAATAAAGCGGGAATTAAACTCGTGTCCACCAATAATCAGCTTATCATTATTCATTTTACATTCCTTCTTTCGTTCAATAAAATTCTTAAAACCGTATGTGCTTGATGGGCGGCACAGATCATCACTCTGGATGATACCAAGCCCACTTCATTTGCCACATCGCTGATACCATCACCGCAGAGATAAAACCGTTTTGTGATTTGCCGGGTCTGGATGCTGTTGGGGCTATCAAATCCAGCCATTCCGGAAGCGGCTACAAGATATTTCTCCGGCAATTGTTCCAGCACAAGGTCAGTCAACATCGCTTTTGCTTCTGCATTATCAAAGGCTTCACAGATGATGTCTGCATCTTGTAAAAGCGGCACGGCGTTTTCTTCCGTAATGCGGACAGTATGGAGTTTCAGTTCTACATACGGATTGATCTCATGCAGATTTTCCGCAAGTGCTTCTGTTTTTTGCATAGCGATTTGCGAAAACTTGTACTGTTGGCGATGCAGATTGGTGATGTCTACGCTGTCAAAGTCGATGAGAATCAGTTTCCCAATACCTGCGCGAGCCAGTGCGATGGCGATATTAGAGCCAAGTCCTCCTAAGCCGCAGATCGCAACCGTAGCAGCAGAAAACCTATCCTGTCGCTCACGACCATGCCGCTGCACAAGAGCGTTCTGCCACGCCTTTTTTGTTAGTATCAAATCAACCACCTCCCACAAAGCTGACGATCTCAATGCGATCGCCATCGCCCAGAACAGTTTCGGCGTATTGGGATTTGAATACGATCTCGCCATTTCGCTCTACTGCGATCCGCTTAGGATCGTAGGCCGTTGATGCGAGATATTCAGAAATCGTCTTTCCTGCAATGTCCAAGAATTCGCCGTTTATCTTTACCATGCGTACACCTCCTGCAAAATAAACAAACGGAAAACCTCTTACTTGGAGGTTTTCCGTTTGTTTTTAGCGTTCCCTCCGTTGGCATTATCCAAATCAGGTTTTGGGTCGAAGGTCGCACCTTCCTCTCAGCCTGTTTGCAAGCTCCCCGTTTATTCAGTTGTAAAGCAAAAAACAGGAGACACCATCTGGATGCCTCCTGTAAAAAATCGTCCAATGATGACTTCCTACGGCGGCATTATCCGCATCAGGTTAAAGGGTCGAAGTTGGATGACTTCCTCTCAGCCTGCTACACAAGCTCCCCTGTTTTTACTTATCGTTATTATACACCTTAATTTCCAAAGTTCAAGAGTTTTTCTGGAAAAGATACAATATGTTCAAAATAATTCCCACTTTGATACAAAGAATCAGAGACTTCCGGGCATCGGAAAAAGTACAATTGCCAAGGTGATGCTTTATCCGCTTATGGAAGCTGTCAGAAGCGGAGGCGATATGCGTGGAAGATGAACTTGTATGCATACAGGAATTTAAAGATAAAGTTGCTGCACACCATAATATTGAAATTATGCCACATTCAAGTCTCACAGCAGTATATGGTAACGAAAGAGCTGAGGAGCTTGAATTTACGGATAACAAAACAGGAAAAAAACAGATTGTAAAAGATGCAGAGTGCGGAGTATTTGTATATGCAGGTATTGTTCCGAACACTCAGATATACACAGAATTGAAGTTAGATAACGGATATATACCAGTGGATGAATGTATGCAGACAGAAATTCCGGGAGTATTTGCTGCTGGAGATATCTGTGTAAAAAAGGTAAGACAGGTAGCTACAGCAGTTGCTGATGGCGCAATCGCAGGAATTCAGGCTGCAGCAATGTGTTAATATAGACAGCAGGGATTGAAATTTTATTTCTGCTTGCAGTCTGATGGCATTTTCCGTTGCTGCCTTTAGCTGTCCGTAAACGAAACACAAATGGAGAACAGGATATGCATTTAGTAGATAAAATGGATATTGCTCATCCTTGTATAGGATGGCATAATATCCATCTGCGGCATAAATTCCTTCCCTATATATCGAACATACGATGCCAGAAACATTTTCTGGCAGATGATCAAAATATAAGGCTAAAATCCCATTTTCTGAGTGTTCGACCCAGTTTTTTATTTTCTTGGCCCTACTTTGGATCCCATCTGAAAGGCCTGTTACAATGTCATCCCCTCCTGTCATGTCCAAAAAAGATGATGATCGATTGATAAGTGTGCCTTCATGATATTTTCCCAGTCGAGCTTTCAATTCTTCGGGCGACGCATTCAGATGGAAATCTGCAATATGTCCACCTGAAAACAGCCATTTCTCAATGTTTACCTTTACATGTTTGCGAACATCCGCCTCAGATAGTGTTGTCATAAGACAATCACCCTCCCTTCCTTAAGCTATAGCATGCGCGAATCTTGCTTCATCACTTCTTAAAAGTACGAAGCAATCCGCGTTAAACTCTTTCATGATTTTTGCAACCTTGGCCGGATTAATCGCAGTTTTATACGATACAACCGGTATATCCGGACATGCGCTGCACTCCCTTTCTTCTTCACATTTTGCATCTTCGATGACGACATTAAATCGCCTGGATGCGATTCCTGTAACGACTTCGTAAAAATCAGGACGTTCGATTACGGAATACTGAATTCCGTCTTTTTTTAATACCCGCGAAACATACGGATATAATTCCTTATTCACTCTTCTTAACAACTCGCTTCCTCCTTTGCCTTATATTTTTCTTTAATCAGTATGGAAACGGCGAGCATGCCATCTGTTTCAAAAAAACAAAAAGTATTTTTCGATCATTCAGCAAGTGGTAAAATTCCATACTCTTTATGACACTATTACAAAGGAATTGAGAAAGGAGAATGAAAGAAGTGAAACTGGAAGAAATTATCAAGGAATTGGAAAAGCACACTGACACCGTGTTGTCGTTTCCTAACCGCGGACCTTGGGGGGATTCCAGATACAGAGGAAACTGTTCTGGTTGGATACCCGCCTATTATATTCACAAATATGGAGTTAAGCAGATGGCTGAGGTTTTTGCTGGTTCCGGCACGACCTATGACGTATGTAAGGATATGGGAGTGAAATATATTGGCATAGATCTTAACCCCAATCCCACAAGAGATGGGATTATTTCTATGGATATATTGGATGATTCTGTCGATCTTCCTGATGGATTTTACTCTGCTGACATGGTATTCCTCCATCCTCCATATCCGTCTATCCATGATGTCCGTTATGCAGGGAATATGTGGAAGGATGATGACGGGACCAGAGTATTAAGAGATATCCAGGAAATGTCATGGGAAGAAGGGATGCGTGGCGTGAACCATGCAGTTTTGAGGGCATACAACGCGATGCCGGCCGGATCTTATGAAATCTGTTTGGTAGGAGAGATACGCTCGAAGGGTCAGTACCGTTCTATGATGCAGAGTTTAGCAATTCCTGGAATCCTTCATCAGACATTCATCAAGCTACAGCACAATACTGTTTCTGGCAGAAGGACATATAGTGGGAAAAACGATTATGCATTAACGGGGCATGAGATGATCGCGGTTATCAAAAAACCGAGCGGATATGAACTATGCTACATTATGCCCAAAAAATATAAAATGGATATTCGCGATTGTATAATGGCCACCTGGAAGGACGTTGTAATGAGCGCAGTCAGGAACATAGGAGGCATTGCCACAAATGAAGCGATATACAATGCTCTTGAGGGACACAAAAAGACACTGAACAACATTCACTGGAAAGAAAAAGTTCGACAGACGCTGCAACGATTGGAAAATGCTAATCTGATCAGCAGAGTTGATATCGGTCAATGGAAATTAGCTGCGGCTTAATAAATCCCAAAATCGAAGAATGCTCATTTTAGTATAATAACATAACTGATTCATGACAGAGAAGTCGATAAATGCTTATCGAAAACTTATTCTAGGAGGGAATAGCTTTGGAACATACTACACAGCAGAAAACTGCAATAAACTTAAAGGGGTATAACCGAGCCGATGGAATCCATTGGTATTGGGAAAACAAAGAAATCGCTGTCATTGACCAAGTGACATCGGAGATCGAGTGGTGTGTGAGAAAACATACCTTGCCAGAAGAGATCATACAGGCTGTTCGTGATAGAAAGCAGATGGCGTCCGGTCAGTGGCTGGTTGAAGCAAAACGTGTGCATGCATCTGTTACACAGGGTAATGTTGTCATTAGTATCAATGGAATTCCATTGATGACCTTTGCCGACGATAAGGTTTTAGAAGACGGAACCTGGGTATCAAAAATCCCGGACGATGAACTTGGACGGCTTGTGTGCGCTACCCTCTGGCATCCATATGATAATATTTACCATTACTCTGATGCGGCAAAAAAAATTATTTATCCGCGTGGAGACACCAGTGAATCTGGTGAAAAGCACTAGAAATCTTTACTATATCGAAACGTATCATAAATAACGTAAGTTCTCCTACACCTCCAGTAATTTCTGGGGGTGTTTTTGTATTCGGGTTGATTTAATAATTTTACATACTTCTTATGACAAATAACATGGCATTTGAGTAAAGGAGGTAAAAATCATGAAACAAAGAAAATGGGTTTTGCAAAACTGCAGTCCTGATGCAGACCGGATTACTATTGACAAACTGCTTCACCAAGAGAAACTCTGTGAATTCTCAGAAGTAGTTTACGCAGATACTCCGGATGGTTATGGGCCTGAATTTATACCAGTAGGGGATATCCCCTTTGTACAGTCATGGCTGCAGTCAAATTATAAGAAAGACATGGCGCCTATTGAGGTACCTGATTGTTTAAGAAAACAGGAATATCTTTTCCGCGGATACAATTTCATGGAAAAGAAGGATATACCATTCGGATGTAAGCAAAAGAAATTCATAAAGAACGTAAGCAGACTCAAGGAATTCAATAACGCTCTATATGAAGGAATGATCCCTTCCTGGAGCATTCTTCCGGAAGGCGTGTATTTGGTTTCGGATTGGATCAATATCTTATCCGAGTTTCGGGTATTTGTCTATAAGGATAAAATTCAAGCAGTCCAGCCTTATCTGGGAATGCCGCTTGCTTTTCCTGAGCCGTTTAAGATTTGGAGAATGGTAAAAGACTTTACCGCCGATCCAAAACGTCCAGGAGCATACGCAATGGATATCGCTGTGTGCAAAGATAACAGCAGCGTGGTTCATACGGTGATTCTTGAAGTACATCCCTTAGTGAGCTGCGGCCTTTATGGCTTCTGTTCAATGGAATTGCCAGATATGCTTGCGGAAGGAATCCGTTATTATACTGAAACATAAAAGAAAGGAATATATAATATGAGAGGATATCTGTTTGAAATATCTCAAAGTCCGAATCATATTGGCGATTTGACCGCCGATATGTTTTCGGAAACAAAAGACGGCAGTTGTTATGCAGATGCATACCAGGATGCAGAACCTTCGACTGTTCTGAAGAAATACCTTACGATTGCCCAGAAACATAATATTACCTACGGTTTCAACAGAGACGTGCCATATGTGATATTAGATCCTGTATCTAAGAAATCTTTATTTTTAGAAAAGTTTCAGATGTTTCGTAAAATAGCCAAAACATTGACTCTTGATGTATTTGCTTCTGATGAAATGTCGTCGTTGCAAAACTTAATAGAAAACACCTATGGTGATGCAGTCTATCTGGTTGATGATGGATATGCCGTTTCGGCGGATGAATTTATCCGAAGAGCGGTTCCTGGCATCCCGTATTTTATTGGAAACGTGTTAATGATGGAATAATGCATGTTGGATCATGCGAGGGTCATATGAGAAATAATATGAAATGAAAATGGAAAAATGGATAAGGACACGATGACGAAAAAAGAGATAATTGAAATGTTACGGAAAATACAGATAAAAACCGCTAAAACCCAAGGATTTATCGTAGGACATGTTTCACATCTCTGGGTCATCCGGTCGTTGCTTGGTACAAAAATCGAAGAGCTCGGCGGTGAGAGTGCTGAGACAGAAGTTATTAACTAACTATGTATTCGACAATATAGGAAGGAAAAAAAATGATGGAATTTTACATTACTTATACCGGGCATGAAAGAAATGCTAGAAAACTCTTGTTGGATGAAAGAATTATAGATAGCGAATCATTGGCAGTCATGTCATCATCAGAAGTTACTGATTTGATTAACAAAAACTTTCTGTGCTATCAAGTTGGAGAGGACTGGTTAATCATTCACAAGCAGGACGAAACTAAATTCAATAATATGATCAAGTGGATCGAGCGATAAATTTGCGGATAACAAATTGTAATCAAATACGCTCCAAATCCCTGTGTTTTCCGCACGGGGATTTTTTTATATCAAAAAAAATGTTATCCACAATACTTAATCTCGGAAATCCCCTGATTGAAAGGACGACAATGATTATTACGCGAATCATGGGGACGCCAGAACGTAAATGAGTGAAAAATGATTTCCAACGAGGACGGGGAAACTGCATTGCTGCCAGCTTCAGTCCATTCCATACTTTCTATGAAGACATTTTTTTAGGTATTCGAGAAAGGAGATTACAACAATGAAAAACAAAGGTTCAAAAGTAAGAGTGTGTAAACGGTGCGGTGGTGTAGAATTTGCTTCTCACCACATGGCATATCTACAATGTGTCGTGAATGGAGATGGCAGTTGGCTCCGCTATTTGCTCACTGATCAGGAAAGTGTAGAAGAAGTTTGTCGCAACAATAAGGCATTAGGACCTTTTGAATGCATTAACTGTGGGTATGCCGGGGATGAATTGGAAGATATTACAGAATCAAAAGAAATCCCTAATATTTCCATTAGCCTCGTCGAAAAGCCAGGCGAAGACGGGTTAAACAGGCTGGAAGTCATCAATCTGCTAGATGATCTTGATGCAGAAGAAGTGTTTCCTATCGAGCTGTTTGCAAAAGAGCATGAATGCAGCGCTATTGGTTTTATCAAGGCGGAATGCGCTGAGTCACTCAATTATGACTACGACAGACTAGAGGAATATATAGCTTCTATCCTCGACGACATGGCTCTTGAACACCCAGACCACTTATATGTTTATCATGGATTTACCATAAAATTGACCAGGTAATACCAGTAATACTAAAGTTCAAAAAATGAGCTGACAAAACGCAATAATTGATAATTATCGATACCGGAAGAAACCGTTATTCTTCCGGTATTAACGTAGTAGGAGAACGCGTATGAAAAAAGAAATTAAGGGAAGCAAGCGGGGACTGACATTTTCTTTTAAAGGATCGGGGAATTTTGCTCCAGGTGAGCATTTCCGTTACATCATTGAACCGGAGGAGTGCAGAATAACGATCCTTCCATCATCAGATGGAGGCAACACGGTTTCAAAGAAACGCTCCGGTTTTCTAGTTCGCTCTTTAATCGATATAAGAACCAGGGAAATTAAGGAAATGGTGTCCGAAGCTTCAAAACTTGAAATTGAGATTGAAAACGATCTGATTGTTGTCCGCATTATTAAGAATCAAATCAGGGCGAAAGCCGTTTCCTTGAATAGCTGGAAACGAGATGAAGAGGAAATATGCATTCCAAGGACACTGTTGAAAGCTGCCGGAGGAGAAGATGTTCCGATCACATTTAATCCCCATCTAATTGCGGATAAGGAAAAAATAACTCAGATAAATAGGGAGCTTCCAGATGTTATTAAAACGATTTCTCTGTTTTCTGGCGCAGGTATGCTGGATCATGCATTCCTCACGGATCCAAGATTTGAGCTTGTTTATGCTGCGGAATACAACCATGATGCGGTTCAGACATACAGACAAAATATCGGTGATCACGTCGAACAAATTGATATAAGGACGCTGTCTGGAGAAGGACTTCCAAATGCAGACCTTATTATCGGAGGCCCACCATGTCAGCCATTTAGTAACGCAAACCGACATGAAGAGGCGCGCGGTACAGCGCATTATGAGGGGGACATGTTCTATCATTATCTGAGGCTCGTTAAAGAATGTGACGTTAAGGCATTTTTAATTGAAAATGTTCCAGCACTTCTTTCTGAAAAATTTAAGCCTTATATGGATATGCTGCATGATCTTGTCCCAAATTTCAAAATTGCATCAAGGGTAATCGAAGACTGCGATTTAGGAGGGTTCACGAAGAGGAAAAGGGCGATTATTATCGGCAGCAGAATTGGAGAACCGTATATCCCGGACATCAAAATGAGACCAGTCAGAACAGCCGGAGAAGCATTAAAAAAGGTTGACTCCGATTGGCCAAATTCATTTGATATTACAAAATCGAGTGACCTCGTTAAAATGAAAATATCTATGATCCCGGAAGGTGGCAATTGGATGGATCTGCCAGAAGAATACTGGACAAAAAGTGTGCATTCCAATATGTACCGGAGACTTGATAGAAACAAGCCGTCCATCACATTGGCAAACTGGAGGAAGTTTGTATTGAGTCCTCCACGATGGGACGATTCCGGAAAGTGGGACAGGATTCTTTCGGTATCGGAGGCTGCCGCACTCCAGGGGTTTTCAAAGAATTTTGAATTTCTGGGAGCTTTGGCATCAAAGCAACAGATGGTAGCAAATGGAGTAACTGTTGCTATTGGAAATTTCGTCCGTAGAATCCTGGTAACTCTCTTTTGTAATGAATGGATGTGCACTGTATGACAGAATTGAGGTAATAAAACTATGAAATATGAAAGAACGATCATGATATCCCCATCTGAAACTAAATATATAACACGAGTCCTTCAGTCCATGGATCTGATGGGTGAAAACGATACTATTACTCATACAGTTTCTTTTGGTAACGACATGGAAATGGATATAAAAATTTGTGGAGCAAGAGACGAAGAACCATGGACAGAAGCGGTTCTTTTTCACAATGGTAGCGAAGCGGGATGCTCAGAGCCTGAGGATTTTTTTGAAGGCGACTGGTGTCTGGAAGACCAAGATGACTCATATGTCGCGCACGTCGTACTGATTAAGACTCATTGTGAACTGGAAGCAATATATAGTAAAGCCATAGGGTTAGAACAGTCCTTGGTAAAAAAATTGTATGAAGAAAAATATCCCGCGGAGATCTATGGGATAGGTGTAGCTGAAGATAGCTATAATGAGCACCATTGGCTGGAAATAAAAGCTGCGGAAACCCTAACTGGGCTGACTAGCAGGGATATCGAAAGTGCCTATGCATACGAAGCATGCACGGGAAAATTCGAGTTTGGATGGATCCCCGCGAAATATTACGAAGGTCTCAAATACGGCCAATGGGTGACGGATGATTTCATTTCATATGTTGAAGATGGACACTATGAGATAGATTCTCAAAATAAGAAATACCAAGATTATCTTGAAAATAAAATGATCTATGTCATCAACGCCTTCCTGGATACTTATCCAGAATACGTTGAAGAATTGCTAATCCATACATAAAAGACGTTTAGCTAAATTTTTTCGTAACAACAGGAGAAAGCCATGTACAAAGCAAAACTAATTCCAAGACCTGGAGAAAAAGAGACACCATGGGCGAAAGGGGATCTTATCCATATTCAGGATAGAACCTACATTCACCCTTTGATGGAATTTCCTATACCAGGAAGTGACAAAGGAAAGCATCTTCCTTTGATTCCAGTACTGCCAGAAACTGTATGTTTTTCCAGCAATATGCGGGATTTGCATAATAAAGAAATATGGGAGAATGACATTGTACTTGCTTCCGGATATCCAATGGCTGTCCGGTTCAGTGAAGGTCAGTTTACATTATTCCCTTATGGGATCTATGGGATTGCATTAAACCACTATGGCGCAAATGAAGTGGAACGTATAGGAAATCTTTTTGACAACCCTGAATTAATGGAAGGAGAAAAAAATCGGAATTAACTCTCACAGCCTACTTTAACAGTAGGCTTTTTTGTATTCGAGAGGATGGTTGCAACAAAAGTAATCAGTTATGCTCGCATTCCATTTCCATACTAATTCCGTAAATATAAATCAAGGCACAAGAGAAAGGAAGCAAATAGGGTATGGATACTGAAAAAAGACACTGGAGCGAAATCAAAAGTGATTACGAGGAAGAAGGGTTACGTTACATTGATGCATGGGAAACTGCTGACAATGACGAAGCAGGCAGAGTGATAGCTGTCGTTGACATGTATACCGGGAGAGTTATCTACAATGAACCGGTGGCCCGTGTTGATAAGGATGCACAGGAAGCAATCAAATCTGTCGTAGCCGAAGCAAGAAGGGTACATCCAGTCAATATTGACCGGCTTGAGGAAATCATCAAAAACATAGCTCAATTGGAAGCCCAAAAGAGCACCGATTCAGCAAAAATGATGATGGAGGCAGTTGGTTTAGCAAAGTCTGAGATGGAATTCTTTGGACGCTTCAAGAAGGACATTAAAGACGAATGAATGGAAGGAGCATTAACATGAAACAGTACCGAGTGGTATACAACTACAATGGTCACATATTGGAGGCAGGGCAAAACGGTTGGCTCCCTTCAAAAGGCATTGCCGACCGGATCTTAGATGCTAAAAAGTCGAATCCAATATATAAAGATCATGTCTTGTATCTGGAAGAAAGAGATAATCCAGAAGCGGAAGAAAGACCAGCGTGCCGCATCCACAGTGGAAAAGAAGTGATCAATCCGGAATGGCTTTATTGCGATGCGCTTCGCGTGGGTGATTATGTAGAAGCTGTGATTGTTGCGAATTTTATGGATTGCCTGATGCCGGCATGTATGAGAAGCGACTGTTCACAGCTTGGTTCTCCACATTCCATGCGAATGGACGAGAATGGAAAAGTAAAAGATACATTTCTGACATTTAAAAAAGTGGATCGGGATACATGGGAGTATTGTGGCGATTGCTTCCGTGGTGAGAATACCATGCGAGGCACTCCATTACCATGGATTTAAGGAGGTTGCTCATGAAAAGCAATAAAATGCTTGGTTTTTACCGAATGGACCGGTATGGGTTAAATCACCATTTCGCTGAAGCGGTAACTGACATTGGAAGATCGGATCAACTGGCAGAAGTATTTTCGTACCAGTTTACTATTCGAACGGACCGAAATACAGGAATTGTTAAGGACCTACCGTTCTATCTTATTGACACAAAGGAACAGTATTATGCTATCCGTGATGTTTTAATTCAAAACATCCGGAAGGGATTGATTCTAATTTTATCCGATGGACATCATTACGATAAATTCCTGCGGTATAACCTGGTTCTATCAGTTGATTATGATGGCCATTTTCTGGCAGAGTACAGCAGTATTAATGTTCCGCTCAGACATATGTACCGGTATCCGAAATATCTGGCGCATGTGACCGGAAATGTGAATGACCGTTATCAAAATTGGGATACATTAAACAGAATAGCCGGAGGTGTTGACTTACGAGAGATCGAAAGTCTTATCAATCAGCAATTTCTGGTAATTGAGAAATCTATGCTGTATCGCAGATATCTCGAACTGTCAGTATACCAAGTTCCGTGCGGAACAAGGCATGAGACAGTAGCCTACTGGGAAATCTGAACAACAAACGAAAAAGGAGCATCAAAACTATGAGTTATTACATAACGAAATCAATTAAAGTGGATAAGAAGGCAGGTAAGGTTTTTTTAACAGTAGCGGATAGTTCATTGAGACCGCTATATTTCTTCCGGACAGAATATCAAGAAGGAGAAACCTCATTCATTAAGAAAATTCAGAATCTGTTCGTTAGCATCATGTGTGGTAATTACAAATTATATGCATCCTGCCGGTATTACAATATCGCAAGTATGCTTGAAAGAAAATATAACGAAATTGTAAAAGGATGCGACATCCTTAGAAATGATTGGTGCTACCGGACAGAACGTCACACAGAGCTGCAGAACTATTTGGCATCGGTCTATGCCGTTCCGTTAATTATTGGAGAAATTCCAATAGGAGACAGTTCCTATGAGTCTACTTTTTTGGAGTCCTGCGAAACGGAATGGGAGAGAATGGGAAGAGAATTAAGCGAATCAGGCATTATCCTTATTCAGTCAGCATGCCTTATAAAATGGCTGCCTGGATATGATGCACTCGTAAGCGAGGATGGCAGCTTCATCATTGCAAAAGGTGAGAATTATGATAACAGAGGTCGTCTCGATAATTCGGACCGATCAGCTATTATTTTTGATGGTGTTTCTGCAAATGAATTGTGGAGAATAGTAGTATATGCAGATGCAATGGATGTTGATGCGCTGGTAAACCTTGAACATAAATGGCCGAAGTTTAAGCAGATAAAGGAAGTTTATCAGAAAATAACGTGCAGCTAAACAATTACTGCCTAGAGCGTAAAGCCCCTGGCTTTAGCCATGGGGAGCATCAGATAAAGGGGAATAATCATGACAAAACAATTATTATTTGAAAAATTATTATTACTCAGTAACCTTGCTGCTGAAGCAAAAAAAATAGGAGATGAGATCTGCAAAGCTATCGTTCCTTATGGGGATGACCGTGTTTATGATCTTATTAACGAAGTGCAGGCATGTGAAAGCAAGGATATTCCCGAGGTATTAAAAACACTCGATGAAGAAGGATATCTCGATGACGCTAGAATCGTGGATCAGCCGGAGAGCGTATATCCGCAGATTCATATTTCCGTAGGGTCTGAATCTGTAGATGTTAAAATAGGAGTGAATGGCGGCACATTATGCGCATCTGTCACAGCTCCGGATGGCTTAACCGGGCAAGCATGCCTTTGCTATGAAACGGAGAATGCAAACTTAATTGATTTGGCGATGGCAGAGGTAAAAAGCGGTGATATCGGTGACCGGCATAACAGGAATGCAAATAGTAAAGATGTGAATCTCTACATATACGAAGATCCTTACACAGAAGACTATACGAAAAAGGTGATCCTTCCATATGACAGCATTATGAAAGCTTTAGAGTAGGAGGCAAGCCTATGGCAGCCAATTTATCAAGGGATGACCTTATCGAAGTCTGTAATCAATTTGAAGCAGAAGAACCTAATAGGATTGAACTCCTGGAAGCAACTGATGAATGTTGTGGTTACTATGATACACAGGGGGATTATGAGCGGATCTATTTCTTTCCAGAAACTATTTCCGCGGATCATATAGGCAGAATCCTATATATGGATAGAAAAGTGGAGGAATTCGTCGCAAGGGATCAGCTTATTCGTTTCATCCAGGAAGAAATAGATCCAAACGCTTTATGTGTATGCCGGAGGATTGCGCTCGTTTGGGATGATGATGAAAGTCAATCGGAAGCCAGACAAGCATTATATAAGTCAACGGGTGATGAATACGCGCTCGAAGCAGGGGAATCCTTTTGCGGACTTACTTGGGTTGATCAACAGACGGTCATTGTTTGCGTGTCCACTCATTATGAAGTTGCAGATGAGATCCGTGATAGTTTAACAAAGGAAATTTTTGAAACTGGCATCCTACAAACCATTTTTCATGAATTCCGGCATCTGCTGTATGAATGTAATGAAATACTGGAAATCGGAACGAAAGATTATCCCTCTAATGGTGGGGATGAAAAAATGTTGAATTGTATGCTATTCTAAAGGCCGAAATTGCATACAAAAAATTTCCTTTCGTATTCAAGGAATATGAAATTGCAGAATGGACATAGTCATTCGTCAAAATCAATAGCTGCAATTATTCTGTTCCAAAACAAAATAATAATTAAGGAGTTAAAAAACATGAAAATTAAATTTGTTGAAACAAATGTAGACGGTTGCGGAAGTGATGCCGTTGTGGTCGTTAACATTGAAGTAGACACCAACGAAAAGACGGCAAACGATTATGAAGGGCAGCTGGCAAAATCCATAAACGAAATGAGGACAGCCTGGGATCCGGACGAGTGGGATACAGATTCTGTTGTCAGAGAAGTAATTAAAACTGTGTTTGGAGAGCATGCAAAATACGAATTTCTGCTGCCTGATGCAGTTGTTGAATTTTGATTTGTTTCCTTAAACCCGCCATTACGGCGGGTTTTTTGTACCTACAGAGCCATGTTGTCTGCCATACTTGAATTGTCAAGATAAATCAGGCATAGAGAAAGGAGAAAATAGGGATATCGGAATGAAAACTGAGGAAATTGAAAAGAAATTAGAAACTATACAGAGCGAAAGCATGTGTTAAACAGAAAAGGAGAATGGAAATGAAGATAGGTAATAAATCAGATTGCTTAAATGAGCAGAAATTTGTGGGCAGTGACGGACTTATGGAAGCATCAAACCTGCTTTACCAACTATTGAATGCATCTTATATGTGTTCGGGTACCCCACTTGAAACCGTAATAAATGGGCAAAGAGAGGATATACGTTCCTTGTACGGAAAATGCAAGGACAAAATGCAGCGAACCCTATCAGGTGGGGAGAAAACGGAGTTCCTTGCAATGAGTATTCTGGAGGATACCTTTCAGAAGGCATATCCACTGCTTCTTATTAATGTAAAAGACTTGGTTGAGGGTAATATGGAGCAGGTGAATGTAGCAAAAAGGCTGATAGAACTGTTTAAAGAAAACCCATACGCCAAGGAATGGAATGAAAAGGCAGAAAAGTACAGATCTCTTATCGAAATGTTGGGTTTTCATGTAGACAGCAACGATTACACAGATCTTACTTCCATAATGGATCCTCTGCTAGATGCCTTTACATTTTATCAAGGTGGGAAGTATAGTGGTCCACCGGACATTTATAGATTCAGTTCCGGCAGGCAGTCGAATATGAAACCACAGATCATGACTGATGTGTGTCTCTTCCATTCGGAAAAAGAGATCGTTGATGCGATGTCTTCTTCTGGCAGAGAGTCATTGATTGCTTTTTGTGCGATGGAAAAGACAAACCGGCAAGTAAAAGACTATTTCTATGAATGGTTTTGTGGATATGCTGATGAACGTCAGAGAAACACAATAAGGAACAATAATTGGACTGTAGAAGAGTACATGGAAGGGCCTGCAGAATTTACGCGCACGGTGTATCTTTGTGTCAAGTCCGCAGATACAATTTGGCTTACGCCAATGCCGTATAAGAATAATGGATATAAAAACTTTGACGATCAGTCTTCAAAATACTATTATGGAGATCGTGCTGGCTATGCACCCTATGAGGTGTTTTATAAAGATACCTTGCCAGGAGACAAGGATACCACATTCCTTACAATACCAAAAAAGGGATATCCGTTAAGTTCAATCATGGATGAAATGCAAAAAATCTGGCTGCCGGCTTTTCTGGATGAAACAATCCATATGTTTTTTGATAATACACCGGCCGCAACAGATATGTATTTGCCGGAAGAAACCAAAATTGTCATCCATAAAAAGGAAGATAACAGTATCGCAGGGACAATTATACCAATGGGGGGCACTCTTCCGTCTTCCGAGGCATACACATTGGAAGCAATTTCTCCGGAGGAATTATTTCAAGACCGCCTCTATCTGATAACTTTGATGAACAGGTTTGGAATCAATACCGAGTCACTTATCGGTGTACCCATTTTACCTGTCAATTGCGCGACTATGGAAGACAGGGAAAAGAAGATCAGAGACAACACAAAAAAAGCGTACATAAAAGCGCTGGCAGACAAGATTGCGGAGTATATGACTGTAAGATGGGATATCAGAGACTGGGTCATTGATTCCGTTTACAGCAGGAAATCTTCAATTTTAACAGCTGTCGCCGAAGGAGCACTGGACACATTTACGACAACCATTATTGACGGAATGCCCATTCTTGATGATGACGGGAACCAGTTATATGCTACCAGTGATCGATGGCCATATCGAAAAGAGCCAAAAAAAATGCAGACATCAAATGCAGATCGTGAGGTCTTTTGTTACAGCGATTTGAAAGAGAGTATGAAAAAAAGTCTGTAAATTGAGATCTTCTATGATAAGTTAATGA
>ENA-UOJP01001214-UOJP01001214.1-human-gut-metagenome-genome-assembly--contig:-C102-NODE-1214-length-33874-cov-68.872143_pt1 | contig 33874 bp, 30 predicted proteins | sample MGYA00242353_ERZ723900 | MGnify/ENA metagenome assembly ERZ723900
TGCAGACGCTGCTTGCAGCGGAGCATCATCTGGATGTGCCGTGGCGGCCAAGCGATGATGGACGGACTTTGCGGACACATATCAAAGCGGAGGCACCTGTCAGGGTGTCTCCGCTTTTTCAAGGAAGGATGTAAGAAGTTACTTTGTGTCGTTGGGACATCTTTGCTCATCGTCTACAAAAATGTCCGCTAAAAGTTTTCAAAAATAAAAGGTCGGTTTTGGGCCTTGAAAGTTGTAGTAGGGAGTTGAGGGTATTCCCTCAATGCTCCTTGACAACTGGACACGCATTCGTCAAGTACATCAGTTCCGATGTGCGAAAGCATGAGCCACAGCAGCAGGGTACGCCATGACCCCCGCCCTACCGGGCCGAGCGAGAATACCCCCTGCAAGTGCCGGTTTGCCCCCGGCACGGCGATGACAGTCGGAATGACAATGGTACTCCCGCCCAGCCACAGCTTCACACAATGGGGGCGGCTCTGTCAGAACGGCAGTTGGGGTGAAACTCCCGTGAGGTGGTGCGGCACACCACCGCTTGACGACTTCCCACAGCAGGCCGGGGTGTCGGGGACAAATAGGCTTGTGGCCGCATAAAACATCCCCATTTCTCCAACAAATGCGGATTTCCTTCATCAAGCCCTGCGCACTTCATTTCGGTAGAAGCCGTCACCCTTGGACACTGTAATCAGTTCCCCTTGGGTTTCCATAGCTTGAATACGCTTGGCAATCCACCAGTCGCCGATACCCAATTGATACCGCCCCAATACATCACCGATGAGATGAGCCACCCGGAAAATTCCATCAGGGATTTGGGCACGAATGAATGGATCGTAGAAATCCTCCCCTACACTGCGCAAACGGCCATTGACAACAGCACGCAAGGGTGAATTTTCCTCTCGAAGCTGTGACCACTCCATAGCGATAGCTCTGCGGACATTTTTAGGGATTTCCCGCTCCAGCGGCAGATACGCCGCCCAGTCCCCCGGAGATAGTTCCCCCCAGTTCAAACAGGACTGCACCGTATTATCTTCCAGCGGCATCCACCGGGGCATCTCTAAAGCGGTCACGGGACAATCGCAGTCCCGCAGTTGCCAAAGCACATCATAAAATCCGCACAGGGAGTAAGGCGCATTGCTGTACCAAATGCGCACAGCCTCGCCATGTTTTCCGCCCTCCAAAAGCCGCTCTCTGTCCCGCTGGCGTTGTTCCCAAAGCATATCCCGCTGGGCATAATCGTCTGGGTCGCAATCTGGGAGTGGGAAATCGCCCCCCAGCCAAGCGGTAAGCAAATCAAACCGGGCCTTCTCCACATCAGGGCCGCTTATGGGGCCGATGTCCAGCCCAACAGACGGGCATAGCACATCTCCAGGATTGCCGCCCACAGGTCGTGCCCGGCGGTTCTCTTTCTCCCTCTGGGCCTTGAATTGGGCTATAGCTTGGTTTTTTTCTTCCTGCGTGGGTTCCTTCTCTCCCTCGCCGAAAATAACTCCAATCACTCCATCATCCCAACTGGACGGCCCCCAATGCGTGGCCATCTTCAATGTCCCACATTCACTGTCGGAAAAAACTATCTGTAACATGGTAAAAACTCCATTTCAAATCAGAAGTTGTTAATCTTTATCATTTTTTCTGTAAGCTTTAATAACTTTAATAATGACAGGCTCGAATTCAAGTAAAGGTTTATCCGACGTGTTTGTTCCGTTAGGGTTCTCTATGCCAGTCACTTCATAATATTCATCGCTGTACTGTATTTTACTGTAATCAAAATCTTTTTGAATTGCCTTGACATATTCAAACGGAGTATCTATCGGTGCCACATCTATCTTTTTGCGAATTGTACTCAAGGCACCTTGCACTTCGGGCCGAACTCTCCATTCCTGTTCTTCTGGACTATTAACAAAATCCTCAAACCTTTTTTTATCCCACCAAATAATCTGTTGCAAAATGTTTGTGTTACCAGTGGCGAGTATCAGTCCCAAGAAATCGCAAAAATTACGGGCAATCGGATAGACATTGTAATCGCAGCAAGTTTCTGGGTTGACGCAGAACACCATATCTCCAAAGTCCTTAATAAAGCAGTAGTGTATGCCATTATCCCAGCCAATGATTTCCGCTCCAATGGGAGTACAAAAATACGGTGTTTGCGCTCCAGCCTCTAAACCAATCCAGCTACCATCTATCTTCAAGTTTTTATATTTTTCATAAAGTAGGTTCATTTAGATAGATACCTCCATAAAATAAACTGCGATTTATCGGTTAGTTTTACCATCGTCATTATACCAGTGTCCACCAAAAAACTCAACATACTTATGGCGACAAAGGAAGGATGTAAGAAGTCACATTATATCGCTGCGTACATAGGGCCGGGTAACTCCCAGCCCTATTTTTATGCCATAATCAAACCAATGGAAGGAGCAGTCACATGACAGAAATCGAAATCACAAAGGCCAGCGAGGTCAAGGTACGGGAGATCGAATGGCTGTGGTATCCCTACATCCCCTTTGGCAAGATCACGGTGGTGCAGGGGGACGCCGGGGACGGCAAAAGCACCTTTGTCCTCAACCTCGCCGCCATGCTGAGCCGGGGCCAGCCCATGCCCTTCAGGGACGGCACAGGCCAGCCCCCCATCAACATCATCTACCAATCCAGCGAGGACGACGCCGATGATACCATCGTCCCCCGGTTCATCAGCGCCGGGGGCGACCCGGAGCGCCTGCTGTTCATCAGCGAGAGGGAGCGGTATCTCTCCTTTTCCGATGAACGGCTGATACAAGCCGTCAGGCAGACGGGCGCAAGGCTTGTTGTCCTCGACCCCCTCTCCGCCTATATCGGGGAGGAAACGGGTATCAACGCCGCCAACGAGGTGCGGCGGCAGTTCCGCCCCCTTATTGAGATTGCCAGGGAACAGCGGTGCGCTGTCCTCATCGTCCACCACATGAACAAGGCCATCGGGCAGAAGGCCATCAACCGGGCCGTCGGCTCCGTGGACATCGTGGGCGCTGCCCGGAGCGTCCTGCTGGTGGCCCGGACAGACCGGGAACACCCGGACGAGCGTATCATGGCCCAAGTGAAGTGCAACGTGGGGCCTACCGGCAGCGCCATCGTCTTTTCAGTAGGCGGCGGCGCTGTCCAGTGGCTTGAGGAAACCGCCAGGACAGCGGATGAAGTGCTGGGCAACGTGTTCGCCAGCTTGGGCAGACCTGACACCCAAATGCGGCAGGCCAAGGAGGTAATAAGTCAGCTTCTCTCGGACGGGCCGAAGCCCCAGCGGGAGGTCATGGAGAAGTTAAGGACGGCGGGCGTTGGGGAGAGTACGGCGAAAAAGGCGAAGCAGCTTTTGGGCGTCCGCTCTGTCAAGGCCGGGGCTGTGTGGCTGTGGTCGATGCCGGATGGGGACGGTCTGTAATACGTTGGTCAGGGAGTCCAGAGGGAAGCCCTCTGGCCCACCACCTTGCTTGCAAGGTGTAGTGGGTTACACAACACTTGCGCCTGCGGCGGCGGTTGTGCTGCGAGCCGGGGCGAGAAGCACAGCCGCCGCCAGATACCGCCATGCTTTGAGAGCGGGAGCGAACAAAGCATGGCGGTATCTTTTTGCGGGCGCAAATGTTGTGTACCTGACCCCGCCGGTCTTGAACACGTCCGTTCCAAATACAGACGGAGGGATGGGAGATACCGCCCGCTTCTACGGGACAATGTGACTTCTTACATCCTTCCTCAAAGGAGGTCGCTATGGCGAATTACGCAATCATGCGGATAGAAAAACGGAAGCTGCCCTCGGTTGGCCGTATCAACAAGCACCACGAACGGCAGAAAGAGGAATACAAGAGCAACCCCGACATCGACCGGGAGCGCACCGGCCTGAATTACCACATCGTCCAGCCCCCAGGCCCCTACCGGGAAGCGGCGCTGGCCCGTATCGAACAGGCCGGGGCACGGCGGCGCAAGGACAGCGTGGTGCTTCAGGACTGCTTTGTGGGCGGCACTCCTGACTGGCTGAAGGCAAAGAGCCAGGAGGAACAGCGGGCGTATTTCAGCCACGCCTATCAATTCTTTGAAGACAATTTTGGAGAAGAGAATATCATCTCCGCCGTGGTGCATATGGACGAGGCTACTCCCCATATGCACCTTTGTTTTGTCCCCATCACCCCCAAGGGCCGCTTGTCCTCCAAGGACGTGATCGGCGGGCCGCAGGGCCTTGTGAAATGGCAGGACAGGTTCTATGAGCATATGCGCCAGCGGTATCCAGACCTGTCCCGTGGCTTGCCCAAAAAGCTGACCCACCGCAAGCACGTCCCGCCCTATATGTTCAAGCTGACGGCGGAGCTATACAAGCATTATGACGAGATTTGTCAGGCCATCAACAGTATCGGCGTTCTGAACAGCGGCAGGAAAAAGGAGGAAGCCATCGCCCTTCTCGGCAGGTATGCCCCGGAAATGACCCAGCTAAAGGCCCAGGTCGCCAGCACGGACAAGCAGATCGCAGACCTGGAACGGGAGTTGGCCTATGTGACGGAGGGCAGGGCCACGGCATGGCGAGCCAACCAGGACTACAAACAGGAGTTGGAGGAAGCCAACTACAAGCTGTATCAACTGAACCGGGAGCAGAAAAAGCTGGAGGGTATTATCTCCCAAATCCCCCCGGAACTGCTGGCCCAGTTGACGAAAACTGAGCGGGACGCCCGCAAAAATCAGGAAAGAGGGAAAAATAGATGAACATTCAAGAAATCAAGGTGTCGGAGTGCGCCGCCTTTCAGGACAACCCCTTTCAGGTCAGGGACGACGAGGGGATGGAGCTGCTTGTCCAGAGTATCAGGGAGTTTGGCGTCATGACGCCCGTTGTGGTGCGCCCGGTCAAGGAGGGCGGCTATGAGATCGTCAGCGGGCACCGCAGGATACACGCTTGCCGGAGGGCGGGGATTGAGAAAATCCCCGCCCTTGTCCGTGATATGGAGCATGACAGCGCCGTGATCTTCATGGTGGATTCCAACATCCAGCGGGAGGGCCTTTTGCCCTCTGAAAAGGCGTTCGCCTACAAGATGAAGGTGGAAGCTCTGCGGCACCAGGGGAAAAGGTCTGTCCAACCTGGACAGAAGTCGTCAAGGGGCGCTGTGGCGGAGAACGCCGGGGAGAGCGAGACACAGGTGCAGCGGTATATCCGCCTGACCAATCTGGAAAAGCCCCTCCTGTCCCTGGTGGACGAGGGCAGGATCGCCTTTACCCCCGCCGTGGAATTGTCCTATCTGAACCAGCGGGAACAGCTTGATTTGCTGGAAACCATCGAGAGCGAGGACTGTACCCCCTCTCTGTCCCAGGCCATCCGTATGCGGAAGCTGAGCGAAGCGGGCCAGCTTGATATGGACGGTATCTTCCACATCATGTCGGAGGTCAAGGGCAATCAAAAGGAGTACATCAAGCTGTCCAGTGATAAGGTCGGGAAGTACCTGGGCAAGCTGCGTACCCCCCAGCAGAAGGAGGACTTCATTTTGAAGGCCCTGGCCTTTTACGCCCGCCACCTGGAGCGCCAGCGTTCCAGCCGGGACGGGAGGTGAGGGGCATGGCGAAGCAGACCGCCCCCAGGCGGCAGAAGCCCCGTCTTATTGTTCAGCGGGTATTCACCGGGGAAAAGAGCATGGAAGATGTTCTTTTCCCTGTCATTTACGAGGATTTGCGGCGGCAGCTTGAACGCCGCCGCACCTTGGACAAGGAGGGCGAGAGCGGATAAACTGTCCGTAAAGTCTGTTCAACACAAGGAGGTATCACGATGGGAACGAAAAAAGACAGCACCATTTATGACGTGGCGATTTATTGCAGATTGTCAAAAGAGGACTTGAAAGAGGACGGCGACCGGGACGAGAGCGCCAGCATTGGGACGCAAAAGGCCATCCTCACCGACTATGTGCGTCAAAAGGGCTGGCACCTTGTCCAGACCTATGTGGACGACGGGTACTCTGGAACGAATTTCCAAAGGCCCGGTTTCCAGAGCATGATCCAGGACATTGAGGCCAAGCGTATCAACTGCGTCATCACCAAGGATTTATCCCGGCTGGGCCGGAACTATCTGGACTGCGGGCTGTATCTGGAAGTGTTCTTCCCGGAGCATGGGGTGCGCTATATCTCCGTCAACGACGGAGTGGACACGCTGAATAAGAGCGCCATGGACATCACCCCGTTTCGCAATATCCTGAACGAGATGTACGCCGCCGACGTGTCCATGAAGGTGAAATCGGCCCTCCGTGCCAGGTTCAACAGCGGCTTGTATGTGTCCACCTCTCCCCCCTACGGCTACCTGAAAGACCCCGCCGACCACAACCACCTTATCATCGACGAAAAGGCGGCCCCGGTGGTGAAGCTGATTTTTCAAATGGCGCTGGATGGGGCTGGCATTGGCAAGATACGCAACCACCTCAACGCCAGCCATATCCTCCGCCCCGCCGCCTACGCCGCCGCAGAGCGGGGTGAGAGCGGCTATGAGCGGCACTTTGAGGGCAAGGAGGATAACCGCTACCAGTGGAGCAACAACAGCGTCAGGGCCATTCTACGCAGCCCTGTGTACGCTGGGAACCTTGTGGGGTATAAGCGGGTGGCGGTGAGCATGAAAAGCAAGAAGCGCCCCTCCAAGCTGCCGGAGGAATGGGAGGTGATACCCAACACCCATGAGGGCATTGTCACCCAGGCGCAGTTTGATACCGTCCAGCGGCTTATGACCAGCAGACGGCGGGACAAGGGCGGGAGCGGATTTGACAACATCTTTTCCGGGATACTGAAATGCGCCGACTGCGGCTACGCTATGCGGGCCATGAGCGCCAACCGCCGCAAGCGGCCCGATCCCATCGACTGTGTGCAGTATGTGTGCAACAACTACGGCACCAACGGCACCGGGGGCTGTTCGGCCCACACCATCGAGGCCAGGGACTTGTTTGACGCTGTGCTGGCCGATATTCGCCATTACGCGAGGCTGGCGGTGGAGGGGGATGAAAAGCGGGTGCGCCAGCTTCAGCAGCAGCTATCCTCCATCGGGGCCACCGAGCAAAAGGCGCTGGAACGGGAGAAGCGCAAGCTGTCCAAGCGGCTGGGCGAGTTGGACAAGCTATTTTCAGCCCTGTATGAAGATAAGGTCATGGAGCGTATCACGGAGCGCAATTTTGACATGGTTTCCCGGAAGTACGAAGCGGAACAGGCCCAGCTTTCGGGCCGGATAGAGGAAATCAACGCTTCACTGGCTGAAAAGGAAACCTCCGACAATGGGGTAACGGACTTCTTCTCCCTGATTGCCGGGTACGCCGACGCCGCCGAGTTGTCCGCCGCTATGGTCAACGCCCTGATCGAGAAAATCACGGTGGGAGAGCGTGTCCAGAAAGTGGACGGCACGGTGGAGCAGACCATCAAAATCTACTACAAATTCGTTGGAGTTCTCTCCAACGAGTTACATATCAAGGTCACAAAACGCTGTGCAGCCCCCCTCTCCCCCAGGCGGTGCCAATGCTGCGGGGCAGAGTTTACACCCGGTTCGGCGGTGGCAAAGTATTGTAAGCCCTGCGCCCAAAAGATACACACCCAGCAGAGTACGGAAAGCACACGGCGCAGACGTGCCGCCGCCCGGAAAGCGGCATAGCAGATGGATTGTCCGCAAAGTCTGTCCGTCCGACATAGAGCAGCGTGAGGGCAGGGCCATCCGGCAGGGAAACACCAACAAAAAAGTGTTCATCCACCGCTATGTGACGGAAGGGACATTTGACGCCTATTCGTGGCAGCTCATTGAGACAAAGCAGCGGTTCATATCCCAGGTGATGAGCGGAAAAGCGCCGTCCCGTTCCTGTGAGGACCTGGATGAAGCGGTGCTGTCCTATGGTGAGATCAAGGCGCTGTCCACAGGCAATCCGCATATTTTGGAGAAGGTACAGCTTGAAACGGACGTGACAAAGCTGCGGCTTTTGAAATCAAGCCATGTGTCCCAGCGGTACAGGCTGGAGGATATGCTGCTGCTGCAATATCCGCAGCAGCTTTTGGAGCGGCGGCAGAAGATCGGGGCCATTGAAAGGGACATCCCCCGGCGCGACGCGAACACACCGGAGGACAGGGAACAGTTTTTCATGACGGTCATGGGCCGGGAGTACACGGACAAGGCCGCGGCGGGCGCTGAGCTGCTGGCTTTGTGCCAGACGGTGGTGCAGCGCGGCGAAGCGATGGAAATAGGCTCATACCGCGGGTTTGCGATGCGGCTTGAATACCGTGCGATGGAACAGGCGTTTGTCGTGGGCTTGCGCGGCGCGGCCGTGTATTTCGCGGAGCTGGGCACGGATGTACAGGGTAACCTTGCCCGTCTCAACAATGCGCTGAACGGGATGGAAGCCCATTTGAAAAAGCTGACGCAGGAAATATCGGAGATCGAAAAGCAGCAGGAAAATACCCGGCAGGAGCTGGAGAAGCCGTTTGCACAGGAGCAGGAGCTGGCTGAAAAGGAAGCGCGGCTCTCGGCGGTGAACGCACTGCTGAACATCGACGGGAAGAACAGCATCCCGGATTTGATGGACGATACGCTGGATATTGAGCCGCCGCAGCGGGCGGCGAAGGACTATGAGAGATAACGGAGGGAGCTTTATGAACAATACGGAACGATTGATCGGAAAAATGAATGATGAGCTGGCGGCTTTTGTGGCCGGGCTGGAGCGTCTGCCCGTACAGGATGTGATCGAAAAGGCTGGCGAAATTGCGGTGAAAACAGATATGGCGCTGCTGGTGGAAGAAGCGTTCCTTGGCCCAAAGGAAACAAAGGCGCTTTTGGGCATGCGCATGCCGCTGGAATATCTGTATCAGGAGTATCTGAAAAAGGACACGGGCCTTTCCAATGTTCTGATCGACCATATGCAGGATGCGGCGGCAGATGAAGCCGGACGGCAGCGAAAAAGAAACCGGGAAAGAATTGCGGGCGAAGCCCGATAGAAAAAACGGAGGATACAGAACATGACAAAACAGCAGATGAAAGTGATTGCGCAGGCGGAGCATGAGATGTTTTGCCTGCGGGACCTTTTGGAGGGCAGCGTGCCCGCAAAGGTGATGAACAGGGCATATGAATATGTCATCAAGCAGGACCTGCTTTCCGTTTTACGGGAAACGCCGCTTACCCACCAGCAGCTTTCTGTTTTGACGCCGCAGCGCAGGCCGCTGGATTTCCTTTACCGCCTGTGGCTGAAAACAGAATATTCGCACATCGACGCGCTGCGCAGGGCTGTGCGTCGCGAGACGCGGCGCATCTATCTCAAGCGCCAGACGGAGGCGTTCCGAAAAGAACATCCGATGGGATGAATCTATTTGTACAGCCAGAGGTATCCACAATTATTATAAGATTGCAATTCATGCGTGGTCCTATACTTCGAGGGTATAAGATACTTATGATGAGAATGACCGGGAGGTACGATAAATTTGCGAGTGTGTGAGTCTAAATCGGTGCTATATAGAAATGTATAGTTGCCGCAGAAGGCAGTCAGCGAGGTAAAATAAAACTTAATACTATGAAACCCCCTTAGCCTATTATATCTATTTACTTGCGCACAAAAATGTTTACTTGGTATAACAAAATCGTCAGTGTTTTTTTTCGATGTTATGGTGTATAGTCAACTTGACAAATTTTTATAAAGAAAGGGCACGGATATGCAACGGATTTTTTCCTACAGGCAGTTGGCAAATCTGATTTTCCCCCTAATTGTAGAACAGATATTGATGGGAGCCATCGGCGCGTTGGATGTCATTATGGTCGCACAACTGGGGGAAAATGCCGTTTCGGGCGTATCTTTGGTAACCAGCATTGATCAATTGATTATCAGTACATTTTCTGCACTCGCTGCTGGCGGAGCTATTGTGTGCGCACAGTACTTGGGGAACCACCAAGTACAAGAAAGTCGACACACCGCTACACAGTTGCTTTTTATCAGTGCTTTGTTTGGTTCGATAGTGGGTGTCGTATGTTTTCTATTGGGGCGTCCTATGCTGAATTTTTTATATGGACAGGCTGCAGAACAGGTTCTAGGATCTGCGCGGACATATTTTTACTTTGCTGCCGCCGCTTATCCGTTGATTGCTCTATTTGATACTGCTGCAGCTCTTCTTCGTACAATTTCACGTACCAGAAGCTCGTTGTTTGTGTCTTTGGGAATGAATTTATTCAATTTGATGATGAATGCTATATTTATCTATTATCTACGATGGGGGGTGTCCGGCGCGGGTGCTGCTTCTTTGATTTCGAGAACCCTTGGAACTATGCTTCTTTTGTTTATTCTGTGGCATTTCCGAAGTGCTGTCAGCCCTGTATTTTCACGTGGTTGGCGGCTGGACGGTATCTTAATCCGAAAAATCCTTCACGTAGGTGTTCCGGCTGGCATTGAAGGGGCAATTTTCCATATTGGTAAACTTTTGGTACAGGGAGCAGTGACATCCTGTGGTACTACAGCAATCGCCGCTAACGCTGTCGCACTCACTATTACAGAGTTTTTACACATGCCGGGAGCTGGTATCGGGTTGGGACTTATTACTGTCGTTGGGCAGTGTGTAGGCGCTCGGGAATATAACCAAGCCAAGCGCTATACGCGCCAGTTGGTAGGTCTAGCGTATGCAACCATGGGTATACTGAACATTTTGGTTTTCATATTTGCACCGAACATTATGCAACTGTATGGTATAGCATCCTCTACAGCTGTCACCGCATCGACCATCCTCCGCTGGCATTCCGTTGTATGCTTTTTTTTATGGCCTATGGGTTTTACAATGGTACATGCCTTACGCGCTGCAGGCGATGTTCGCTTCCCAATGGTTTTGTCCATCGCATCTATGTGGGTTTTCCGTGTTGGGTGTAGTTATTTATTGTTGGCACTTTTTCCGCGATGGGGCGTTCTGAATGTATGGTTTGCTATGTTTTTGGATTGGCTCTGCCGTGCGACAATTTATTTCTGGCGTTATCGTTCTAACTTATGGATCAAAAAAAGAGTTATATGAAGCGGACGGAAAGAACGAAATCGTCTCCCTAAGAGTGCAAAATTATGGGTGTTACTTTACGAGAACATGAGTTATTCTAAATACAGAATTAGACGGCGCTGCCGTTGAAAAATTAGGAGGTAAAAGCCATGGCATTTACTTATGTGCGAGATGAGGATATCAAACGTGAATATCAGAATGGAGTGTGTGAAGTTGAGGTGCTGCCCGGCAACTTTAAGGGGCATCATCATTACAAGGTTTATCTGAAGGCGGGCACCACGTATGTGCCCACACAGACCTATACCGATAAGACGGTACTTTACATTTTTGGTGCAGGAAAGGGATATGTAGCCACGGAAGAAAACAGCTACAACATCAACAATGAATTGTGTTTTTATGTAGCTGATTTGGACAATGGTAAGTATGCAATTCACGCCGTTACAGATATGGAGTTTATGCATTTGGTTGTAGATATGAACGAATACGACTTGAAAATCTACAGCGAGTTTCACTACAAGCTGCCATATTTCCGTGCGCTGAGCCAATGCCCGCAGTACATCCAGGATTGCAAGGGTCCTACTACAGAGAGCTGGTCGGTACTGCCTGGTAAGATCGTCGGACGTGTCAGCCTTGGGGTTTGCCGTGCTGTGGGACGCGAAGGGGTAGATGAAGGCACTATTGAAAAAGGCCATACTGGTGTACACCAATGGAATTACTGCCTTGGTGATTCTGATTTTAGGCTGAAGGTGCAGGGCAGTGATGAAATCATTTGCCATTCTGGCGATTGGAGTTTCATCCCCGCTGGCTTAGATCATTCGATGATTCCATCCGCGCCCGGTAAGGAACTGTTTTACGTTTGGTTTGAGCAGTACACTCGCAAAACGGATCCGACGCAGTTTATTGAGCCCACCGAAGAAGAACTTAACGATTATTAAGCTTTGTAGATGCAAAACGACCGAGACACACAATCTGAGGTCTCGGTCGTTTTGTTATTTTAGCAGCCTAGCACGGTATTCTCCTGGGGAGATGCCCTCGATACGTTTAAATTGACGAGCAAAATATTTTTCATCTTCAAATCCTACCTGATGTGCGATGGAACGGATTGTCGCTTTGGGATTGGACATCAGTAGTTTAGCCTGCTGGATACGGATGCCGTTCAGATAGCTAACCATACTGACGCCTAACTCCTTGGTAAAGCGACGACACAGATAATCACGGCTCATGAAAAAGCGTGCAGCACATTCTTCCTGGCTAAATGGTTTTTCGTAATTTTCCTCCAGATAGTGCGCTATCTGGAGGATTTTTGCATCACCTGCAGTGGCTTTCTGGAACTGATTGCACAATGCATAAAGACGATTACCCAACACATCAGTAAATCGCTGTGGAGACAACAATCCATTGGAATCGGAAAAATCCGGCCAGTGAGGCATGGGGGAAAGTTCCAATGAAAGTCCGTCATAACGCCGTGCGAGTTGCGCAATCCAACCGCGCTCCAACTCCCGGAACCGCTCAAGGATAGCGGCAACATAATAAAGAGGCTGACCTTCTAATCCAACGGCATGTACCCATTCCTTGGCGGCTGATAAGGCCGCACCAGAATTTCCCGACAGGATAGCGGAAAACATTGCCTGTTCTTTATGGGGGACTATAGGGGGAATACATACATCCAGCCCTTCGCGCCAAAAACGTATGGGTGGTGGAAAGTGTGCGGAGGAGGCCCCATAAAACGCGTTTTCTGCCTGTCGATAAGACTCGGAAAAACGTGTGGGAAATGCCAGTTGCAGGCTGACACCGAAGAATGTGTTGATTTTTTTCCCACAGTTGTATTCGAGAAGCTCGGTTTTCAACGCCACAAGTGCCTCTTCAAAATCATGATACAGAAAAATGATATACAACGTAGGCGCTGCTGGATGGCGCAACAGATAACCGTATTTGTGCTGTGTGAGCAGGCGTTTGAGAGATTGCTCGAGTAGCACTAATTCAGGGCTGTCGTGTAAGGGCTGCACATTGTACACATAGTCTGTGTCTAGAAAGCACACTACACAATGAGAGGCATCACGTAGGGAAGGCGCAAGTCTGACTATTTCATCATATGCAGCTACTACATCGTTTTGAAAGAGCATCCGTTCCAATAAATTTTCTGCAGCAAGATCCGAAATTAGTCGTAGCGTGTGTTTATCCCGACGCTTTGCATTGCGTGCTTCTTCATCTTTTTCCCACGCATCCACTGCACGCCGAATAGTACGTACTAACTGCTGCGGGTCCAGCGGCTTAAGAAGGTAGTCAATACCGCCACTCAACAGTGTGGAATGTACATATTCAAAGTCGCTGTATCCACTCATCACGATTACCTTGGTTTCGGGATGCCTTTGCTGCAGAATTTGCATCAGTTCAAGCCCGGTTAAATCCTGCATTACAACGTCTGTTATTACAATCTCCGGGCTTTCCTGTTGCAGTACAGTCAGCGCTGCGCGACCACTGTCGGCCTCTAACACTTGACTGATTCCTAGATCTTCCCAAGGAACCAACTGGCGGATTGCACGAATCACGTGCAGTTCGTCGTCCACAAGCAATATCTTCATGGCGTATCCTCCTTTCGTTCCTGCTGAATGGGAATGTACAGACTTACACGCAGTCCGTGCGGTTTTATAGGGTACAGTTCTATCCGACAACTGGGACCGAAATGTAACAATAGGCGTTGATAGACGTTCGCCAGACCGATATGAGTTTGTAGCGTTTGAGCATTTTTCTGAATATCTGTTATCTGTGCAGAGTGATCACTGCTGGGAGATTCTGGCTGCGATGTGTCGGTGGATATACCTCTATCTGGCCGTTCTAAGCCGCGGCGAACTCGTTCAAGTTTTTTTTGCAGAGCGGTCAACACTTGAAGCTCTGTTCCATTTCCATCATCCTGCACACAAATCACGAGGATATCTTGATCCACATCCGCACGAACGGTCAACGTACAATTCTCACGATGCAAAATTCCTCCATGGCGTACAGAATTTTCAATCAACGGTTGAAGGATCATCTTTGGGACGAAGATGTCTGCAGCCTCCGGCGCAATAATCCATTCTGCGTTTAGCTTAGCAGGAAAACGCAACTGTTGTAATCGTAAATAATGCTCTGCGTAATCTTTTTCCCGTTCCAAAGGTACCATTATGTGTGCGGTGTCCATAGCATATTGCATCATCTGCCCCAATGATGCGATGGAGGTGTATAATTCCGGCGCATTGGCACTCAAAGCTTCTCCAGCTAGGCATTGCAGTGTATTATATAAAAAATGTGGATTGATTTGCGCTTGTAGCATTTGTAGTTGGATGGTCTTATTGGCTGCATCCAGACGATACTGCCGGATGATATAATGATTGATTGTATGCATCATGTCATCGATTCCCGTAACCAGCGTGCCAATCTCATCCTGAGCGGGATATACGATATAATCTTCCATATTTGCATCCAGTTGCCCCAGATTGACTGCACGCGTATAGGCCGCAAGTTTTTTTAGAGGTTGAGTTACGCTCAGTGCGCTGACACTCAAAAATAACGCGGTCATCACTAAGGCACAGAAAAATAGCATCAATAAAACCTGCACAAAGGTGTCTGCCTGTGTACGCAGTAGCGTTGAAGGCACGGTTCGTATGACCTTCAGATCCACAACTTTTTGCTGAATACGTTCGTAAAATACAGTGCTGCCATCCGTTAGGAAAGTAGTGTAGCGTTCGTTTGGCAAAATAATCGTGTCGTCGAATAAATTAAGAACCCAATCCGGTATCTTGCTTTCCGATGAATAGAGCGGAAACCCTGAGTTGCTCAATACGTACAGCGTCTCGCCTCTCGATTCATCAAACAGTGTGCTGCAAAGCTGTTTGATGCGTGATTCCGGGATGACAATCATAATTTCACCCAACGGATCTGTAATAGAGGGTGGTGCGTAGAGTGGGAGGCAGATTGTAAAAGCGGAACGCTCCTTTAGCGTGATACGACCAGTGTAATCCGCTCCCGCCTGCAGATAGCTGCCGTAGGCGCGCACGGGGGCTTCTGCTGAGGCTTCACTTTCTTTCAAAGGTTCGACGATTCGATCATAATCGCGGCTTAAATAAAAATGTTGATCCAATTTATATGCGGTCATATGAATCAGGCTCGCGTCCGGTACGACGGAATAGATGCTCTGCATCATGTAAAAGATATAATCTTCCGCCGCTTGTCGGTCCGTGATGGTGTCATATCCTCCACGCCCTTCCAATAAATCCAGAACATGAAGGTTAAAGTAAAAACTGCGTGCGGCATAAGTGACGAGTTGGATCTGTTCCTGCAAGTTGCGCAATCCTGTATGGAAGGCGGTACCTTCTGCCTCAAGTACCTGGTTACTGATGGCTTTTTGGCTGTAATTGCGAAACTGTCCGACAAAAAGTATCATTGGAAGGCCAACGCTTAGCAGTAGTAGCGCCAACAGCTTCGTTTGGATTGTAGAGGAATGGGGAATGTGCCTCTTTTTTTTACCCATTGGCCAGCACTCCTTTTTAGCAGAATCGGTATAGGTCCGCTTTTATTCATTATAGGGTTATAAAAACTCAAAAATCAAGCGTGCTCGAGCAAAACGAATAGGAATCTGTACATCCGACAAAAAAGTCCCCCTTATTTGACAAAATTGTGTGTTCGGCTCTGCCGCTCAGCTCGATATAATAGACGCAAACAACTGGGGACGGCTTACGGTACCTAGATTTGAGAGGAGAGGCATCATGGGTTCAGCAGATGCAAAAACACGCAAGAAGCGTAGCCTGATATGGAATTATATTCTTTTTTTAGGGCCAACAATTCTGCTGTTTACAGCCATTGAAATCATTCCACTGCTAATGGGGATTGGATATTCATTTACCAATTGGGACGGCATTGCTAACGGTGCCGGTTTTATTGGTCTAAAAAATTACATCAAATTGTTTACCAATGATGAACGGTTTTGGACATCGCTTATTTTTACATTTAAAAATACATTTGTGGTCGTTATAGCAAGCAATCTTATCGGCTTTACACTTGCTTACGGCCTTTCCAAGAAAATCCCTTTCCGTAATTTTATACGCGCGGCTTTCTATTTACCCCGCTTAATCGGCGGTGTGATTTTAGGCTTTGTATGGCAGTTTATTTTTCTTAACATTTTTCCTTTTTTGGGTGACAAATTGGGCTGGAGTGTATTCCAGCTTGCTTGGTTGGGCACGCCGGGTACCGCGTTCTGGGCATTGGCCATTGTTCAGGCATGGGGGTTGGCTGGCTATATGATGATTATTTATGTAGCAGGCCTTACTGCCATCTCTAACGATTATCTTGAAGCTGCCATCATCGATGGCGCTACAGCACGTCAGCAGCTATGCCATATTATTTTGCCGTTGATGATGCCTTCTATTACAGAATGTTTGTTTTTGAGTATACTCAATACACTAAAAGTATATGATGTTAATTTGGCGCTGACAGGGGGAGGCCCATACCGCTCGTCTGAAGCTGTTACAATGAACGTATATACCACAGCATTTGCCGAAAATCAACTTGGCTATGGTTCTGCTAAAGCAATTATTATGGCAATTATTATCATTGGTGTAACTCTGATTCAAGTAGCAATCACTAGCAAAAAGGAGGTGCAAGTGTAATGTATACGCGCAATAAGGTCAATCTGACAATCACTACGATACTTCTTGTGAGTGCGTTGATTATTATGCTTGCTCCTTTCTATTTTATCGTTGTCAACTCTTTCAAACCATTGAGTGAAATTGCTGCCAATGGGTTTGCGCTTCCCAAGCATTTTTCCTTGGAAAACTATTTTGTCGCGTGGAATCGTATCGATTTTGGTAATGCATTGAAAAATACAACGATTATCACACTTCTCGCGAATGTCGGACCAATCCTTTTCGGTTCTATGGCAGGATATTGGTTCACGCGTCATCCTAACAAAATCACGCAACCTATTTATATGTTTATGATTGGTTCTATGGCAATTCCTTTTCAGGCGGTGATGATCCCCTTTGCTAAGGTTACGAAGACTTTGCATCTCGTTAATAGTCATTTGGGGTTGGCCGTTTGCTTTTGGGCATTTAGTCTACCGATCAGTATGTTTCTGGTTGCTGGTGCCACCAAAAATGTGCCGTTTGAAATCGAAGAAGCAGCAATCATCGACGGTTGCTCTTACTTCCACATGTTTTGGCGTGTAGTATTTCCTTTGGTAAAGCCCGCTGTTATGACATTCTCTATTATCAATACTTTTTGGTATTGGAATGACTATCTGATGACACAAATGCTGCTAACCAGAAAAGCGCTGCGGACCATTCAACTTTCTATGCAGGCACTATTCAATGAGGCGTTTTATGCCTGGGATACAGCGTTGAGCGCATTGACACTTTCGTTGATTCCGATGCTGATTGTGTTCACCCTTCTGCAGAAAAATGTATTAGAGGGTGTTGCCGCTGGGGCGGTGAAGGGCTGACATATTATTTGTTTGCAACGGCAAAGAGCCGTTTTTATAAAGATAAGGGAGGAAACAACAGATGAAAAAAGTAATCGCAATCGCTCTATCGTTGGTAATGGTGCTTTCCATGGCCGCCTGCGGCAGCACCTCCGGCAGCGTCTCTTCCGTCGGCGGGTCCATTTCTGCTTCTGAAAAAACGGCAGCAAGCGAGGATACGGGAGAGAAAATCACCCTCACCTGCTTTATGTCCCTTGGACAATGGGCCGACCATATCGATGAGTTGAGTGCCGCGTACACGGCGGAGCATCCCAACATCACACTGGAATGGGAACTTCCTAGTAGCTCTACCGCCAGCGATTTGTTGAAGGGAAAACTTGCCGCCGACGAAATGCCGGATGTGCTGGGTGTGAACTATGGCGAAAGCACAAAGCAATGGGCGCCTCATCTTCTGCCCTTGAATGACATCGTTGATACCCTGAAAGCAGAAGGTACGCCGGAAACCTCCATTGAAGCCGGCTATTATGAGGGTAATTTCTATCATGTTCCCTTAATCATGGAAGGATACGGCATCCTTTACAACATGAACTACCTGAAAGAGGCCGGTTGGGATACCACTCCCACAACTTTCGACGAATTGGTTCAGCTTTGTGAGGACTTGGAAGCAGCTGGCATCCAGCCTTTTGTAAACCACTATAAAGAAGACAAACTGACGCTGACGTATCACTACGGCATGGTACCGGGAATGATCAAAGATGAACCCTTCACCTACGTAGAAGATTTAAAAGCCGGCAAAGATATGGATGTTGTCAATGATGCCGATTGGAACGCCATGGTCGATTTTTATGATTTGACTATGAAATATGGCAATGCTGACGCACTGACGACCGATAAACAGACGGCGCGCAACGACTTCTTCACGGAAAAGGCCGCGATGATTACGGACGAAGGCTCTTGGGAGTTGGCAAATATTCGCAGCATTAATCCCGCGATGGAAGACTATGTTGTGCAGTCGTATGTCCCGTTGACCAACGATGCCTCCCGAAACAAACTGTCTGTAGACATGATTTCCATCAGTGTCAGTGCGACAAGCAAACATCCTGAGGAAGCGAAAGAATTGGTGGAATGGTTGGCAAACAGCGAAGCCGCGACAAGCTGGTATATGGATAAGATGGGTAGTCTCCCGGTCAGCACTGCAGCAGATAGCACAGTAGAGCGAGTGGGGTGCTTGAGCGCTCAAGTAGCTGAATTAATGGCGAACGGTGAAACCGCCGGAAGTTTGCAGGCATATGTTCCTGAAACCGTTCGTACAGGTATCGGCGAACTGTGGAGTTTGTATTTGGCAGGAGAGATTGACCGCACTGAATTGTTGACGCGCTTTGCAGGGCTCTGGACGGATTACGCCGCTGAGAATGCTGGTTGAGTATATTTTAATATTGTAGAATACGCCGCCTGCCGAAGGTTTTCTTCAGCAGGCGGCGTAATGCTTTACTTTTAGTGCTTTAAGAAAATTGCACATCATGGAATCACTTTGCTTTGCAGGAAGTTTTCTATAATATTGGGTAATATCCAGATACAATAGCTTGCCCGTATCAACAACACACTGAAAGGGATGGACGCCTATTTGAAAAAGCTGATGTAGAAGATGTCGGAGATCGGAAAGTAGCAGGAAAATATCCAGCAGGAATTGGCTGAAAAGGAAGTACGGCTTTCGGTGGTAACGCGCTGCTGAACATCGACGGAAAGAACAGCATCCCTGATTTGCCGGACGATACGCTGTACATTGAGCAGCGCAGCGGGCGGCGAATGGCTCTAACGGAGGGAACATGAGATGTTTTGCCTGCGGGACCTTTTGGAGGGCAGCGTGCCAGCAAAGGTGATGAACAGGGCGTATGAATATGTCATCAAGCAGGACCTGCTTTCTGTTTTACGGGAAACGCCGCTTACCCACCAGCAGCTTTCTGTTTTGACGCCGCAGCGCAGGCCGCTGGATTTCCTTTACCGCCTGTGGCTGAAAACAGAATATTCGCACATCGACGCGCTGCGCAGGGCTGTGCGTCGCGAGACGCGGCGCATCTATCTCAAGCGCCAGGCCGAGGCGTTCCGAAAAGAACATCCGATGGGATGAAAAAAGTGGAGGACAGGTAAGAGAGTGCATTTGTACATACACGTCAATGACGCCGACAGGCTTCGCATTGTGGTTTTTTCGCATTTGTGGTATATTTTTGTATATACAGTGAGGGGGCGAGAATATGGATTTATCCTACCGTGCACAGATCATGAGCAAGGATGTTGCAGTAGCGACCGTCGCGGGCAATGCTGTTACACCTGTGCGTGAAGATCTGCTCCCTTTGTTTTTTAAGCGCAGTTCATCCTTTGAAGATTGGCTGCGCACACGCGCCATTGATATTCACCGGACAAATTCGCGTTTGCTTAAAAAGGCTCTGCGGTTGGCAGAACGGGATGAAACGGAGCTTGTTTTATCCGTCTATGCCGCGACAATCACGGATACCTATTGGGTAAAGCCGGAGGGCAGCAGCCTCGCCTACTCTGATGTAAAGTTCACTGAAAACTATTTTGACGATGTTGCTTTGACAGGCGGCGGAGTTTCAGAGATCGCCCTGTTGTACCGTAATTCTGAGGACAAGGCGTCGATGGCACATACGCCGGAGCTGACGAATACCGGAAGCTTTGAAAAGTGCTGGCGTTTGATCGGCGGAGAATGGTGGATGTACAAACGCGCCGACCGCCTTGCGCTGTTTTCCGAGTTGTTCGTCTACGAGCTGGGCACGGCGCTGGGATTTCCAATGGCGTATTACGAGCGAGTAGACGGATCTACCATACGTTCGCGAGACTTTACCGGAGGCGCAGGTGTGAATTTTGAGCCTGCGGCTTCTATTGTCGGTGACGATGATGACTACGGTGTGAGCTATGCCGCGTTCCGCAAGCTTGGAACAGAGTTTTCCGACGCTTATCTGGAGATCATTTTTCTGGATGCGGTTTGTGAGAACGTGGACAGACATGCCAACAACTATGGCGTGCTGCGGGATGTGGTCAGCGGAAAAATATTGTCTCTCGCCCCGAACTACGACAACAACCTTGCGCTCGTGTCACGCGGATATCCGAACCGGGCGGATCGGGCTGGACTGTTGCAGGTGCTGCTGACAGAGTTTGAACAGGAGACGGGCGCGTTTGCGGACTATGCGTCAAGGCACAGGCTGCCTGTCATTACGCCGGAGTTGCTCCAGGCTTGCATTGAAAAGACGGGCGTTCCGGTCCAGACAAAGTTCGTAACGGATTTTGTGATGTACCGTTACAGGCAGTCCCCTGTATATGCACAGATACAAAAACAGAAAAACAGAAGAAAAGAAATGGACGCAAGATAGCCTTGCGCGAAGTGAAAGCAGTACCTGTCTGAAAAGACAGGTGCTGTTTTTTATGTAGGAGAGGACACAATGGGTTATCAGGAAAGCCTTATATACATCCAGCCGCAGGAGCAGGTTGGACAAATCGTAAAAGAGTATCTTATGGCGCGGCAGCAGGACCCCAGCGGGCGCTTCTTGGCGGACATTCCCGCCGCGGTCAAGCTGCAGGCCTCGCTGAAAGGCTGCCCGGCGGGTTCCGTGCTGCTTTGGGCAGCGGGCGCGCGCAGCAATAACATGCTGCAGGCGGCGATGCCGGACGATTGGAGACTGCCCGGATTTTGCACGGTGCGCACGATCCCGGTGGAGGATATACAGCATTTGCTTGACCATGCGGTCCGGGACGGGATCGAAAATGAGCTCCTTGCATACAACAGAAGCTTTAAATATATGCCGCTGGACCTGTATTTTGTCGAATATGTGTCGATGCGGGAGCGGCGAAAAACGAACAGGGAAAAAGGAGGCGGCGGGCCGGAGCGGTAATTCGCTTCGGCCTTTTTCGATGGAACATCAAATGAGCTTTACAAAAAATGCGCCGGATGAAGAAGCCGTGCGCCTGCTCCGGTATTACGAGGGGCTGGCACTGCACTACGATGTGCGGGGCTATTGTGTTTGTACCAGTGAGGGAAAAGACAGCCGCGTGCTGGGGCATCTGATGCGCCGGGCTGGAGTGCGGCATTTTTATATGCATAGTGTTACAGGCATCGATCCGCCGGAGCTTGTCTATTTCCAGCGTGCAAATTTCCAGGCATACCGCGATTTGGGGTATCTGACCTATGATGTGATGTACCAGTATAGTATGTGGCAATTGATGCGCAGAAAGAAGATCCCGCCGCTGCGCAAGGTGCGATACTGCTGCGAGCATCTGAAAGAACGTCCGGTGCCGCAGCAGGGCCGGGCGATCCTGTCGCTGGGTGTGCGCAAGTATGAGAGCGTGGGACGGAGGAAAAAGCGCGACGAGCTGGAGATCGTATCGGACAAAAAGCGCGGTGACAGCATCATCATGCCGTTTGACAACAGTGAAAAGCGAAGGATATTCGAGACCTGCTATCAGGACAACCAGAGGAGGATCAACCCGCTGGCGTACTGGACGGATTCGGATATCTGGTCCTATTCCAAGGATGTAGGGTTAGAGCAGTGCGGCCTGTACAATGAGGGATTTGAGCGGCTTGGTTGTATCGGCTGCCCCATGGCGCGGCGCGTGGGGCGTGAGCAGGAGTTCCGCCGCTGGCCAAAATTCAAGGCGCAGTATCTGCGCACGTTTGGCCACATGCTGGAGGACAGGCGCACGCTTGGCCTGCCGGTTCTGGATTTTGCCAGCACGCCGGAGCAGTGGTTTGAATGGTGGCTGAACGACAAGGCGGCGGACAAAGCAGACGGGAACCAGCTTACGCTTTGGGGATACGCAGAAGACCGCACGGCACAGCCTGCCCGGCTGCTTGACGATATTGCCTGGGAGCTTGGCGTGAATATTTCGGATTTGCGCCTTGTGCCGGAAACGAAGCGCCAGGCGCTGGACATTATGCGCCATATGCGGGAGAGAGAAAGATATCCGCTGCACATGTGGGAGGAAGCTGTCTGTTATCTCACAGGAGAGAAGGTACAGTTCGGGGATTACGGAAAGATAGAGGCGTATTTTATCGGCAATACAAATTATGCAGCGGATCAATTTTGAGCATGGCAATGAACAATGAAAAAACCGCAGCCTCCTGGCTGCGGTAAAGACGATTATTCAGGCAGAGCCATGCCAAGCTTATCCGCAATCTCGTCCAGATTCATTCCGGATTTCTGTGCCTGCCTGACAAGGAGTTTGATCTGTTCGGCTTTGCTTTTACGCGGTTTGCGCTTTTTCGGCGTAAGTACATCTTTCTTTTTAACTTCCAATTTAGCGATTTTTTCTTTAACAGCGGCGATCTTGTTATCGAATTCGGTGACAGACGCTGCTTTTTTGTTTTCCAATTCCAGGATGGAATCTTTCAGGTTTTCAATTTGAACATCCAAATCAGCAACGATCTGTTCCGGCGTTCTCCGGATACGTTTTCCTTCAGACATTAAGTCACACTCCCAACAAATATATATATATTAAAGATAGCTGGCAGCTTAAATATATCACAGTCAAACAGAAGTAACAAGATAAATCGTGTTGGAAGTTGGAATGCAGATAACTAAATGCAAAGAAGGATGGCGTCATTTTTCCTTTCGACAGGTAAAGGACAGCGCGTGCGCTGTCCTTGCAAGCACGGCATTTGTAGATACAAATGCCCGCTTGTTAGGGAGCAAGCTCCCTAAAACCCTCCGAACCATTGAATCAATGAGGTGATACACATTGCGCGTCCGAACATTTCATGTTAATTTTTTTCTCGATAAAAACGAGCTTTCACATCTCGAAAAAATATGTAAGGAGAGTGGGCTGGGAAAAAGCGAAGTCATCCGCAATCTCATCATGGGCGTGGAAATAAAGCCGCGGCCAACGGAAGAACAGCTCCGGCTCGTCCGTGAGATATCCGGGATCGCAAACAACATCAACCAGATCACGCGCCTTGCCAACACGGTCAAAAGCGTTTCCCCCGCACAGGTGGAGGAACTGCAGCGGCTGTGCAGCGAGGCGCTTTCGCTTGTAAGGGAGAGTCTGTGAATGGCATACACAAAAATATTTCCGATCCGCACCCGCCTTGACCGCCGTGTGCGCTATGCGCTCAACGGAAAAAAGACCGCGCTGGAAACAGCGGCAGGCTATGCACTGGATGCCGCCAAAACAGAAAGCGTCCTGTTCACGGACGCATTCAACTGCGGCCTTACCGCGCCCTGCACGGAAATGTACGCGACCAAACGGCGCTGGGGCAAGGACCAAAACAGGGTGCAGGGCTACCACATCATCCAGTCCTTCCGGCCCGGAGAGGTGACGCCGGAGCAGGCGCATGAAATCGGCTGTGAATTTGTCCGCCGATTTCTGGCCGGACGGTATGAAACCGTCATTGGTACGCATCTGGACAAAGCCCATCCGCATAACCACATCGTGTTCAACGCCTGCTCGTATGCGGACGGCAGGATGTTCCGAAACGATTTCAACAACTACTACAACGGAATCCGTACCGTTTCAGACGCGCTCTGCCGCGAATACGGCCTTTCCGTCATAGAGCCGCAAAACAAAGGGAAGCAGTACCGGGAATGGCTGGACGAAAAAGAGAAAAAGCCCACCATGCGCGGAATGGTAAAAGCGGATGTGGACGAAGTGCTTGCCGCTGCTGCCAGCTTCCAGACCTTTGTGTTTGGCCTTCAGCGGCGCGGATACATCGTCAAATACGGCCCGGAGATCAAATATATGGCGGTCCGCCATAAAACGGGCGGCAAGTTTTTGCGCTTGAAATCCCTGGGGCCGGAATACACGGAGGCGGCCATTCGTCAGCGGCTGGAGCAGCCGCCGCAGCTGCGGACGCCCGCCGCGCCCGAAGCCCCGCCGCGCCCGGCGCGGCAAAACACGCGGAAAAAGGAAAATCAAAAGTCCTCTTCACGCCCGCGCAGGGCCTACCGCCTGCGCGGGCGCTTTGCGTCCGGGCGGGCCGGATATTCCGGCTTTGCCGCCCTGACTTACCGATACCTGCACCTGCTGTGCAAGGTCCGGCGCAAACGCGCACCCCGCCGCGTCTCCTATGCGCTGCGCGGGGAGCTGCGCCGCTTCGACCGGTATCTGGCACAGCATAAGTTCCTGCTGGAACACAAAATCACGGACAGCGCCGCGCTCTGTGCGTACAGGGCGCAGACGGAAACGGAGATCGGGCGCATGGTACGCCAGCGTGCGGCGCTGTACCGGAAAAGGGGGGATACGTCCAACGGTATGAACCGGGCGGAGCTATCCGCCCAAATCGACCGTCTGACCGCCGCGCTTCGGGCCATGCGCCGGGATATGCGCCTGTGCGAACAGATCGAGGCGGATATGGAGCATATCCGGGGCCAGCTTGTACTGGCCCATACAGGCGCGCAGCGGGAAGAAACGGAAAAACGAAGGGAGGTGAAGCGCGATGAATACGGGAGGTGACGCGGCGGAGCGTCTGGTGCGGGACAGCCTGATGATCACGGAGGAGGCCGTGAAGCTGGCCGGGCTTGGCGCAAAAAATCTTGCGGCGATCCTGGTGGCTCTGGCCAAAGAGGAGGAAAAGACACATGGCCCCACGCGTCTGACACGTCTGCTGCGCAGCGGCGAGGAATTGAAGCTGCTGCCCATCAAAAGCGAGGACCTGCGGCAATTCCGCAGGCTGGCAAAGGAATACGGCGTCCTGTTCTGCCCGATCAAAAACAAATCTCTGGACAACGGGCTGAACGATATCCTGTTTCCGGCCAGCGCGGCGGCAAGCGTCAACCGCGTGCTGGAGCATATGGGCTACCCTGTGCCGCGGGAAAAGGCGGTGGAGGTAAAAAAAGAAGCCGCCCGCGGTCGGTCCGGCAGCGCCTCGCAGACACGCGGGCATGGCTCAGACAGCAATGCGAGGACGACTGCTACTGAACGTCCGTCCGTGCGCGCGGCCATCGACCGCCTGCAAAAGCAGGCGCGCACGCAGACGGACAACGCCGTCCGTACGGTAACGCGGGACGAGCAGTATTTTGAGTTGTAGGAGTGAAAAGCTATGGCAAATATCGCAGACCTGATCGCAAACAGAAATCAGGCGCTTGAGGATTTCAAGCAGAAAAAACAGGAGGAACGCACAGAGGCCTATGAGCGGCGCGACGCGGCGGTGATGGAGGTCACATCGGACCCGGAAAAATACAGGGCGTTTCTGGATCTGCACGCGCAGACCATGTACAATGCGGCCAATACCGCCACAGTGTGGAAGCAGCGCCCCGGCGCAACGCAGCTTCTGCCGCGCAAAAAGTGGGCGGAGCTTGGACGGAAAATACGCGAGGATGAGACGCCCGTACAGGTGTTCATGCGGGATACGCGCAGCGGGTACATCAAGCTGGACTATGTGTACGACAAGGCGCAGACCGCAGGCGACCCGGTTCCCGTGCGTGGGATACTGCGGGACGGAACGCCGGATATGGAAAAGGCGCTGGGCGCGCTGCTGCAAAGCAGCCCCGTGGAGGTGGTCGCGACAGCAGATATCTTCGGGGAGGCGGAATACCAGCCGGAGGAAAACCGCATCGCCATCCAGCCGGACCTTTCGGGCGCGGCATCGTTCCGCGCGCTGGCGCGCGAGATCGTCTATGCGCAGATCGGAACAGGGATGGAGGCGGGCGATTTTGACCCGCGGCCCTATGAGCTGGATGCGCACAGCGTATGCTATGCGCTGTGCAGGCGGTACGGCGTCCCGGTGGAGCAGCCGGACTTTTCCGGCGTCGCACAGCAGTACGGGGAGCTGGAAGCGCCCGAACGCCTGAATATGCTGCGGGAGACCTGCGACCTTTCCAAGGTGCTGAACCGCGGCATTGAACGCGCGCTGGACCTGCGCCAGCGCAGCAGGGCAAAGAACGCCGTGCTGACCCGGTGAAGCCGCGGCAGGGCCGCACGGCCCGGTGCATCCTGTGGGCGCTGGGCTTCCCGCTGGCATTGTGGCTTGCCGCAGCGCTGACCGATGCGTTTTCCGGCGGCGCATCCCTGTCCAGGGTGCTCGCCCGTTTCTCCGTCTGCATGAATGCCCCGTTTTCGGTCCGCTGGACAGAGGACACGGGGCGTTTTCTGCTTCTGGCGGGGCTGCTGTATCCGGCGGTGGCCGTGGCCGTGGAATCCGGGCGCGGCAACCGCCGTCCGGGCGAAGAATACGGCAGCGCCCGGTGGGGAGACCCGCGGACCATCGGAAAAAAGTACCGGGACAGGCGGCACAGGGAGAAAAACATCCTGCTGACACAGCATGTCGCACTGGGCCTGGATGGGCGCATTACAAAGCGCAATACCCATCAGCTCGTTGTCGGCGGCTCCGGGGCGGGCAAGACGCGGTATTTTTGTCTGCCCAATGTGATGAACGCCTGCTGCTCATATATTATCACAGACTGCAAGGGCGAGATTTTGCGCGCCGTGGGCGGGCTGCTTGAAAAGCAGGGAATCCCGTTCACGGTGCTGGACCTTGTGAATATGCGCGGCCATTACAATCCTTTCGCCTATCTGCGCAGAGACAGCGACGCGCTGAGGCTTGTCACGAACCTTGTGGCGAACACGACGCCTAAGGACGCGAAAAACTCGGACCCGTTCTGGGACCGTGCGGAGACGGCGCTCCTGCAGGCGCTCATTTTGTATCTGAAGCACAGAGCGCCTGTGTGCGAGCAGAACTTCACGATGGTCATGGAGATGATCAACGCGGCGGAGGTGCGGGAGGGCGACCCGAATTTCAAAAGTGCGCTGGACCTGCTGTTTGACGAGCTGGAAAGCGAAGAGCCGCAGAGCATCGCGCTCAAGCAGTACAAGGTGTTCAAGCAGGCGCAGGACAAAACCGCGAAAAGCATCCTCATCGGCGCGGCGGTCCGGCTTGCGGCCTTCAATCTGCCGGAGCTGGCCCGCGTCACAGACAGCGACGAGATGTATATTGGGCGGCTGGGGGAGGAAAAGCGCGCGATTTTTTGCGTGATCCCGGACAACGACACCAGCCTGAATTTTCTGGTGAGCATGCTGTATACGCAGGCGTTTCAGGAGCTTTACTACATTGCCGACCAGAAATACGGCGGGCCGCTGCCTGTGCATGTGCAGTGCATCCAGGACGAATGGGCGAATACGCCGCAGCCGGACAACTATCTGCAGATCCTGCGCACGGCGCGCAGCCGGAACATCGGGTGCAGCGTGGTGGTACAGGGGCTTTCCGCCATCAAGGCGATGTACAAGGAGAGCTGGGAGGAGGTCGTGGGCAACTGCGATTCGTTCCTGTTCCTGGGCGGCAACGATCAGGAAAGTTTGTCGTATATCAGCAAAATGACAGGCAAGGCGACCATTGATACCATAACACGCGGCGAGACAAAGGGGCGCGGCGGCTCATCCAGCCGGAACTTCCAGAACACGGGCCGGGAGCTTGTGACGCCGGAGGAGCTGCGCATGGTGGACCGGGACGCGCTGCTGCTCATCCGCGGCGAATGCCCGGTGCTGGACCGGAAGTACGACTTGAACCGGCATCCGAATATCCGGTACACGGAAATGGGCGGCGCGCCGCCATACAAGGTGCCGGAGGATTACTGCGCATTGTCCGCCAGTATTCCGGCGGAGGATGTACAGGAAGAATGGAAAAAGGAAACGCCGCTTGCGCCGGAGCTGCTTTCGGCGTTTGAGGTGCTTCACAGCAAAGAAGAACTGGAGGAAAAGAAAATTGAACGAAAAAAAGAACAAGCCTGACGCGGCGGCGCTGCGCGATGCAAAGCGCGGTCATAAGGCGCGCATCGGATATGCGCGTATTGTATTGGTGTGCCTGCTGGGCACATTGCTGGCGGTCCCGGCCTTTGCAGAGGGCGGCGCATCGGGGCCGCTGGACACCATCAACAACCTGTCCGACCTGGTGTTCCAATGCGTGCGCGCCGTGGGCGTTATCGTAGCGGGCTACGGCATCGTACAGATCGGTCTTGCGGTACAGAGCCATGATTCCAGCCAGCGGGCCAACGGCTTTCTGGCGTTCTTCGGCGGCCTGCTCATCATGTTTGCAAAGGAAATTTTGGACTTTATTACGGTGTAGACAATATGCAGTGGAGGTTGACGGGATATCGTTATAAGAGTATTATATGTATATAATAATGCTATATGGGAGGCGACCAATTTGAATATCAAGCCGTCAGCATCCATTCGCAACAACTACAACGAAATTTCGGCACTGTGCAAATCCACAGGAGAGCCAGTCTATTTAACCAAAAACGGCGAAGGAGATCTTGTGGTGATGGATATCGAAGCCTTTTCCCGCCGTGAAAAAATGTTGAAATTGCGGGAAGAACTTCTTGCCGCGGAAGAAGACCGTTTGAATGGTGCACAGGGGTATACGCCTCAGGAGGTAGCAGTAGCAATGCGTCAGGCGATCCAGGAGGCAAAAAAACGGCATGGATGAAAAGGTTTACGATGTAGAAATTAGACCGGGTGCTATGAAAATGCTGGTAGAACAGGCGGCTTTTCTTGCGGAGTTCAATGATGAAGCAGCGGAACGCCTTGTGCAAATGTTCGAAGAAAGCGCTGCTTCTCTGTCACAGTTTCCCAAAAGAGCGCCGGAGCTGAATGATGCATATTTGCCGCCACATAAATATCGCAAGTTGCTTTTTGCAGAGCATTATTTAATGGTATATCAAGTTGCAGAGCGTAAAGTATTTGTGGATTTTATTGTAGACTGCCGACAGGACTATCAATGGTTGATTCGGTGAATTGAAAAGAGTTTGACGAACAGGGCGACCGGAAACGGCCGCCCTGTTTGTTTTGGAGGTGTGAAATCATTTGGATGACAACTGGATCGTAGAGAATCTGGAAAATGCATTGGCGACATGGAATGAGAAGCTGGCGGAGGTCTGGCAGCTGGTGAGCATGACGCCGCAGGAATTTAAGGGTGGTGGGATATGGAACATCGTTGTGCAGATCAACGACGCGCTGCAGGCCATCGGGTACGGCCTGCTCGTTCTGTTTTTCGCCATGGGGCTGTTCAAAAACACGGTGAACTTTCAGGAGCTGCGCCGCCCGGAGGCGGCTTTGCGGTATTTCCTGCATTTTGTGGCGGCAAAAGCCGCCGTCACCTACTGTATGCCGCTGATGCTGGCCGTGTTCGATATATGCGGCGGCATTGTAAGCACGGTGGCCGGGCAGATAGGCGGTATGGCGGGCAACGTGGGTACATTGCCCGGCGAGATCAGCGCGGCCATCGGAAACGTGGGATTTCTCGCGTCCATCCCGCTGTGGCTCGTGACGATTTTGGGCAGCCTGTTCATTACCGTACTTTCCTTTATCCTGATCATGACGGTGTATAGCCGTTTTTTCAAACTCTACCTTTACACAGCTTTGGCCCCGGTGCCCATCGCGGCATTTGGCAGCAGCGAGACGGCGGCCACGGGAAAAGCGTTCCTCAAAGGATATGTGGGCGTGTGCCTGGAAGGTGCGGTCATCGTGCTGTCCTGTCTGATTTTTTCCGCATATATGGGCAGCGGGTCGCCCGCGGTGCCGTCAGGCTCAGCGGTTTCGATGGTTTGGACCTATGTGGCGGAAATGATCTTCAACATGCTGGTCCTTGTGGGACTGGTAAAAGGCTCGGACCGCATTGTGCGGGAAATGATGGGCCTGTAACGAGGTGAAACAGAATTGGAGATAAAGGTGCCGAAGGAAGTACGGCAATACCATGAAAGCATTTTTTTCGGGCTGTCGCTGCGGCAGTTCGGATGCTCGCTTGCCGCTGTGGGAGCAGCGGTGGGATTGTACTTTGGATGTGTGGATACGCTTGGAACGGAAGCGACGGGCTGGGTATGTATTTTGGGGGCCGCGCCGCTGGCGCTGGCGGGATTTTTTACCTACAACGGGATGCCGCTGGAAAAATTTTTGTGGGCGGTATTCAAAAGCCAGGTGCTGCGCGCCCGGCCCCGCGTGTTCCGGGCGAAAAACTATTGGTATATATTCTTTTGTGAAAAAGGGCGGCTGGAAAAACCAGCCGCCCTTTTCAAATACAAGCGGAAAGAAGGAAAAAAGAAGGATGAAACAGAAATGGAAACGGTATAGCGCAAGCCTGCTTGCGCTGCTGCTGTGTGTGACGCTGTTTGCGTCCACGGCGTTTGCTGCGGGCGGCGCGCTGGGCGCGGACCGAAACGGCACGCCATATACCTACGTGATCGGGTACATGTATTCCGGCAGCTCCCAGACCGTCAACACACGGGAGATCTTCACATCACCCAACAACTATGACATCTGGCTCTGCCCGGTGTGCGGGCGGGACCCGTTGGGGAATTCGCAGGGAACGGCGCTGGCTGCAGATCTATATATGCCGTGCTATGGCTACGATATTGCGGCAGCGGGCGGGGACATGAGCATCCGCTACGCGCTGGTGCGGCACAGGCACAACAACGGGCAGCTTTCAAACGACCGTGTATACATCCCGGTCAACGTGCCGATGTACGCGGGCTGCTATTACGGCTATGACCTCACCGAGCCGGCCGGCGTGCAGGCCAGCGCGCCCACGGGCTGGCAGCGGGACAGCGCGGTGGTGCGTTTTTCGGGCGGCACGGACACAGGCACGAGCCTGCCGGACTGGAGCGCGGCGCCGGGCGACTACGGCAGCGGCATCCATCACTACGAGTATCAAATCAACGGCGGGGCATGGACGGGCTGTCCCGTGGGCGACCCCACCGTGACCATCACCGCGGGCGGCATCACGACCGTGACCGCCCGTGTGGTGGACGGCGCGGGCAACGCCTCCGGCCAGACGGCCACGGCAAAGGTGTACATCGACCCGGCCCCGCCTAATGTGCCCAGTATTACGCTGTCCACGGAACAGTGGACGAATACTTCTGTCACCGCCACAGTGAAAGACAACGGCGACGCACACAGCGGCGTTGCCCGCACGGAATATTCTCTGGACGGCGGAAGCTGGACGGCATACAGCGGCGTGCTTTCCATCGCAGACCATGGCAAACATACGGTCAGCGCCCGCGCCATCGACAATGTGGGCCGCATTTCCGGCACGGCCAGCAAGGCGGCGCTGGTGGATAAGGTCGCGCCGGTCATTTCAAAGGTGGAGCAGCAGCCAGACAGCGGCCATACGGAAATGACGCTGGCCGTTACGGCCACAGACGCGGACAGCGGCGTCAAGGGCTATGCGGTCACCACGGAAGAAAAAGCGCCTGCGCTGGATAAGTTTCAAGATTCCGCACCAAAAGCAGACCACAACGGCGTTTACTACATCTGGGCGGCGGACAAGGCTGGGAATATTTCCGCTGCCACAAAGGTGAACGTCACCGCGCTGGATATCGTGCCGCCTGTTGTGGTGAAGGTGGAGACACAGCGCACCTGGGACGCCACAGAAAATTGGGCGAAGGTGACGGCGCAGGACGATAACAGCGGCGTTGTTGCCATCGGCTGGGAACATGCCGAAAAAGATATGGGAAGCCGTCATGCTCCTGACCCGATCACCTGGGTGGATTCCACGGCAGAAGCGGCCTTCATTTTCACCGGGAACGGCAGCTACAACGCCTATGCACGCGACCTGGCAGGCAATGTGTCCGGGCCGTATCCGTTCATCATCGACCACATCGACAAGCATTCGCCGGTCATTGATTCTGTGGAGTGGGACAAGGGCTGGAGCCAAAGCAAGACCATCACGGTAAAAGCCCATGATACGGAATCCGGCCTTGGGCAGTATGCGGTGACGCGCACGGCGGACCGCCCCGCTGAGTGGCAGGACAGCAATGTGTTCTCTGATATCACGGAAAATGGTACCTATTACCTGTGGGCGAAGGACAACGTGCAGCGCGTGTCTGCGGATGCGGATGACGACGGCGGCGATGGCGGAGAGGGTACGCCTGATCCCGGCCCCGAAGAGATCGTCATCGACACCATCGACCGTTCCAGGCCCGTGATGGACGATATCCTGCATTCGGCGGCGGACAACGCGCCCGCGGGGATGTTCGGCTATCCGCATTTCAATGAGGTGGACCGCCCGGAGCTGCTGGCCCACGATCTGGCCGATGAAGGCTGGACGGACAGCGGCATCAAGGCCATCTATTACCAATTTGCCGCAGATGAAGATTCTCTCGAAGCCGATTGGCTGACCTATGACGAGCTGGACAAGCCCGCCATGCGGGAGGAATACTTCGGAAACATCTACGCGAAGGCAGAGGACAACGCGGGAAACGTGTCCGACGCCATTTTTGCAGGCTTCATGTTCGAGCAGGCCGAGCCTGTGGCGGAGAAGAACCTGACCCCGGATCACTGGACGAACGGGACGGTGGAGATCGACCTGTCCACAGACGATAACCTGTCGGGCGTGCGGGACATCACCCTGCCGGACGGCAGCGTCGTGGATGCCACGCAGGCGAAGTACACGGTGGACAAAAACGGCGTGTACAATTTCTCTGTGCGGGATTACTGCGGCAACGTTTTGACATACCCCGTAGAAGTGAGCAACATCGACCTGCTTGCGCCGGCTGCGGACTATGAGGTGATGCCCGGTGACTGGACGAACAAGCCCGTGACCATCCGTGTGACGGCCACCGACCCGGAGCCGGAGGACGGCTATGCGCCCAGCGGCGTCAAGTCCATCACGATGCCGGACGGCACGGTAGTGGAGGGCGATGCGGCGGATTTTACCGTGAGCGTCAATGGTACGTATGACTTCATCATTACCGACAACAGCGGAAATACGGCCACACTGCACACGGAAGTGGGCAATGTGGACACCGCGCGCCCGACTGTGGATTTCTATTTTGAGCCGCTGGACGGCGGCGACCGCACCATCATCACGGAATACGGCAAAACCGAGTACTACAATTACGATATCATAATGAACGCCAGCGCCGGTGATGTCGGTTCCGGCATCGAACGGTACGAATACAAAGCAGGCGACGGGGAATGGACGGTGTTCGACCCGGCGGACCCGCCGAAGTTCACGGAGGAACAGATCGTCCATATCGTTGTGCGTGTATGGGATGTTGCCGGGAATGTGAGCGAAGAAAAAGCGCGGGACATCGTGCTGGACAAAACGCCGCCCACGGCTTCGCATACGCTGACGCCGGGCGAGGACGGAAAGGTGAACATCAACCTGGGAACGGACGGCAGCATCTGCGGCGTCCAGTCCATCACGCGGCCGGACGGCAGTGTGGCATATGGCGTGGATACGCTTGTGTTTGAAGTGGACCGGAACGGAGACTACGATTTTTTCGTGTGGGACCGGTGCGGGAATCTGCTGAAGTACACCGTACCGGTCGACAGCTTCGTAACACCTGTGAAGCCGGAGCCTGCGCCCTCTGAGCCGGAGGAGCCGAAGCCGAAGCCGGAACCCGAGCCGGAGCCGGATCCAGAGACGGAAGGACCGGCGGCACTGGTGGAGGTCCCTGCGCGGGAGGACGCCCGCGCGCTGACGCTGGCCGACCTTGCCTGTACGCTGCTCTCCATCCTGTTTGC
>ENA-UOJP01001221-UOJP01001221.1-human-gut-metagenome-genome-assembly--contig:-C102-NODE-1221-length-33432-cov-33.654553_pt1 | contig 33432 bp, 31 predicted proteins | sample MGYA00242353_ERZ723900 | MGnify/ENA metagenome assembly ERZ723900
CATTAAGAATCTAACCATAATATTGCAAAGCGTTAACTAAATGACATTGGTTCAGAGGAGGCGTCCCCAAACGAAAAAACGGTCGTGGTTTATAGGCCGGATTCAGTCCGGCACCCGCTCTATTGACCCGGCATCAAAAAGCTCCAGATACTGCCCGTTTGCGATATTGACCGTAACCGGCTCAAACAATGCAGCGTATTCATCTATATAGTCATAATAATATCTCACATCATTATACAGGGCGTAATACCCGCTGCCGGAGGTAAGGGGCGTGATGCGGTATGTCCCCGGTTCCATATCCCGGCCCGCCTTGTACATGCCGGTGGTCCCCGGGGTGATGCCCGCCCGGTCCGCCTCCACCGCGTATCCTTTCGTGATTACCAGATGCTGTCCCTTATATAGGGAAATCAGTCCGTGGTGCTGAAACTGGAAGGTTCCGATGCGCCGAGCATCCGTATCATCCTTATATAAGGTAATGGTGCAGGTGGAATAGGCGTTCTGCTCCGATGTGTCCTCCGTAAAAACCGCATATTCTCCCGGCAAAATGTCCTCACCGATAACATAGCTTCCCGGTCCATAGACGACCGCATCTTCCGAAGACTCAGCCCGCTTTCTCTCCCCTGTCTCCATTATCCTCTCTGTATCCTCCGTCTCACCGGCCCATGATACGGCCGGATATGACGAAGCCAGGGAGAGTGCCAGTATCAGGGCGCCGACGCCCTTTGTGCCTTTTTTGAATCTTACCAATCCGTCCCCTCCTTCACGATGATTTCCATATGCGCAAAAAGCGTAACCCATGGATTTCTTATGGAAATCATACCCCAGAGGCCCGGATTCGTCAATAAAAGTCACTGTTTTTTCATTTGCATTTCACAAATCTCAACTGCGTTTCCATGTTCCCGGAGACAGGAGCACCAGCATGGGGAAAAGCTCCAGCCTTCCGGCCAGCATATCGAATATGAGCACGGTCTTGGACAAATAGGACATCATGGAATAGTTAGAGGACGGACCCACCACGGACATGCCGGGACCGATGTTGTTTAAGTTGGCGGCCACAGCCGAGAAGGATGTCATGAAATCATAATTGTCCAGACTCACAATCAGGATGGATATGCCGAATATTATGAAATAAACAATAATATAAGCATTAAGGGACCTGAGGATATTATGCTCCAGGGGCTTTCCCTCAAACTTCAGCACCTTCACGCTGCGGGGATGAATAACCGATGCCATCTCCTTTTTTATTTCCTTAAACGCAATCATGACACGGGAAACCTTCATGCCACCGCCCGTACTGCCGGCGCACGCGCCGATAAACATGATGAGCAGCAGGATTGTCTTGGAAAACTCCGGCCAGCTGTTGTAGTCAATGGTGGAGTATCCTGTTGTGGTAATGATGGAGGAAACCTGGAACGCCGCCTGATGGAATGCCATAAACAGGGACGGAAACAGATTCCGGATATTGATGGTGATGAGCAGGATAGCAATGGCCACCACGGCCAGATATCCCCTCAGCTCCTCACACCGTCCCGCATCCTTGGGCCTGCGTATGAGCAGCAGGTAGTACACATTGAAATTCACGCCAAAAAGCAGCATAAAAATGGTGATGACAGCCTGCTGGTACACCGTGTAATCCGCCTGTCCTGAATTACGGCAGGCAAAGCCTCCTGTACCGGCTGCTCCAAAGCTCATGCATATGCTGTCGAATAAAGGCATTTTTCCAAGCAGCAAAAGGATCATCATGACAATGGTCATGCAAAAATATATGGAGTACAGCAGTTTTGCAGTAATTCGGATTTTAGGCACCAGCTTTCCCACGGAAGGGCCCGGGCTCTCCGCCCTCATAATATGCATGTTGTAATCCCCTGCCATGGGCAGAATCGCCAGGATGAACACCAGAATTCCCATACCGCCAATCCAGTGGGAAAAGCTTCTCCACATCAGGGTGGCATGGGACATATCCTCCACCTTAGGGATAATACTGGAGCCTGTGGTGGTAAAGCCCGATACGATTTCAAACATGGCATCAATGATATGGGGAATCTCTCCGCTTATGACAAAGGGTATACACCCGAAAAAGCTCAATACAATCCATCCCAGGGAAACCGTCACAAATCCTTCCCTTGCAAAAAACATCTTTGTGCATGGCTTCTTCCTGGTGCACAAAAAACCCAACAGACCGCAGACAACCGCAACGCCCAGATAGATGAAGCCGATGCTTTCCCTGTAGACAACAGCCGTAATGACAGGCAGAGTCATGAAAATGGCTTCCATATTCATGATCCAGCCCAGCATATAAATGATTATACTTCGATTCATATCCCGCCCGCCTTTATATTAAGATATCCTTCAAATCATTAAGCCCTGTATGGGTGGTCACAATGATGACCGTGTCCCCAGCCTCCAGGGTATCCTTGCCTCGTGGCATGATAATGCGGCCGTTGCGGTTGATGCATGCCACCAGCAGGTTATTCCTGGTCCTCAGCTTCTCCAGCGGAATCCCCAGCACAGGCGAATCCCCCCTCACTCTGAATTCCAGCGCCTCGGCCTTGTCGGCCACGATTTTATACAGTGTCTGTATGTTGCTGCCCATGGAGTTCTGCATGGCCCTCACATACTGCAGGATGATGTCGGCCGTCAGCATCTTGGGATATATGACGCTCCCCAGGTTCAGGGAGTTGATAACATTTTCAAAGGCTATTTTGTTAACCTTGGTGATCAGCTTGGCCCCGGACTGGCTGGCCGCATATAAGGACAGCAGAATATTTTCCTCATCAAAACCAGTGAGGGAGGCAAATGCTTCTGTCTGACGGATGCCTTCTTCTAAAAGCAGCTTCTGGTCCGAACCATCCCCGTGTATGATCATTGCATGAGGAAGAATCTCACTTAAGATCCTGCACCGCTCCTCATCCTGTTCAATAATCTTAATTTTTATCTTGGTATCAGCCAGAGCCTTGGCCAGATACACGGTCAGCTTTCCTCCGCCCACAAACATGGCGGAATTAACCGTGTTGTTCTCAATTCCTGCTTTGCGGAAGAAATCAGCACAGTCTGCATGGGGCGCAATAAAGGATATCTTATCTCCGCCTCTCATCTCAAAGTTGCCGTCAGGTATCACTACATTATCCCCGCGCTCCACGGCGCAAATCAGTACATTGCTCTTTAACCGGCTCACCACATCCATTACCTTCATCCGGTCCAGAATGGAATCCTTGGGAATCAGGAATTTGAGAAGCTCAATCCTACCCTTGGCAAACAGCTCAATCTTGATGGCATTGGGAAAACGAAGCAGCCTGGCAATCTCCCTGGCTGCGGCCAGCTCCGGATTGATGGCCAGAGAAAGGTTCAGTTCTTCCCTGATATAGTTGATTTCCGCTGAGTACTCGGGATTGCGGATACGGGCAATGGTATGGCAATTGCCTGCTTTCTTTGCAATCAAACAGCAGAGCATGTTAAGCTCGTCTGAATTGGTGGTGGCAATCAGCAAATCCGCTTCCTTGATTCCCGCCTCCATCTGCACCTGGTACACGGCCCCGTTTCCGGTAACGCTCATGACATCCGTGCTGTCTGAAATGGATTGGAGCGCTTCGCTGTCGCAGTCAATCAGTGTAATATCGTGGTTTTCCCTGTTCAGCTGCTCTGCCAGTGTGGTTCCCACCTTACCGCAGCCTACAATAATGATTTTCATATTTCTTCCCCTTTATCCCCTGTGTATTGTCATATTCAGACCTGTTCGTGGAGCGGCCTTCTCATTTTCTTTCTGGTGAGCTCCACCAGGTTCAAAGCCGTCATGTCCACCACCGTGGTCTTTACCGGGTCTTTTGAAACAACATCTCCCAAATGGGCAAGAAGGGCCTTCCTGTCCTCTTCCCTTTCCATATCAATAAAATCCACAATGATGATGCCGGAAAGGTTCCGCAGCCTCAGCTGCCGTCCAATCTCATCCGCGGCTTCCATATTTATCCTGCATATGGTGTCCTGCATGTTTTTCCTGCCTGAATACTTTCCTGTATTCACATCAATGACCGTCATGGCTTCTGTGGGCTCTATGACCAGATATCCCCCGGACTTAAGCCATACATTCTTCCCCAGCGCCTTTTCAAAAGCAGTCTCCAGACTGTAAAGCTTGCTAAGTGGCAGCAGGCTATCTTCATAAAGGGTCAGACGGTCCGCGTCTTCCTTCTGGTACATTTCCAGGTACGCCCCCAGCTCCCTGTGATACTCAGGAACATCTGTAATAATTTCTTCCAGGGTCCCGCAAAAGGAATCCCGTATGGCCGCTATATATCCCGGCAGCGCCCTGTAAAGGCAGCTGTAGCAGACCCGGCATGCAGCGTCCGCCGAAAGTCTTTGCCATGTCCCCATCAGCTCAGCCAGTTCCTCCCGCACAATGCGGTCTTCCACCGTAACCGCGTTGGTCCGTACAATAACGCCCAGGTCCTCCGTCCCGGCCAGGTCACATTCCAGAAGGGAGTGAAGCCTTGCCTTATAGGAGGCATCACGGATTTTCGCAGAAAAACCGATTCCGGTCTTTCCCACAGTCAGCACACAGTACCGCCCTGTAAAGGAAAGACGTTCCGTAACCACCGGGGCCTTTGTCTTTACAGCATCCTTGCTGACCTGCACCACCAGCTCATCGCCGGTCTTAAGCCGTTCCGGCTTCCAGCGCTCCTGCAGGCTGTAGTATCCGGTGCATCCCGGTCCTATGTCAATAAAGGCGGCATTGATATTGCTTACCACCTTCTGTACTTTGCCAATATAGATATTGCCCAACAGGGAGTCCGCGGTATCCGGCTCCAGCATAAGCTGGCTTACCTTTCCATCTGATACCACGGCCGTACAGACCTTATCCCCCCGCCGGGTCACTACTAATTTGTCCATTATCTGATTTCCTCACCCAGCTGTTCCAGAGAGATAAAGGAGTGTATACCGGCTTCCTTCTCAGCCTCAGAGGCCCTGTCTGTATATACTTCTTCCCGCTGCACCATAAAGGCAAAGGGCGGGCGCTCCTTCCCCAGGAACCCGTAATACGCATCCAACACCTGTTCCGGTTTCACATTGGCAGCGCTGCCCGTGGATATTTTCATAAACAGGCGGGGCCCTTCCATTTCACCATCCCCCTCGGGACAGATGCTCAGCCCATAAACCAGGGGCTTTAAGTCCATCTTCTTTTCCCCGCGCTTGGTTTTCTTTGTCACCATGACGCTGGGACGCTCAAAAAAGGCAATAAGCCCCTGAAACCACTGTTCCTTATCCATGTCCTCAGGCTCGTATCCCGGCCTAAAGGCCAGGGTATAATCCCCGGCCCCGACTATGGACATGGCATTGGCCGCATCATCCGGCAGAATCCGGTAGCTTACGATCTCAAAGCCCTCTGACATCACCTCATTCAGACATCTCTTCATGGTTTCCGAATCTTTGGTAGAGGCCGCCTCTATGTCCACATATTCCCCGTTGCTGGTAATTCCCACTCCCAGGGGCGCCGCAAAGGACATGATCTGGTGTGGGGAAAATCCCCCGCTGTAACAGACATCCACATCCGCCCTGCGTATGGCCTTCTGGAAGTAACGCATAACGTCCAGATGACCGATGAATTTCATTGTTCCATATTTTCTGAATTTAATTCGAATTTTCATTTGTCCTATTCCTTTACGGTTTCATAACAGACGCCGCAGCCAAAATCACTGGCTCCGCAGCCTGAACATCTCTGACGGCAGTTAGGCGTCACTTCTTCCTTCACGGCATGGTTCCACTCACGAATCAGGAATTCCTTTGACACGCCTGCATCAATAAAGTCCCAAGGGAACACCTCGTCCAGACTTCTCTCCCTGGTGGTATAAAACCCGATATCCACGCCGCAGGTCTCAAACGCCCGCATCCACACATCATTTTTAAAATACTCAGACCAGGAGTCATAGATGGCCCCTGTGCGGTAGGCCTCTTCTATCACCGCGCCGACCCTGCGGTCGCCTCTGGCCAGCACTCCTTCCAGCACGGTAAGCTCTGCCTCATGCCAGTTATATTTAAGGCTCTTGAAATTCTTCATCTCACGGAACTTGCCGCGGACAATATTGGCTCTCTCAATGAATTCTTCCTTTGTACACATCCTGGCCCACTGAAACGGCGTGAAGGGCTTCGGCACAAAGAAGGAGGAGCTGGCCACAATCTGTACTTTTCCATTTCTCTGGTCCTTGGGAATATCATAATATGCTTCCGCAATCTTTTCAGAAAGCAGCGCGATTCCCTCCATATCCTCCACGGTCTCCGTGGGAAGACCCAGCATAAAATACAGCTTCACCCGGTTCCACCCTGACTCAAAGGCATCGGCGGCTCCCTTCAGAATCACTTCTTCGGTCAGTCCCTTGTTGATGACGTCCCGCAGCCTCTGGGATCCCGCCTCCGGCGCAAAGGTCAGGCTGCTCTTTTTCACATCCTGCACCTTGCTCATGACGTCCAGTGAAAATGCGTCGATACGCAGGGAAGGCAGGGATATGTTCACGCCCTTTCCCTTGAATTCGTCAATAAGGAAATTGACCAGGCCCTCTAACTGGCTGTAATCGCTGGAGCTTAAGGAGCTTAGGGATATCTCCTCATGCCCCGTGCTCCTCAGCATGCCGTAAGCATAGTGCTTCAGATATTCCAGGCTGTGCTCTCTGAGGGGCCTGTACACATCCCCGGCCTGGCAGAACCGGCAGCCGCGGATACAGCCGCGCTGAATCTCCAGCACCACCCTGTCCTGGGTCACTTTGATGAATGGCACCAGCGGTTTTTCGATATAGCCCACACTGTCAATGTCCGTTACGATTTGTTTTGTAACCACCGGCATGGCATGTTCATTATTTGGCCGAAAACATTCAATGGTCCCGTCTTTCTTATAGGTCACATCATAAAAAGCCGGCACATAGATGCCCGGTATCTCTGCCGCCCTTTCCAAGAACTGCTTTCTGGTGCCGCCGGCCTTTTTATTTTCCTTGTAGCGGTCCATCAGCTCAAAATATACGGTTTCACCCTCTCCGATATAAAACAGATCAAAAAAATCGGCCAGCGGCTCCGGATTGTAAGCGCAGGGCCCTCCCCCAATGACAATGGGGTCATTCTCCGTTCTGTCACAGGTATGAAGCGGAATCTGTGAAAGATCCAGAATCTGAAGTACGTTGGTATAGCACATCTCGTACTGAAGAGTAATTCCCAGAAAATCAAAATTCTTTACCGGCTCCTGGGTTTCCAGGGTAAAGAGCGGTATCTTATTCTCCCTGAGTATGGGGTCCAGGTCCGTCCACGGGGAATAAACGCGCTCGCAGTAGATGTCCTCCCTGTTGTTGAACATGGAATACAGAATCTGAATGCCCAGATGGGACATTCCGATTTCGTAGACGTCGGGGAAACACATGGCGAACCGAATGTCCACGTGGGACGGATCCTTGACTACCATGTTCACTTCTCCGCCAATATATCTGGCAGGCTGCTGGATAGACAAAAGTATTTCATCACTTAATGCTAATTTTCTCATTTTTGTTCCTTTTTGCTTGTTTTTTTAAGGTTTCATGTTGATTCTGATGCTGTAAATTTAACGGAAAAATACATGTCTGGCATACGAACCGGACGCTTTCTTTTTTACCATCGACATTTTTCTTTGAAAGCAAAATGTCCGTGTATTAAGGACACACATTTTTCGTTCTCACTTTTTTGATTTTTTTTGTATGACGGATTGCATAATCTAAAACGTAATCATGCGTACAAAACATCACAAAAAACGTCAAAAAAAGCAGCGTCAGATTCCCCATTTTTCATGAAATCGTTCTGAATAAGTATACGTTATTTTACTTAAACTGACAAGCCTTTCTAAATAAATTACTCCATAGCGTCTCTAACAACAGATTCAAGAAATGCCATATAACCTTCAATGTTGTGGACAGTTTTTTCCTGACAGATGTCTTCGATTTTGTCTGTCCGGATACCGGTCATCGTTTCCAGAAGGTCAAAGTATTGACTGACGCCTTCATAAATTTCAGGTTTCTGCTCCACGTACACTTGAAGCGTAAACTCACCGGTACGATGTCCAAGGACATTGGCGAGTTCCTTTAAGTTCACTTCGTTTTCTGCCATAATAGTTGCGAAAGTATGGCGAAGGTCATGCCAGTGGAAGTCTTCCGGAAGGTGCATTTTTTCCTTTAAGCGTTCAAATGGAATTTTATAATCACGGCGGTTATGAGGTGTACCACCTTCCTTGTGCCAGAGATACCCTGTGTCGACATTCTTGCCGTCCATGATCTTCCGGTACCGCTCTTTTGCCAATATGATTTCATCGAGTACAAAATCCGGGACAGGTATGGACCGGATCCCAGCAGCTGATTTTGTTTTCAACCGCTGAAGAACGGTTTCTTCCGGCGGAATATCGGAAATATCAACCGGACGGGATAACTGCCCGTTAATGTGTATACACTTTTTTTTGTAATCAATATCACAGAAACGCAGTGCGATCAGCTCACTGATCCGGCAGCCTGTTGTGCAGGCAAGTAAGAGCGGGAGATAGAAATCCGGATCCTCGGTTTTTGCCAGATATAAGAGACTGCAGAGCTGCTTTGCTGTCATGGAATATCTTCTTTTCTTTTCAAAGACCGGGAGCGGATCCCTGGCTGCTTCACACATTCTTTCTTTTCTTCTCTGTTTTCTCTTTATCCTGATTGCGATATCTGCATAATCGAGACGGACTAAGCCCATTCGCTTTGCGTATTTGAAGGAACTTCCGAATACGGCATATCCCATTGTCAAAAGAGAGTCGCTTGAGAATAAATCCAATATCGAAAGGATTGTATTTGTCGTAACTTTTTCGAGTTTCATGCCCCCAATTTTTGGAATGATATAGTTGTAAATGATGTTCCGGTATGACATATAAGTAGCATACGTGATATGTCTTTCGTCGATCATATAATAATATAGCCATTGTCCCAAAAAATCACTTACGCTAGTTTCTGTGGCTACATATTCCCTACTTGTCAGGAGTACAACTAATTCGTTTTTCCGGTTCAGCGCTTCCGTTTTTGTTTTAAAGCCACCGCTTTCCTTTATCATGGAGGAGCCATCAGCAAACCACAGGACAAAGCGAACACAATACCGGTTATCTTTAAAGATAATTTTGTCCCGCATTTTCCAGTTCACGATCTCACCTCTGCAAAATCGTGGGTTCTTCGGAGGACGTTCCAGTTCTTTGCGTTTCACTTAAATACCACCTCCATTATCACCGTTAACCGGATAATAGAAGGGGTCTGCCACCTTCCCTGAGACATCACGGATACGACTCAGTTTGCCCACGTAATCCATATATACATCGAATGTAGTGTTTGTGGACGCATGTCCTAAGTATTTGGACACATGTTCCAGAATGGTATCTGATGCAATCTCATGGTTGATGCCGTATTGGAACATCATGGTAGCCGTGATATGGCGTAGATCATGCGGCGTCACAATGGGAATGCCCCCGTTGGTACAAATCTTCTTTAAAGCAATTGAGAGAGTGCCTTCTGATTTAATATTGCCATCATCCGACACGCAAATATAAGAATCATAGAGATGATTCCAGATTTTTCCATTTGCTTCCCTGGTCTGCATCATCGTTTGAAGTTTGTTCCTTCGTTCATTGAGCAGAGGAAAAACCAATGGTGGCACTCTCAGAATTCGGTTACTGCATTCAGTCTTTGTCGCCTTGACTTCCACACCTACTCTTTTTACGGATACATTGCCGTCTGCAGAATAGAGAACCTCATCTTTCCTAACGATTTGCCGGCGGATAGAAACAATTCTCTCAACCTCGTTAAAATCTGCAAAGGCGAGTCCTCGGATCTCACCGGTTCTAAGACCAAGTAACATCAGAACCACTTCGAGGAAATGGTTTGTATTTCTCGCATATTTCAGAAGAATGCGTATTTCTTCTTCCGTATATGCCGGTACTTCTTTCTGGCTATAGTTAAATCCTCTCGGCGTTACGTTTTCCATAGGGTTACTACGGATCTTGTGCTCTCGGGCTGCGCTTTTAAAAAAGTATCCTAAGAATTTGTAGGTTTGTGCATCTGCGGTTTCGCAACATCCACTTAATGATTTAATCAGTCTTTCGAGATCTGTTGCCGTCACTTCTGCCAGTGGCCTGTCGCCAAGTTTTCCGAGATTCGGCATAATGAAATGGTACATTACATAGGATGTCGTGATAACAGTGGAACCGCTGCTAAGAGGAAGAAACGAATTGTGGTACCATGATGTCAGTTCGCTCCGGAAATCCTTTTTACTTACTTGCTGATCCTTCAAGTTCTGCATTTGCTCTTTGAAAGCTTTGGAATAACTTAAATACTCTTCCATTGCTTCTTCCGGAGTGCCATACCCGGTCGGATCAGTCAAATATTCAATTTGCATGCTTTGTGACAGGCATTTTTTGCGGTAATGCCAAAGATGATCGTTGCTGTCAAAAAAAATTGGGGTTTGTCCTTTGTTATTGTCCATCTGTTTTTCTCCTTAAAGCTTCCCAAAAACAGACAATTTTATATTATCACAGTCGGTTGGGATGCTCCAGTCTTTTTTATTTAGTTTTCACCTTTTAACCATCGGTCAAATTCTGTACATGGAATACGGTAAATCGACCCAATTTTAAGCACTCGGAATGGTTTCTGTTCAGCATAAGCTTTTTTAATAAAGGAATATGCAGCAGTCCGTTTAATACCTAAAATTTTCTGAATATCGTTCATATCGTAAACTGCGCATGTGACATTTTCTTCAGACATACGAATCCTCCTTTCCTTTTGTTATCCGCAAAAGATTGCTAAAATGAATATGGGTGATTGGGTTCCCTTCATTGCGTCGCTCGCGGATAACGTTTTTTGGGATATAAAAATAAGGGCCCTGTTATGCAGAGCCCTTTTCTTTGGATTGGATCTTAGATATTTTTAGGTTTCCAGTTTTTTCTGTTTTCTTCCTGAAGCTTGCAATCTGCCTTCCTCATGGCAACATAGATGTTGGATTCATAATATTTCTTGTTATCCATCATAGCGCCAATAACAGAAATCATTTCATCTGAAGTGATAGAAATATCATACTCGTGAATTTCAGCTACTTCTTTTTCCACATAACGTGGCACTTCAAGTCCTGTCCTGCTATTCTTGTCTATAAGCCCATATCGATTTCTTATAGATATTTTGTAAGGATAGGTTTTTGATGCATCAAAGAGAATACTTATCTTGTAGCATTTTGTTAGGACCCGGCCATCCTCCAATGCCTTTGTGTCAGTACGGAATGTTTTTTCTGGTGGGTCATACAGGCAAACTACGCAATTCGGCGTTGGTTTAGCTGGTTCACTTTGCATAGATGTGTCGTCTAAAGCGCCCAGCTCATAGTATTCAAGTGTAGTATCAATCGCATCTATGATTTTCTTGTTTGCTGGATATTTCTGCAGGTTCTTTTCGAGAAATTCTCGCTGTGATTGCAATTCTTTTACAGCCTGAGTTTTATCTGTCTCCTCACACAGGTATCCCCCAGGGCTTTTCCCTTTTAGCTTTCCCATTCCGAAGGTCACCGTAAACGCATTCGTTTTGAGAAGATCTTCGCTACCATCGGATTCATTTGCCGAAGAATTTCCTACTTGTCCGGATTCATAATCAAATAGGATTTTTTCAGCAAATTCCAACCGCATCCATATACGTTTTACGTCTTCCGGCCGTATATTCGCTGTAACAGATATGCCATTACTGATATCCCCCAGAATATTCATTCGATATACTGCAGCTGGGTGCAACAGTTCGAGATATGTTGCATCTGCTGTATCATCCACATGGGATAATTTGTCGATAACACTAAGGACAGTGTCTTTTCTTGTTACATTACATAACTGCCCCGCGTATTTCTTTGCTTTATCATTTCTACGTTCTCTTTCTGCCATTGTCCCCTCCTATGGTAATAAAATGTGTGGGCTGGCAGTTTGTTGCCTTTTCATTATGTGCCCTCGTTTCCGCGTCTTTCTGCAGCCTTTTTTGCTAAAAGGGATGCTAAGGCGCTTGGTTTTTTTCTGTATCTTTCGCATTCTTCAATTTCAATAAACTCCAGTTGATACTTATATTTACCCATATAGTAGTTAAGGGTAACTGTCCCGACAACATTTATAAGTGTAGGCGCCCCCATTCTTTCAAACCTGTCTACATCGTCAAAGGATACGCAGTCTAAATCAGTGGACATCAGTTTCACAGCTGAATGGTCACCCATATACTTGAAATGGGCAGAGCCCACCGGAGTCAGCAGCAGATTCTTTATATAGAGCACTGGTGACGGATTTCCCTGGCCATAAGGTCCGTATTTTCTGATATCATCTAAGGTAGATGCTAATGACATGCGGTCTCCGCCGTCAAGGAGTAAATCGTAATATATGTTGGTATCCTCTTCTACCTCCGGGTAATCCCTTTCATAAGCTCTATTTAAACACTCTTTGAATGCTGATAAGTTGTCTTGGTGAATAGATAGTCCAGCGGCTTCCTTGTGGCCTCCAAAGCGTGTCAAGTATTGAGCCCCTTCGTTGATCAAATTGAATAAGTGCACATCTCCATACGTTCTCGCTGATCCCTTGAGCAGGCCAGTTGTTCCCTCTGCCTGTGCAAGAATAATGCATGGCGTTTTTGTATATTCGGATATTTTTCCTGCCACGATTCCAACGATTCCCTCTGGGATTCCATCCAACTGCATAATGATTGGTTTTTCTTTCAAAAGCATCTTTGAAGTAACTGCTTCTTTTGCTTTGGCGGTCCATTCGTCAGAGAGTTGTTTGCGTGTCTCATTGTATTCGATCTGCTTTTCCGCCATCACTTTTGCTTCTTTCAGGCTTCCCTCAAAGGATAAAAGCTTAAAGCTTTCGTAGGAACCATAGTCCATGAGGCGGCCAGGTGCGTTTAAGCAAGGGGCAAGTTTAAATGCAACAATTTCTTCATTGACGTATTCATTGCATTCACATGCCAGGAGCAATGCATAAAGCCCAGATGTGGCATATTTCATATTAGTGATGTTTTCCAACCCAGCTTTTACAGTCCTCCTGTTTTCGCCTGCCAACGGGACAACATCAGCAACAGTAGCCAATGCGGATATACAATACATTTTCCATATCGCCTGACTATTGGTTACCAGCTTCCGCATTGCCTTATACGCAAGACCCGCCCCACAATATCCATCAAAATCTGATGAGCCTGGGATTGCTTTTGGATCAATGATGAGATCCGCATCCGGAAGTACCGCATTTCCCTGCTTATCTTTTTGCGGGAGATGATGGTCGATGATGATCACCGTCATTCCCTTCTCTTTCGCTTTTTTGATTGCATCAATCGCAGATATTCCATTGTCGACAGTGATAAGCACTTGGTTATCCTCGAATTCGCATATAGCTTTTTCCGAGACCCCATATCCTTCGGTGAAGCGCCTTGGGAGTCGCACAATGGTTTTATTGCCATACCCAATGGAATTCATTCCAATCTGAATAATCGCACTGGCACATACGCCATCGACGTCATAGTCACCAAAGACGTATATGGTTTTCTTTTGCGAAATTCTGCTTCGCATGATATTTCCAAATTCTTCCAGACCATTGATTTGGTAATTTTCTTGATCTTTTAGAAGTTTTTCTGGATCCATGCTTGTGTTTTGGCATACAAGTTCCTCGATGGAATCGCAGTTGCCTCTTTTCAGAATCATTATTTCTCCTCTCCTTTCCTCTATAACTTATATTGTTCAGCATAAGTATGGCTATCAATAACATATCTGAACGGAAAAAAAGTGCCTGGCGGTAAATTTCCGCCAGGCAGCAATGTGATGTTGTTTTCTTCTTGTTACCATGTGATTCTTTTTGGAATGAATTTTGCATCTCCATGGAAGGGAAGATCTGGTTCTCCATCAAAGCTGTTGTTAAGCGCCGATGCCAACGACGCCGGAACATGAGCCCGAGGGTCAGTGTCCTTCCACAGTTTCCCGTTTTCATCACTGTAAACCGGACGGCTCCATGAATCCATACCGATATATGTCATATCCATTTTTTGCTCTCCTTTTCTTTTTGTTTAGTTACAGAACTACTCCATTGCATCTGAGGTTCTAACAGTATCTTCATACCCTGTCTCTTTTCTTCCTAAAGAAGAAAATATCTCCCTAAAACCGGGTCCTCTAAAAATGTCAACAATTTTTTCAACGGAAAGTGTGAACATCCATAAACATCTCCTTTGCTGGTTAGAAGCCAATGGTATTCCATTGCTTCCGGTATGTGAGAAGTCCCATGTGTTCTGGAGCTTCCGGGTCAAGGCGGATCCAATTGCATCCTTCCGTATATGCGAAGGTGAAACAGTCCTTGATGCAGGAAGCAAAGTTACATTCAATGAGCTTCTCATAATCCTTAATATGGACAATGCAACCTTCCTTATATGGAATCACTTCTAGTTCATCTGCACTCGTAATTTCCGACAATACATCTACGGCTTCTGGCGTAATATGCACTGTAGATATGCCTAAGATTCTCTCTTCTCCGCTGTCTAAGTTATCATGAACATCGATACCAGGATTTTTCGGTAAAATGTCCGGATTAGCTTCGAAGTAACATACGTGAAATTCCCAGATATCTCCATTTACCTTGACGATTTTACCGTAGAGTCCTTCCAGATCTAAAATACATTTATCAGAAGAAATAGAGATAGGGGATTCATCTGTTTCCTCTTTGAGAAAATCATTATAGGCTTTCTCCAAATGCTTCTTTTCAGCCTCGAACGGATCCTTTCTGTTTTCTGTGATGTGCTCCGGGATAATCAGAACTTCCGGTTCTTCATTACAATTGTTGCTAATTACCACTGCTGCTAATTGCATTCTCTCGCTTCCTCCTCTATCATTTTTCTGTCCTCAGTATCCAGCTCCATCGCTGATAACAATACTTCCTTTCCCGCTACATAGTCGTAACCATCTGCACCAAGCAGCACCATGTATTTTTTATCCGTATTGCTATTATAGAAATACTGGTACATATCGAAGTTCCCTGCGCAGCCTTGTTCGCCGAGAAGTTCCATGTCCGGTACATGCCACAGAATTGCAATGGCGATGTTTTTTTCTTCTGATGATAATTTCTCATTTGGTTCTCGGGCAATCGTAAAATCGCCGTTTTCTTTCTTTTCAACAACCATCATTTTTGCTCCTTTCCTTAAAATTTTGATGTAATATAATTATGGAAATACCAGGACGGCTGTTTTATGAGAAAATAAAAATGCAGGAAACATTTCTGCTTCCCGCATTTTGTGGAGTTTATACCCTTTGATTAGGTTATTACATTTTACTATGTCAGCTTACTTGGCTGTTGCGGATAATGAAAATCAGACCAATGTTCGTAAGCATGCGACGCGGTGCACTCAAGAGCATAATCTTCAATTTCCTTATCATTTCTTAGCCAAGCACAATTGCGCTTGCAGTATTCCTTGACGGCAGAAAGTAGATCTTCCTTGCCATCAGCTTTCACTTCTGCCAGCGCCAGTTCTTTCCATTTTTCGCATGTGAAGCACCCGCTGTCAGTTAAATATTCCTCCATATACTTAGTGACAGCTACACGGCGTTTGAAACGATTGATTTCATACTGTCCCGTTGGCACTGTTCTTCCTGTGCGCATCCGAATGGCATATTTTTCAATCATGATGATGCACCCTCCGATTCTGTACCATAGGAATATCGTACCCCGTACAAATCAAATGTTTCTTCGCAGTATTTCCGGATGTCCTTCATCTCGTCGGAGCAGATTAAATTTACTTCTTCCGCGTAATATTTTGCAAATTTTGCGGTATTATTCCTGCCATCGTACTTTTCGTCTTTTGGTATCGGTTTCCAGTGAAATTTCTCGATGAGGATGCGTGAAGAAATACTTAAAAGTAAACTTAACATTTCGTTTAAATTATCACCTTCGGTCTTCATCAGCGCTTCTCTCTTTTTCCATTCTTCTTCCAAATAGGCATCAATGTTCTTTTGTGTCATTTCTGCCTTTTTCTGTAATTTCTTTTCGCAGTCTTCCATGATTCGGTCCCTGAAATTATCGCATACCAGTTTGTCATGGTGTTCAAGTTGTTCTCTTGTAAATACATATGTTGTCTTAGAGGCCTTCGCTTCCCGAAGCGCCTTTCCTCTTTTGCCCATCTTTGCTCTCCTTATTTTACAGTTTTACATTGTTCACGGATGGAATCAATGATTTCCTTAACTTTTTGGTACATTTCTCGGTCTGTTTTGATGCCACGTATAGATTGCATTTTGCACCTCATGGTAACCGAAGGATCTAATGTATAATCAATACTCCATGTGGTCCCATTATAGCATACATAGAAGGTGTATCCGATCACATAAGCCTCGGATAGCTGAAAAAACAAGTTAACCGGTGTAAAGCAAGTTGGGTCGCCGCAGTTATGAATATCACTAAATACCCCCATTTTGCGGATTTTTTCTGCTACTTTTCTAAAATCTTTCATACGTGCCCCTTTCTAATCAAATTCAAACACCGCATCGGGGGAGTATGGTTTCCACTGCCAGCCCTGTTTCTCACACACATAATTTAAAAGTGTCTCTGCACATCGTCCATCAATCTCATAACGATTATCGGGATCCTCAATGCAGAGGTAATCATGCGCATTCTGTAATGTTTTTTCCACGCGATAGAGTGAGATGTCTGGAGGTACAGTGATGATAAACTGTTTGCACTCATCTCCATCATCCCAACGAAAGACGATAGCAATATAATAGTTGTCTTTTCTCATTTGTTTACTCCTTTGTGGCAGCAGGCAAAAAACCCGCTGCCGTAATAATTTTTTTGTACGGTTAGCTGTTGATCATATTTAATAACTCTGCTTCATTAATGATTCTGATGCCAAGTTCCTGCGCTTTCGTGAGCTTTGATCCAGCTGCTTCCCCAGCTACAACGAAAGAAGTTTTTTTGCTTACACTTCCCGAGCATTTGCCACCGTTTTTTTCGATGAGTTCAGTTACTTCTTTTCGGCCAAGTGAAGGAAGTGTTCCAGTAACGACGATCGTCATGCCAGCAAACTTATTGGAAGTCTCCGTCTCTGGCATATCGAAATTCACTCCGCAGGCAAATAAATCAGACATTGTCTTTTTATTATTGGGGTCTGAAAAGAAATTTGTGATGCAACTGGCAGTAGTTTCACCAATATCGTCGATGGCAGTTAATTCCTCTGCAGATGCCTTCTGTAATTGATGGAGACTCTTGTAATGCTTCATGATTTCTTTCGATGCAGATTTACCAACATTCCTGATGCCGATCCCGGTAAGGACGTTCACAGGACTGTTCTTTTTTGAAGCCTCTATGGCATTTAATAACTTATCGGTATTCTTTTCTTTTCCGATAATACCTTTCCGGATGAGTGCATCCCTATATTCGTGGAGATGGTAAATATCTGCGCATGTTTTTAAATAGCCCTCTGAGCATAATAATTCGACCAAGGTATCTCCCAGTCCCATGATGTTCATGCAGTCACGAGAAGCGAAATATGCAATCGTTCGCGAAATCTGCGCGGCACATCCTGGATTCACGCATCGGATATCTGCTGTTTCATCTTCGCGAATCAGTCTTGAACCGCATACGGGGCATGTGGCGGGGGCTGCAAAAACCACTTCGGGCTCATCAACGCAGCCATTGAGTTTAGGAATGATCTCACCACTTTTGAACAGCTTATAGGAACCCCCGATACCGATTTTCATAGCATTAATATAATCCTGGTTATGGAGGGTTGCTCTGGAGACGCTTGTCCCACACAGCTTCGCAGGTTTGCCGGTTTCCTTATCATGGAAGACTCCGGTAAAGGTCAGCTTACCTGTACGGCCGACATCGACAATGATGTCATCCATAACCACTACCCGCTCCTCCGGCGGATACTTATACGCGATATGGCCACTGGAGTATTTGCTCCCTGCTGGAAAATCATCACGGTATCTGATTTCGTCGATTTTCACGACAGCTCCATCAATGTCATATGGGAGAGAACTTCTCATCTCAGCGATCTCATTAATTGCGGAGATTACTTCGTGTGCATTCTTGCACTTCTTATGATACACAACCGGGATTTTCTTATCTGCTAAGATATCAAGGCCATTGCAATGGCTGTCCATCATTTCCTCAGGACCTTGCTGAATATTGAAAATAAACATCTTGAGGCCCCGCTTCTTGGTAATTTCCGGAGCAAGTTGGCGCAGTGTGCCAGCCGCAAGATTTCGAGGATTTGCCGCGAGCTTTTTACCCGCTCTTTCCTGCACCTCATTGTATCGGTAGAAATCTTCGTGGCACATATACACTTCACCGCGTATTTGCAAGCGGTCGCATGGAAGGTCGATCACTTTCCTGATATCCGGGATGACCAGGGCATTTGCCGTGACATCTTCTCCAATAAAACCGTCGCCGCGGGTTTCACACATTACGAAATGCAATTTCCCGTCTTTTCCTTTCTCATAGCGGAGTGTCGCAGATAGACCATCAATCTTCACTTCTACAGAAAATGTGCATTCTGGATATACTGAATGTACTTTTTGTATCCATGCAATTACGGATTCCTTATCAAATACATCTTCGATGGAAAGCATCGGGACGTCATGGGTAACCTTTACGCCCGCCTCACGTTTTGCGGTTCCTCCCACTTTTTGCGTTGGGGATTCAGGCGTAATCCACTCAGGATGTTTCGTTTCTGCTGCCTTAAGCTGGCTCATAAGCTGGTCGTATTCGTAGTCATCAATTTCATTCGTATCTTCATTATAATAAAGATCCATGTGGCGGTTGATTTCATTTACCAATTTATCATAATCGGCTCTATTCATGAAGTTTTCCCTTTCTCTTCAAATTTTGTTAATTATTTGAATCATTGTTTTTTTTGGCGAAGTATTCATTGATATGCAGGAAGGTTATGGCGGTCGTATAATCCTCTCTTTGCACATCATCCCAGCATCGGGCAACAATCTTTGGATCTACGGTATCGCCAGGTGCCTCGTCATCCGCATATTCTGTCAGAATGAGCGGGGCATCATATGAAATACCATCCCTTCGCAAATCAATATAGATTCCTGGATGATTGGGATCTGTTGATTTGGAGGCAATGAGTTTCCCAAGTTTTGTTTCAACTGAAATGGTCTCCGTCTCTGCATTATCGAATCCATCAATTATCCTTGAGGTAAGTTCACGTACTTTCTGCGGATTGTCTGCATACTCGTATAATAATGACAGGTCTCGCTTAATATTTTTGTCCATGTTACATGTACTCCTTTCTCTTGATACCTTTATATGGTTGCTACATACAAAGTATGGATTTGAGGAATCCCATCTGGAACTTAATTGTAAAAAACGGACGTAGGTTTTCCTACATCCGTTGAAGAAGAATAAATTCTGTCAGCAATCATTCTGTACTGGTGGCATTGCATCCATTTCGGTCTCGATGCAGGCCCTAAGAAGACCTTTTAAAGCCGGATTACGAAATTCGAGCCAATATGCGACCTCTAATGAGCTTTTTGCCCGTTTCCCAGTATCTTCAAAGAACTCTTTTTTATATGTATCTACGGGAACTCCATAGACATCTCTCATCCGGTCATAGCCAAGTTTCAATGCTAAATTCCAATCATCCTCCCTTACGCCCTGAAGCGTTCTTTTACAATAGTCCTTATAACTTTTTTCGTCTCTTCGATAAATAGGATCGTTGTTGCTTCTCTTTAATTTCAGCGGAACTGTTGAACCTGATTCATGTATACTCTTCAAATCTTGAAATTTGTCACTCCCTGAAAGCGATGGTGTTGAATCTGGCAATTCTGATACCGACAGCAACGGTCCGGAGATTCCACCGTTTTTTTCATTTTCGGGATCTGACCCCTTGACACCTTCCTCTTTTTGGGGTACGTTGCATGGCGCACATGACTGAATGGCGAGATATTTTTCAAAAAGGTCAGCGATCCTAGTTAAGGCAGCTTCCGTTTTTTGGTGAGATTCCAGAAGTCCTTCCAATAGCACTATTTCTCTTCTGTTATCATCTATCTTAGTGTCTCTACTATAATTATTTGCACCATCTGTTTCAAGGGTCTTTGCTTCTGCCTTAGCAGGGGCTGGATAAAGTCTTGCAATGATTTCTTCCCTATGGAATGCGCAACAGAGCATAACCAGATAATCGCGGCCCATATATGGTGCAATCACTTTGCAGCCCTGTTCGTTATAAAGCCGGACACCTAATTTGGGATTTCCGGAAATTTTGATTCCAACCTTTTCAGCTTCTTCCTGTGAGAGATGCACACTGTCAGATTCTGGCTGCATCCGCAGTTTTCTGAAAGCTGATGCGCTTTCAGGAATGTACTTCTTTAATTCTGATTTCGCGATAGACCGTCCAATGCCTGGCATCTCGACAGTGATAATCCCCTTGTATCTTTCGAATTCTTCTTTTGAAATTTCACTGATCTGCACCATCGTTTTTCCTTTTTTTGCTTTTTGCGACATACTGTTCTCCTTTCTCTGTACCTTATTTATCATACAAAATAAGTATGGCTACCATGGCTGACACTTATCCATAAAAAAAGAGCGCCTCATACGGCGCCCTTTTTTATGCCAGATGTTTTATTCATTTTTGATGAAGCAGATAGCTCGCTTAAAACAATCTTCACCATTGTCGTGAGTGGCCTTACCTGAAAAAGAATCCAGATACTGCATTCCTGATTTTGATCTTGTGATATAGACACAAATATGCTTCATACTGTACCTATCCTGTAATAAGGGTTCGATGCTACATTTGTAATCATCAGAAACTACCAATTTAATACCCATAGCAGATGCTTTCGCCTCTGCGAATCTTACCATATCGCTCATTAACCTCTCTTTTTTATTTCCCTGATACCCTGTATACATGCGTTCAAGGAACAAAATTGGGATTTCTTTATTCTCAGTTGCTTCAACATCAATGAACCCAAACCCATTTTTTTGTGCTTTGTCTGAGTATGTGGCTTTTGTGAGTCGAAGGACGGCTCTTGCAATCGTATTTCCATTTTGATCCAACCGGTAAACAATTTTTTTGTTTGCATCAAAATAGGATAATAAACATTCACTGTAGACGCCGTCACGGTACGACATACAAGTACTGAATGGGCGGATCCCCATTGTCATGATTCCATAGAAGGACGAGTCTTCCTTACAGGTGCCCTTCCATGTGCTCTCACATGGCATAACCATATCAGATTCCCATGATTCAGCCACAGCTTCCGGCACTCGGAAACCAATTTCGCGATCCAAGTCTCCATCATGATATTTCAGTTCATTTAGTTTATTGCACATAGCTGCTTTGATGATCAACCTGAATTGCTTTTTATTGCTTGACCCTCTATCCAGATACCTGCATACAATGTCTGTATTCTGGATGAAAAATTGAGATGTTTCATCCTTATACTGCCTGTAAAATGAATCATCCAGTTCAAGGAATTCCTTAATTCTCAATACATTCTTATCCTCCATACAGAATATCTGTAGGGCGTTATCCAGTCCATCCTGGCTGATGCCTGGGTTGCGCAACACAAAACGCGCTTCTTCTTCATTCCTTGCTTCTCTTAAAGCCGGCATAGTTCGCAGAAACGGAAGTGCATCTGCTACTAAAGAATGTGGCACTTTAAAAGAAAATGTAATGTTACCCCAAGTATCCAGATCGTGCTGGATAAGGCATTCTGATATTTCCTTCATACTTACCTTATCGAATTCAGTACGACGGTTTGCCTGGTTACTAGCCTTCAGGAATTCAAGGAATCGTTTGCTGGCTGTTTCTGTCCTCAACTCATTACAAATATCATGGTACATTTCGAGCAGTTCATCCTTGTTTCTGGCATTTCTAACTTCGCTGAGTACCACCAGCTGATCGAAGGTAACTGCATTGATCCAGGATGGTAATGGGTCATTACCAGGATACAGATCTTTGCTATAGATATCCAGAAGTTGTTTTCTGCTAAACATATTTGCGGAAAAGCCTCGGAATTTTGTATGTAAGTTCTCATATAGATATACCGCTACATTACAAAGTTCCTGAGTCCCAGTTATTTCTTCCAAAAAACGGTTCCATTTGTGAAGCATAGCATACAGAACTGTGCTCTCAAACATAACTATTTTCTGGCTTCCGTTGTGATATTTCAACCAATCGAGTTCCGGAAACGATAATACATCATCCCGATCCAGAAGCCATGCCGCTGTCATACAGATGGATAAATCCTTGGTTTCAGCAAGATACCTCTTGATGTCCGCGGATAATTTCTTCTTCATCATGTGAATTAGTCGTTTATCGTATGCGGATTCATCCATCAGTTCCAAAGCCTTACCCCTTTCATTTGGATACTCTTTAAGGATATCCAGGATTGCAATGCAGTTTTCGACTTCTGATGGGATGTTTTGGAATTTAATATACTGAGACCAATTGCTTATCGTAGCGGAAAGATATGAAAAAAAGTGGAGAATATCCGGATGGCTTGAGCACATAGGCAATATTGATTCTGCAAACTGCGGTGATACCGTCGTAAGAATCCTAGACCTTAACATCCCACTGCTACAAAGAGTCTTTTTTACTTCCTCGCTGAAACTGCCCAAATCAATGGATTTGCTGATGTGCTTCCAGGCACTGCTTGAAAGTACATGGATGATGTATTCTGGCCGCTCAAAATAAGGAAGCAATTGAAACACTCCATATAAATCACCTCGGAATCTCGTAATTGCCGGAATGAGTTGGCTGCTTTCAAGGGACAGAAATAACACTTCTGAGCGGCTGGTGATAGCACCAGCATATGCGGTGATGTACCTATAAAAGTCATTGACACATCCCTTCTTATAAAGCGAAGAGTTGTCGATTGCCTTTAAGTTGTTTTTATGCGCATCGATATTTTCAATCAACATTTTCCCGGCGATTTTTAAATAGTCTTCACCTTTGAAAGCCTTATCTAATTCCAGGAGAAAAGTATTTTTGCGCTTGATTGACGTAATGGCAGCAGCTGTTTTTAACTCCTTTCCTGGAGTGATACTCATCATTGCTTCATTAATACCTCTGTTATTGGCGTTGAAATCATTTGACTTCCGTACGGATGCACTTAATATGATCCTGTCGTTAATACTTTTCGCGTTTAGTGAATATTGCATTTTCTATCAGGAGACTAAAAGATTTCCAGTGAATCCCATCTGGAACAGTCTCCTACTCCTTTCTTCGAATATTTAATTTTTCAGTTCTTCCATTTCTTTCAATGAGGACAGCAAATATAGGTCGCAATTTGTGGCTTTTGCTATCCTTGCAAGTTCAAAAACCTTTTCAGAAAAAGTAGCGTTTCCTGCTGTTTCCAGGTAATGCCTTGAGGCTATTTTTGCAAAGTCAGGCAACAGACAGTTCTCCACCTTCCAGAGTCGATAGATGTCACAGTCCGTCTTGAGGAATTCTGCAACAGAATTCCTTATTTCAGTTATTTTTTTTTGGAATTGAAGCTTCTCTTCCTTTTTTTGTTCTTCCTCTTTTGCGATCCTTTCAGTTTCTTCCCATTCTTCTTCAGTCATAGTAAGCTTAAGAAGACTTTTTGCACTTCTTTCGTTCATGAAAGCATAGTTTATAAGCGTGTGTATGATTTTGTTTCTTTCTTCTGCATCAAAAAAAACATTTACCGCTTCTGAGTTGCACAAAAAGAGATCGCGAATTGTACTCCAATACATGTATGGATTCAATTTCCATGCAGTATCTAAGACTGCTGCAAATAACATCTTCTTTTTGTGAATATCAAAGCTTGTATTAACAATCATCTTAGACCATTCTGTCACACTATCTCCAACGTTGTTTGCGGCAAGTAACCATTCTGGAGTAGTTCCGTTGATATTGATATACCGGTCCAGATACTGGACAAGCACGTTATTGTTGATAGAACATTTCCAAAATGTGGTTTTACTGGGGATGGGGCGAAGGCCAGCTTGGATGAGGACGTTGAGGGTATTGGACATAGAAAAATGATCTAAGGGGTCAAATTGTGTCTGTTCATTCGTATCATTTTTCACACCGCTTATCATAGAAGTGAGTAAACAGTCATTGATATATTCAGCTTGAACTTTCCATTCATGAGGGTATTCGCACTGTAAATCCGTAGATATTATGTTGCTGCAATAATCTTCAAGGAGTTCAGCTTTATGCTTATCACATAAAAGATTCCATTTTGTCTTATTGGCTTTTATTGTCGGGTCAAAAGACAAAAAGCCCTTGTGCTTGAAAGACAGATATTGACTGGTTGTTTCATATAGCTTTTTCCAGTTTTTCATGTTTTCCAGAGAATAATAATTGCCCGCTGTACTTGCTTATTGCTACTTGACTGAAAAACGTGGATATTCTGTCTGAACCCTGGACATTTCTGGAAAAATCCCCAGATAATAATTCTTTGAATTTATTCGCTTCATATTCTCTGATATCCCTTTTGTCATCCTGATCTACCATCTTCTGGATAAAGTGTATTATGATATTATCTTTAATGATTGAACTTGCCATACCCATATCTGTAATGAAAATAAGATTCATGTATGTGATTTCAATATCATCATAGAAAGAAGATAAAATCTTATAATCAGGCGAAACTTCAGATACATTTTTGTAATACAATCTAAAAAAAGCCTTGTATAGTTTTGATGGCTTATGTCCATGCTCCGGATACTGTTTTATGATCGCTTCAGCAAGCCATATGTTTTCCAGCACTAGGTTTTTTGACGCAAAGTAGTCATCAATTTTTTCCTTAAAAGCATCATAATATTTATGCGTAGCAACGACATAAACTGACATGGCAGTGATTATGTCATTGCCTTCAGCGGCGCTATTGACAGCATCCCTGATCTCGTTTTCACCTTTTTCTTCATTATAAGGTCTATTATCAATAAAGGCGCTTACGCGATACAAAACTGCGTGCGCTATTTGCATCACGGGCGATTCTTTTTTTGAATGCAGCCATGCTAAAGTGCGGTCTCTGTAGTCCTGGTTGAAATGCTTATTGGCTTTGAACTCATGCTGATATTTACATAGAACCAAAGCGATCTCTTCTAATTCCCTCACGGTAAGGTAAGTATTGCGGATAGATTCCAGGTATTCTCCGGCTTTTTTACCCATAGAATACTGACCTTCAAAGATGTTTTTCAATATTTGCGCTTGGGTTGTCATGTATATTTCTCCTTTCGTTTCTGGCATGCCTACTTACTCAATGCCTTTTTTATTTTTTCGAAGTAAGTATGGAAACTGTGGCAGACAGATCTGAGATATTTTTGCTCTTCTGCCCCAATAAAAACAGCCATGCATTTCGCATGGCTGTGGTATCAGAAATATCAGTTTGTGAAATTTAGGTTACCCGTAATATTTAGTAATTCGGATCTTATCTTCATCTTTGTAAACGTTTACTCGGTCGCCCTGTATTAACGTCCCCAATAATTGGTATGAATCAGATGGTTTTGGTTTATAAAAATAGCAGCGTGTCCAAAATACACAGCGACATCCGGTAGATGATTCTGTCAGAATAGTGATTCTCATGCCTTCTCCATCGTAAGATTCCTTAGTGTCGAGGACACGGTAAGTACCTGAATCGAATTCTGAATAGGCATAAATCACTCCGACAGTTTCGTTAGATACAATTTCCCTTGCACCTTTTGCAATGTGGATACAGTAAGAGATTCCTATAAATATGATTGATATGATGATAATGAATAACAGATATTTAAAGTCCATTCAGTTTGGAACCTCCTACTGAGCCGTTGTAGTTTCTGATTCACTTTCTTCAACTATATTACCAGTTTCCGTGTCCGCGTCTCCATTGTCTGATTCGGAACCATTTGCTTCCGTGTTGAGAGACACGGACTCTGTGTTGTCGATCCATACACGACCCAGCTCGGATCCTGTTATAATAAATGTATAGTCGCCATTTACGAGATATGGTAACTTGAACACGATCTTACCATATTCATCCTGCATCAAGTTTCCCGGAGTCTTATCTTTCGAATATTCATATCCATCTGGAGTTCTGATAGAAACAGAAGCTGCCCTATCTTTGTTCTGCCATGTGATGGCAAAATCATTCGCTACGCTCGATTCATCGTAGTGAATTGTTATTCTTCCATTGTTTCCGGACTGAATGAAAGACTTTGCATTTCCGCTTGAAATGTCAGTGCTTACCATACGGTAAATGTTCTCGAAATTATAGAATCTTAACTGCCATGTTCCCGCAACTGCTCCCTGGATCGTGTAGCTTGCGTGAGTCCATTCATCATCATTACTATTTTTACCGGATGCAAGCTCCGTTGCATTTCCGGTCGGTGTTACAAGGATGATTTTAGGGAATCGTCCACTCTGTTTTGCTCCTGTCTCAGCATCGTCTGATTGAAATTTGTATGAGATATTGAAGGTCATCCCGTTTTGGGTAACATCCGTATTATAGTTTAATACATCAGGAGTATCTTCCAGGGACGCCGCTCCGCCTTCCACTTCAGTGTTAGCTTTTATTGCGCCGATATCTTCAAGATATTCGTAATATGTAATAACATTTCCACTAGAATTTTTATAGTAATAAGGATCATCCATCTTGATGTCCGATGTATCCGTACCACGCTCAACGTTATAGTATTTCACCATGCCTGCATTATTAATAAAGTAGTATCCACTTTTCAGATAATCCGGTATGTCAACGATTGCATACCCGTCTGGAGAGTTGCTATACAAATCTGTGGTGTATAATTCAAAGGAAGTGAAAACCCTAGTGTCTGCCGTAGCCGTCATGGAGACCAGAGATGTTCCAATATAAATGTCGCAGTTTGCGATAGCGTCTTTTGTTAAACCAGCAATGATGCCGCCATTTCTAAGGTTATTCTTTGTAAGTGATGCTCCATTAATTTTATCAAGAACAAAACCATTATCCAAAACCAGACCTTCTTGAGCCTTTTCTGTCAGAGCCTGAGTAATACTGGATAAGCTTTCATTTCCCGATTTCCCGGGTGTAAACTGAATTTTTCCAGCAGATGATGTTGTGAGTCCATACAGACCAATGGAATATCCCTGGTCTAAAAAACGCTCCCAAGTAAAAGAAGGGACATTACCAGATGACTTAAAAACCAACTGATCATTCTTGTATAATGTCGGGATTGCTCCATCCTTGTAAACATAATCAACGATTCGGTTGCTTTCTGTATTGATCATTCCATTTAATCCGTTATCTGTGGACATCACTGACCTAGAATTATCAAAGTTCCAGCCCTCCCGAGGCAGTTCATAAAAATCCGAACCGTTCTTTACATAATAACTTCCTGACATCAGATCATTCACGGTGACTGCAGTCAGCGCCTCTTCTACAGGTATTATCACTTCAGGCTCCTTATTTTTACTACAACCTGAGGCAATAATTGAAGCAGATAACAGGCACGCCGCAAGGCAGACATAACCCTTTTTCATAAAAACCTCCTTTTGATATAATGCTACTTTTTTTATAGCTTTACATTAAGTATGTATGATTTTTTGTCGAGTTGAATATTAGCGGATAACGTTTTTACTTATTTCTTGGATTTTGAGTAAATTTTCTTACGATAATCCTGTCATAAAAAAATGCAGCTACCGCAAAGAAAAGAAGCAAAAATATATTATCGGCGATGAAATCCTGAAACATTTTCAATCCACGATTGGCGCGGTATTCAATCGTATAATCTGTGTTCTCATAAAGATGAAGAACATCTGAGTTAACAGAAATGGGGACTTTTCCACTATCCTTAAGTGAAGTGACTTCATAATCGCCCTGTTCTATTTCAAGAATATGCCCACTGGATTTGATCGTTATCGTCAGTTTGTCCTTAGTATCTATCTCCTGCAGCTTCATTGTAAGCGGGTAAGTCAATGTGAGAGAATCGAATGTGTTTGATTTTTCTTTGAACCGGAAGCTTGCGTTGACATGTCTCGTATTTTCCGGCGATGAATATTTAGCGCCTGGATTCTCAGAAGGATTATTACCTGAACCAGTATTAAAATCAGTTGTTTCTTCTGTTTCAAACATGTCCATTGTGGCAACAGTTTCCAGTGGCTTGGCATGCACCTTAATAGGTGTTATTGTCGTTGCAATAACACATGCTATTAAAAAGGCTCTATAGATGTTCTTTTTCATACAAATATTTGGCGAGATGATAAGACCCGCATCCTCCTTACTCACATAATATTTTTAAATATTTATAAAGCATATAAAATGGGCATTTTTTTCCCAACTTACGATCGATCTGAAGCATTGCTACCATCATAATTGATGAAAGGTCATATTGACTGATCATGTTTGAATGTTCCTTTATAATATCGCAGACTTGCTGTTTACTTGTAAAATCTGCAGAATTCACGCTGGCTGCCGCATAGGGACACATACTGCCAAAGTAGTAACTCTCTTCATCATTTAAGACAATTTCTTCATCCATCTTGTGGTTGCCTATTTTTTTCCTGAGAGTTTTACAATTTTTTGCTATATCGGGTCTGTTGTTTGCGATGCTATAAATCACGGCCTGGTTAATAATTTTATCAAAATCACGGTACATAATGTAATTTTCCATATATTCAGCTACAGATTCCTGATGTCTGTCACATGATCCTCCTTTCTTTTGATGCTGTCATTTTATGTAGATAATACTGATTATAGTATGTAACATCGGATCTGTTTTTCAACGAAATGGTATCCTGTAACCCGGACAACTGTAATAATTTGCGGATAACGTTTTTTAGATTCAAAAAGAGCAGCTTTCATAATGGAAGCTGCTTCTCTTTGTAAATCAATTATTATTCGTTCATGTCATCACGGTCTTTGCCGTACCCATGATAAGCCTTTTTTATAATATGCTCACCCTGCATGTCATAGTTTTTAGAAAGGCGTTCCTGCATTTCTCGGTCTCTTTCTTCCTGGTAAGCCTCTTTCTCCGCTTTTTTCTTTTCTGCGTTTCTGTTTGCCATGTCCTCTGCTGCCATTTCAGATTGAATGGCACCGGAAGCAGCTTCTTCATCAAAGTTTTCATCGACAAAGTACCCAACGCTGTCGGGGAGAAACAAAAGTTGAAGTTCGTTACATTCTGAGTACATCGGGTCATGTGGTTGAATATTGTGGAATACCGGATTTACCGCTGAGATCATTGCTCCACGGATGCTCATTGGACGGATGACCACCCGCAAGCAAGGTATTCCTTCTTCTTTATCTGGACTATACAAAAACTTTGTCATGATCTCTGAAAAATCGTCTGCTATTGTTCTCATATGAGCAAAATCAGTTGCGCTATTATATTTGTAGGTGATACGGATTGTTGTATATCCGCCGATATCGGCAATAGAAGCCATTGGCTCCCTTGTGGTTACTTCTTTGATAACTTTCTTTAATTCACCGGTGATTTCGTCCATGCATTCGAGAGAAAATGAGATTACAGTGAGGTTTTCTCCATGCTCATCTTTATCCCATAGTGCGCGGATCAGATTCATTACTTCCATTTATTTGGCGGCCTCCTTTCTTTTATATAGTATGTCTGATGTTAATGATTTTTTAGTCACGGCCATCCGGTGCTGCCTGCTCCTGCTGGTCGTAAGTGCCATTTTCTTTTTCTTCACTGTATTCACGTTCATCATTTGCAGTTCGTTCTTCAATATTTGCTTCTAATACTTCGTAGAGTGTTTTTCCCTCTTCCTCCATATTCTTATGCAGGTCATCAATACTCATAAAGTCACCGAATTCGTTCCTGCATTGTGGAAGAAGCTCTTCAAAAGATTTAATTACATTTTCTCGTTCATGAATCACAGTTTGTACGTGATTTTCATATGCTTGATTAAATCTATTCAATTCAGTGTCATGTTCTTTTGTTAATGAGTCGCGCTCTTGTTCGACAGTCTTAATCTGCGCAAACAATGAAGCAATTCCCTTCTCGTTATCATCAATTTTTTTATTCAGAGAAGTCAATATTTCATCTGCTTTTTTTTCAGCCTTTTCAAGATCTTTAAGGTTATGGTAGAGTTTTGTACTTTGTTCCTTAGTGATATTAGGAGAAGCCTTCTCCTTATGGATTTCGCTGATCATGCGCTTGTGGTCACGCAGCATTTTTTCAGTCTGTTCCTTTTCCTCTGCCATTTCATTTCTGGCATTTATTCTTTTATTTAATTCATTATTTAGTTTGCATAACCTTTCTTCTGTCTCTGCTGAAACAGAATTGTCCCGGACAACAGGAAACGCCGCACCACTATTATCTGTAATTTGGTATCCTTCTTTTGTGGCCGATATCGTGTAGGGTATATTATCTATCATGACGCTATCCTGTTTTTTATCTACTGCATTACGGATCACATTGTCAAATTCCTGTTTGCTGGAAAGATTAAAGGATCTGGAACCCTTATTGTAATCCTCCCGGAAATTTCTCGCCAGATCTGATACTATATACCTTCCAAGTGATTCTGTTACATCAATTCTATTCCCAGTTTTCCCATCGTCTCTGGTGGCGATGAATGCATCTGCTCTCATTACATTCAAGTGGCTGTCAATTTCAATGTGAATTTTTGAAGCACCTAAAAACATAGGGTACTTTCCAAACTGATCCTTTTTCGCATTGATATCTATACAAACCAAACCGGATTCTCTGCGGATATCGGTTTTTACCGTGTCACCGTGATTAATTCTTGTCAGTTTGTCTGAAAGCTGTACTGCGTAGGCATTAAAGTAGTCTTCCTTAATTTTAGCTGCATTTGCATATTTTTCTTCTAAGGCTGGTGTGATCATTTTATGAAGAGAATCAATTTTACCCCTCATTTCTTCCTGATGGATTGGGGTATGCGAATTCTCCTGATCATCTTTTGATTTTGTGTCTCCTCTTTGTCTCTGCTCGCCGTTTTCTTGTTCTTGTGTTTTCTTTTCGTTTTTTGGATCCACGGATGGCTCTGGAACACTCTTACCCATGGTTTCCTTAGTCGCATTTTCCTTGGCGGATGCTTTTTCTTCTCCCTGCCTTACTGCATACATATACGCATCAAGGCCAAGAAGTCTTCTTGCGAAACCATGAAAGAACACATCTCTCCAGTTCCGTTCTTTTTTATTTTCTTTGTATTTATCTATAGAGGATTTGTCCTTGGTGTTGGACTTATCCCCGGTAGACCGAGATAAATCGTAAGAGGCGTTTTTTTTCACAGGAACGATACGGTTACGGCCAAGAGTACGATCTATAATCCGCTTCACCTGCTGCAAAGGCCACAGAATAATGCCCTTCAATCTGCGCAACATTCTCACTGTGGTACGCTCTTTTTTCTTATCTGCATTTTCTTTGCGAGAATATTCCTGCTCCTCTTTTTTCTGCGCTCTCTTTTGGTTACTGTGACTGGAATCAGCTAGGTCTTGTTCCTTGCTGGCAGCAGTCTCCTTGCTTTTACTTTGCCCATTTGTTTCTGCTGTTTTCTGATCGCCGTCATTCGCGCCACTGAATTCCGGTGTATCGATTGATTCACCAGATTCTGGCTTCTCTAAATCGGTTTCCTGTTTCTCGCCATTGGTATCTGTATGGTCTGGCTCTTGCTGGTCCACTTTAGAGAACTTAGTATCATTTTCATCGGTGGATACTTCCAACTTTTCTTTCCCAGCTGATTCCTGAGAATTCTCTTTGCTATCTTCTGCAAAAACTTCTTTTTCAGCTTCGTTCTTTGCCATATCTTACCTCCATCATTTATTCTCTGTGTAAAGTATGGACAGCAAACATCCACGAAACGTACAAAAAAAGGTCTTCCACTTATTTGGAAGACCCTTTGTAACAAGATTATTACTGCGCTCTGGGGTGAGTAATCGCTGTGGCAGCCTCGCTCTCCATGAAATATCTGGAGGTATTATAGACGTCATCCATAGAAACGTCAATATAGGTTTTTATCCCATCAGCGGTGGTGAGGCTGTTATACGAATGAAGTAACCCACTATTTGTTTCATATACGATAAGATCCACATCCAGTCCAATGTAGCGCCCCAAGAGGTAATACAATACAGAATAGACCTCGCATACTCCTTCTCCGGACACGAATCCTCTGACAGCAAAGCAGTCGGACTCTTCATTGGTATTCTTATAAGTTATTGCGTCTGCAATATAGTTATGTACAGTCTTTGCCTTATCAATTTCTCCCATGTTGTTCGTCTGCACCCGCAGCTCTTCTGCAGCCTGATAAAGCTTTTTAATGCCATTGTAATTATCTACATTGATACCATTTTCGTTAAGCGGTATCTTGTTTTCCGTACAGCAATAAAACAGTTCGCCGCTGCCATTTGCCGCACGGTATTTTACCATCCCAAAGAGCCCAATGATGCTCTCAAAAGTGTACGATGCTTGCGATCTTGGAACAGTCATGATCAGATCGTCCTGGTGGTTGCTGCCGCTCCAGTTGAGATGATGTTCCCCAAAAACGTGTGTCATGATTGTATTATGACAAGCATCCCTAACAGTTTCTTCCGCAATGTTTTCCGACAGCCTTGTGGCCATCTCATTTACTTCACTGAAATAAGCGTTATTTTCTGCATTTATAATATGAGCGTAGGCATTTAACGGATGAAAAGGAATGGTGAATAAAGCAATCGCAAGAAATGCGGATAACAATTTCTTCCTCATAGATTTTTCCTCCTTAAAATTTCTACTCTTATTATATAACAAAAATTGGATTTCAACAAAAAAAATGCGGATAATGTTTTTTTTTACAAATTTCTTAACATTAAGACATGATTTCGAAATGAATCAGGTTACCTTATCCGAAAAAAGAGGCGAACCCCCAAATGGAGTCCGCCTCGGGAATAATAACGATTATAGTACCGCTTAGGAACCCACATAAAAGTGGATTCCAATCTTATAACGAAAAATGAGAAGCGGATGATGCTTCTTGTTTTTTCGTTTGCTTTCTCTCCGAACAATGTCGGTATGTTTTCATTTTCAGTATCATTATCTGCGCGCCTTCTTTCACTTACCAATAAGAGCATTAGGAAAACGAAAGAAGAAATGCAAATAAGTAACGACATATTGCTATCTCCAGTCTTAGGAAGAACAACATCTGCGGGAATGTCCTGAGATACGCTGATTTCATCCACGACAGGATATGATGATTCTTTTGACGAGACTTCTTCGATAGAATATGAAGTTGTTACGATCTTCACCACCGGGAAATCAGCATCATCATTATCGTTATGATCATGTTCATGATGATAATGAGGCTGTTCCTCCGGCTCAGACTCTTCTGGCTCGGACTCCTCCGGTTCAGATTCTTCTGGCTGTGATTCCTCCGGTTCAGATTCTTCTGGCTCGGACTCCTCCGGTTCAGATTCTTCTGGCTGTGATTCCTCCGGCTCAGACTCTTCTGGCTGTGATTCCTCCGGCTCAGACTCTTCTGGCTGTGATTCCTCCGG
>ENA-UOJP01001223-UOJP01001223.1-human-gut-metagenome-genome-assembly--contig:-C102-NODE-1223-length-33375-cov-47.032893_pt1 | contig 33375 bp, 29 predicted proteins | sample MGYA00242353_ERZ723900 | MGnify/ENA metagenome assembly ERZ723900
TCCCCGTTGACGGCGAGTGGCAGGGCTTTCCCAGCGTTGCCGCTGCGGAGCAGGCCGCTTACGCTGACTTCAAGGCGGCAAGCCACCGCGACGCGCAGAATTTCCACATCACCGATGATGCCCTCGGCGTCGGCGGCGCAAAAGCAAAGTTTCGGGCAAATATGGCGGCGATCCACCTCCTGCAAGAGCTGGAGTTTGAGGGCTTACAGGCCAGCCCGGAGCAGCAGGAAATCCTCTCCCGCTATGTGGGCTGGGGCGGTTTGGCAGATGCGTTCGATGAAAATAAGCCAAACTGGTCGGACGAGTTTGCAGAGCTGTACGCCACACTCTCCCCGGAGGAATACGCTGCGGCCAGAGCGTCCACGCTGAATGCCCATTACACCAGCCCCACCGTTATCAAGGCGATCTATGAAGCGGTCGGCAATATGGGCTTCCAGACCGGCAATATTCTGGAACCGTCAATGGGCGTCGGCAACTTCTTTGGCCTGCTGCCGGAGCAGATGCAGGGCAGCAAGCTCTACGGCGTGGAGCTGGACAGCATCACCGGACGCATTGCCAAGCAGCTTTATCCCAAGGCGGACATTACCATCGCGGGCTTTGAAACAACGGACAGAAAAGACTTCTATGACCTCGCCGTGGGCAACGTCCCGTTCGGACAATATCAGGTAGATGACCGGGCTTATAACAAGCTCGGTTTTTCCATTCACGACTACTTCTTTGCCAAAACCCTCGACCAAGTGCGTCCGGGCGGCGTGATTGCGTTTGTGACCTCCCGCTACACGATGGACAAGCAATCGCCCGAAGTCCGCAGGTACATCGCGCAGCGGGCGGAACTGCTGGGTGCCATTCGTCTGCCCAACAATGCGTTCCGCGCCAACGCCGGTACGGATGTGGTTTCGGACATTCTCTTTCTCCAAAAGCGTGACCGTCCCATTGAGATCGAACCGGATTGGGTACACCTCGGTCAGAACGAGGATGGCTTTGCCATCAACCGCTATTTTGTTGACCACCCGGAGATGATCCTCGGCAGGCAGACCTCCGAAAGCACCCAATACGGCAAGCAGGATTTTACCGTTGTCCCCATTGAGGGGCTGGCACTTGCAGATCAGCTCCATGATGCCGTGAAAAACATTCGCGGCACCTATCAGGAGGCGGAACTGCCAGAGCTGGGCGAGGGCGAACAGATCGACACGTCTATCCCCGCAGACCCCAATGTGAAAAACTACTCCTACACCGTGGTGGACGGCGAGGTGTACTACCGGGAAAACAGCCGCATGGTCAAACCGGAGCTGAACGCCACCGCCGCCGAGCGTGTCAAGGGCATGGTCGCGCTGCGGGATTGCGTGAATGAGCTGATTGCCCTGCAAATGGACGAGTACAGCGCAGAAAGCCGGATTCAGGAAGCGCAGACCGAGCTAAACCGCCTCTATGATGCGTTCTCCGCAAAACATGGCCTAATCAATGACCGTGCGAACCGTCTTGCGTTCTCTGACGATTCCTCTTACTACCTCCTGTGTTCACTGGAAGTGCTGGACGACGACGGAAAGCTGGAGCGCAAGGCGGATATGTTCCACAAGCGCACCATCAAGCAGCAGCGCAGCGTAGATTCTGTGGATACCGCCAGTGAAGCCCTTGCTGTCTGCATCGGAGAAAAAGCCTGCGTCGATCTCAGCTTTATGGCCACCCTCATGGGCGGCAGCGAGAAAATCCCGCAGATCGTTGAGGATTTGAAGGGCGTCATTTACAAGGAACCAAACAGTGGCCCGTTTGACTTGGAGGACGGCGGCGAGCATTGGGCGAAGGGCTGGCAGACGGCGGACGAATATCTCTCCGGCAACGTCCGGCAGAAGCTCCGTACCGCGCAGCGCGTGGCAGCGCGCGACCCATTCTTCGCTGGGAATGTGGACGCCCTGATTGCTGCCCAGCCGAAAGACCTTGAAGCCAGTGAGATTGAGGTGCGGCTGGGTGCGACATGGTTTGATAAGAAGTACATCGAGCAATTCATGTACGAAACCTTTGAAACGCCCCGCTATCTGCGCGGACAGATCGAGATCAGCTATGTCCCGTACACCGCAGAATGGCAGGTTTCCCGCAAGAGCATGGTGCGCTACAACGACGTGGCGGCATTCACCACCTACGGCACAGACCGCGCCAGCGCCTACCGGTTGCTGGAGGATGCGCTGAATCTCCGCGATATTCGCATCTACGATACCATTGAGGACGCAGACGGACGGGAGCGCCGTGTCCTCAACGCCAAGGAAACCACCCTTGCCGCGCAGAAGCAGCAGCTTATCCGGGATGCGTTCAAGGACTGGATTTGGAAAGACCCGGAGCGGCGCGAAACGCTGGTACGGCAATACAACGAGGAAATGAACAGCACTCGTCCCCGCGAGTATGACGGCAGCCACATCGTTTTCTCCGGTATGAACCCGGAAATCACCCTCCGAGAGCATCAGAAAAACGCCATCGCCCATGTGCTGTACGGCGGGAATACGCTGCTGGCACACGAAGTTGGCGCGGGAAAAACCTTTGAAATGGTAGCCTCTGCGATGGAATCCAAGAGGTTGGGACTGTGCCAGAAATCCATTTTTGTCGTGCCGAACCATCTGACGGAACAGTGGGCGTCCGAGTTTTTGCGGCTCTACCCTTCGGCCAACATCCTTGTCACTACCAAGAAGGACTTTGAAACCCACAACCGCAAGAAATTCTGCGCCCGTATCGCCACCGGCGACTATGACGCCGTTATCATCGGCCACAGCCAGTTTGAGCGTATCCCCATCAGTCCGGAGCGGCAGGAACAGCTCCTTCACCAGCAGATTGAGGAAATCACCGATGGTATTCAGGATACCAAGCTCGCAGGCGGCAACAGCTTTACCATCAAGAGCTTGGAGCGCACGAAAAAGGGGCTGGAGGCGCGGCTGAAAAAGCTGCAAGCCAGCGACCGCAAGGATGATGTGATTTACTTTGAACAGCTCGGCGTAGACAGGATGTTTGTGGACGAGTCGGACAATTATAAAAATCTTTTCCTCTATACAAAGATGCGCAACGTGGCAGGGCTTTCCACCACCGATGCGCAGAAATCCTCGGATATGTTCTCAAAGTGCCGCTACATGGATGAGCTGACCGGCGGGCGCGGCGTGGTATTTGCCACCGGCACCCCGGTTTCCAACTCCATGACAGAGCTTTACACCATCCAGCGCTATTTGCAGCATGACCGGCTGCAAGAGATGGGTATGGGCCACTTTGATTGCTGGGCAAGCCGCTTTGGTGAAACCACCACCGCGCTGGAGCTTGCCCCGGAGGGAACCGGCTACCGGGCAAGGACGCGCTTTGCAAAATTTTTCAACTTGCCCGAATTGATGAATCTGTTCAAAGAGGTCGCCGACATCAAAACGGCGGATCAGCTCCACTTACCCACGCCGGAGGTTGCGTATCACACCATCGCCACCAAACCCACACAGATCCAGCAGGACATGGTGAAAGCCCTCTCGGAACGAGCGTCCAAGGTACACAGCGGTGCGGTCAGCCCGGATGTGGACAATATGCTCAAAATCACCTCGGACGGACGCAAGCTGGGGCTTGACCAGCGCATCATCAATCCCATGCTCCCCGACGAAGAAACCACCAAGGTCAATCAGTGCGTGGCGAACATTCTCCAATACTGGCGTGACGGCGAGGAGGAAAAACTGACACAGCTTGTGTTTTGCGACATTTCTACGCCAAAGACCACGCCCTCGCAGCGGGCGGCAAAGGCTTCCCCCGGTACGCTGGACAGCCCGGAAATCCATGCGCTGGAGAGCGCGATTTCATTGGAGGAAAGCACGGAAACGCCGTTCACGGTCTATGAGGATGTGCGCCAAAAGCTCATTGACGCCGGTATGCCCCCGGAACAGATCGCGTTCATCCACGATGCCAATACGGAGGTCAAAAAGCGGGAACTGTTCGCAAAGGTACGCAGCGGTCAAGTGCGCGTCCTGATGGGCAGCACGGCCAAAATGGGCGCGGGCACCAACGTGCAGGATCGTTTGGTCGCACTTCACGATTTGGATTGCCCGTGGCGTCCCCGTGATCTCACGCAGAGAAAAGGCCGTATCGAGCGTCAGGGCAATCAGAACAAGCTCGTTCATGTCTGCCGCTATGTGACCGAAGGGACGTTTGACGCCTACCTCTGGCAAACGGTGGAAAATAAACAGAAATTCATCTCTCAGATCATGACCTCAAAATCTCCGGTTCGCTCCTGCGAGGATGTGGACGCTACAGCGCTGTCCTTTGCGGAGATCAAGGCGCTGTGTGCCGGTGATCCCCGCATCAAAGAGCGCATGGATTTGGACATTGAGGTGTCTAAGCTCAAAATTATGAAGGCAGACCACAACAGCAAGCAATTCCGATTGGAGGACAGTCTGCTGAAATACTTCCCGGAAAAGATAGAAGAACACAAGGGCTTTGTTCGTGGGCTGGAGGCGGATATGCAGACCCTCGCGGCGCATCCGCTCCCGGCAGAGGGCTTTGTCGGCATGGAGATTCGCGGCGACCGGCTCACCGATAAGGAAAACGCCGGTGCCGCGCTGCTGGACACCTGCAAGGAGGTCAAGGGCAAAGACCCGGTACAGATCGGCAGCTATCGCGGCTTTACCATGTCCGTTGCTTTTGATTCCATGTGGAAAACGTACACGCTGACGCTGAAAGGCCAGATGACCCATCGTGTTGAACTCGGTTCGGATGCCAGAGGCAACCTTGTCCGCATCGAGAACGCGCTGGATAAAATGCCGGAGCGTCTGCGCAGCGTTCAGGAGCAGCTTGAAAACCTCTATAACCAGCAGGCGGCGGCAAAGGCCGAGGTCGGTAAGCCGTTCCCGCAGGAGCAGGAGCTGGCCGCAAAAACTGCGCGGCTCATTGAGTTGGATATGGAGCTGAATCTGGACGGCAAGGGACAGCCGCAGCCTGAGCAGGCGATTGCAAAATCGGCTCGGCCTTCCGTTCTGGACAGGCTGAAAGCGTCGCCTGTTCATGGCGCACCGGAAAAGCCCCACAAAAAAGAAATGGAGGCACGATAATGAAAAATCTCCCCGTTTACAAGCACCCGGCATCCTATGCCAGAGAGCATGACGAGCTTGCTGCCTACCGCGCCTCCAATCAGGCGAACGCAGCCTGCAAGGAAGCTATCGAAGCCGCCATCCGCGACCACTACCGGGATAACCGGCTGGATACAGCAGCGGTCGATCAGGTAGTGCAGCAGTTCGGCTATGACCGCACGTTCCATGTCCTTGCCATTACCGTCTGTCAAGCGGATTGGGACAGACGGTATTCACCCGACAACCGGGCATGGGCAAACGCCATGTCCATCCCCGCCAATCCCGACACATGGGGTACTGACCGCAACTGCTATCTGGCCGTCAACAGCCATCCCGGTCTGGTGGATCTGTTTCTCAGCCAGACCCGCAAAGCCTACGCACAGGAGCGGCAGAAAACCTCTGTCCGGGATAAGCTGAAAAAGCCGCCTGAAACAACTTCGCCGAAAATTTCGGCGAAGTCCAAAGCCCCGGAGCGCTGAGCGATGGCAAAGCGCAAACGGGATATTCAGCTCAAATTCCGCGTCACGCCGCAGGAGCGGGAAATGATTGAAACGAAGATGGCGCAGTTCGGCACCACCAACATGGCGGCGTATCTCCGCAAGATGGCGATTGACGGATATGTGGTGAAGCTCGACCTTCCGGAGCTGCGGGAGCTGGTGTCCCTGCTTCGGTATTCCAGCAACAACCTCAACCAGCTTACCCGCCGCGCTCACGAAACAGGCCGCATCTATGAGGCCGATTTGGAGGACATTCAGCAAAGTCAGGAACGGATATGGACGGCGGCAGAGAAAATCGTTTCCTCGCTGGCGGCGCTGAAATAAGTCGCAGGGGCGGCGGTCACTCCGCCGCCCCTGTTCACACAAAGCAAAAGCCTCGCATTGTTGCAAAGCGCGCGCTGTCATGGTATTCTGATATTAGAAAAGCATAACGTCTTTGAAAAGGAGGCCGTCAAATGTCTATTCTGAAAATTATCCTTGTGCCGCTATCGCTTATCCTGTCCCTGTTCGTCTGGCTGTGCGCGGGGCTGCTGTCTTGCTCCGGCTTCGTGTTCAAGCTGGCAAGCGGCCTGCTCTCCCTGTTGGCCATCGCCGTGATGATTACCTACTCTGTAAAAAACGGCATTATCCTCCTTGTGCTGGCGTTTCTAATCAGCCCGATGGGACTTCCGCTGCTGGCGGTGCAGGGACTTGGCAAGCTGCAAGACGTGAACGCTGCCATGAAAAACTTCATCCATAGTTAAAGCGCAAGCCGGGGCGAACGCCTCGGCTTGCTTTTTCATAAATTCTGTTTTTGATTTTACTCAAAGAGATTGTAAAAACTACCCCTCCGTGCTATAAAATCCTATTTATCAAGCGAGAGCCAAGGCTTCATCTGGCACGAGGAATGGAAGCTGTATGCGCCGAATAATCTGATGCACATGATAGATAAAGGGGTAGTGTAAAGCGGTCTGCTACGGCAGGCCGTTTGACTTTTCAAGGAGGTGTCCAACATGGCAACCACGCGCCTGATGCCTCTGCACACCGGCAAAGGCCGCACGGTGGGACAGGCCATCAGCGCTATCATCGACTACACCGAAAATCCGCAAAAGACGGACGGCGGCAGGCTCATAACAAGCTGGCAGTGCGACAGCAGGATCGCCGACGCCGAGTTCCTTTTCGCCAAAAATCAATACACCCAAAAGACCGGCAGAGTGCGCGGCGAGGATGATGTGATCGCCTACCATCTACGGCAATCCTTTGTTCCCGGAGAGATCACACCGGAGGACGCGAACCGTTTGGGCTGTGAGCTGGCCAAGCGCTTCACCAAGGGCAATCACGCCTATATCGTCTGCACCCATATCGACAAAGCCCATATTCACAATCATGTGATCTGGAACTCCACCGCACTCAGCCAGACCTGGAAATTCAGAAACTTTTGGGGCAGCAGCCGCGCCGTGCGGCGGCTCAACGATACCATCTGCATCGAGAACGGCTACTCCATCGTGGAGAATCCGAAGCGCCACGGCAAGAGCTACAACAAGTGGCTGGGCGACAAAAAGAAGCCCTCCCACCGGGAGCGGATATGCGCGGCCATTGACGATGCGCTGGCGCAAAAGCCCGACAGCTTTGAAACGCTGCTGGAGCTGCTGCGGCAGGCCGGGTATGAGGTCAAGGGCAAGAAAGTCCCATCCCTGTTAGGCGGCGAACAGAAAAAATCCATTCGCATGGATACCCTCGGTGACGGTTATACTCCCGCAGATCTCCGCGCGGTGATTGCAGGTGAAAAGGCGCATACGCCGCAAAAGAACGTCGCCGCGCCGGTCAAACCGGAAAAGCGCAGCGGGAATCTGCTGGTGGACATTCAGGCCAAGTTACGCGCGGGCAAGGGTGCCGGTTATGCGCGTTGGGCGACGTTGTTCAACCTGAAACAGATGGCACAGACGGTGGCCTATCTGCAAGACCATGAGCTTTTAGATTACGCCGTTCTCTCGGAGAAAGCGGCGGTAGCGTCCGCTCACTTCAATGAGCTTTCCGCAAGGATCAAATCTGCTGAAAAACGCATGGCCGAGATTGCGGTGCTGCGGGAGCATATTGTCAATTACGCCAAGACCCGCGATACCTACGTTGCCTATCGCAAGGCCGGGTACTCCAAGAAATTTCTTGCAGAGCATGAAAGCGAGATCACGATCCACAAGGCCGCAAAGAACTATTTTGATGGACTGGGCTTCAAGAAGCTGCCCACCATCAAGGCGCTGAATACCGAGTACGCCGAGCTGCTGGCGGAGAAGAAAGCGGCCTACGCCGACTACCGAAAAGCCCGTGAGGAAATGAAAGAGCTGCTGACGGCCAAGGCCAATATCGACCGTATTCTGGAGCTGGACAAGGAGCAGGAGGAAGCGAATGAACGACGGGAAAAAGAGGCAGAGCAGCGCTGAGCTGCCTGCCCATAAGCGATTTGCAAAATCGCGCAGCCGATGGATTTATCCATCGTTCCAGAACACAGTTTTTGTGTTCTGCGGGGATTGGGGCAGCGCCCCAACAAGCATGAAACAGGCGGGCTCCGTGTAAACGGAATCCGCCTGTTTTTGCAAAGTGGGTACCGCTTTGCATTGCTTGCCGCTTTCTTGCTCCCGTTCGTACCCCCGTTTTCCCCTCTACCCATACTACAATCTGAACAGGGCGTTTTGGCCAGATTTCCGAAAAAAGTTTTGTCTGGGGGGGAGTTTTCTTACATTTCAGAACGTTCCGTTCAGAAAAAAGATGCAGGCGATTTACATTTCGTCTGTGGACTTCTGAATGAATTTGCAGTATAATTTATTTTGTATAGCTGTGCTCAGAAGCGGCTCGCCTGCCTGCGCACAAATTATGGCGGGAGGTGCGGCAAAATGACAAAGCTGAATAAACAAGGCAAACAGGCAGCGATTATTGCTGCGGTGTTAATTGCACTTGCCGTTACCTGTCGTATGCTCGGTAACAACGGCTTTTATCCAAAGACGCTGGGGCTTGTCCGTTCGGGCATTTACATTTTCCTGATTGTCGCATGGGGCGTTTTGATTGACAGGAGGATCATACAGACGCAGATTCGCCGGTATATGATCGGCATTTCGGGGGTAATGGTGTTCTGGTTTCTGCTGCGAACATGGAAACACCACCTCATTCCGGCAGAAGCCCTGCCCGACGTTACCCGATATATTTGGTACGCCTACTATATTCCGATGCTTATGCTCCCTGTGCTTGCGCTGTTTGCTACCGTGTCGCTGGGAAAACCGGAGCAGTACCGAACGCCGCTTCCTTTGCGGCTGCTGTGGATACCGACAGTGCTTCTTACCTTGACCGTTCTGACAAATGACCTTCATCAGACGGTGTTTTCCTTCCCCGCAGAGAATACGCCTTGGACAGACAACCGTTACAGCTACGGGGGCATGTACTGGATCGTGTTTGCGTGGTTTGTGATAAACACACTCCTTGCGCTTGGCATGATCCTGTATAAGTGCCGTATTCCGCGCAGCCGAACATTCCTGTGGCTTCCGGTAATCCCGTTTGCGCTGATGATCGTATATGGGCTCCTCTACATTACGGCACATTCGGTGATTGCTCCCTTCGCCGGAGATATGACGTCGGTTTATTGCGTTTTGATCGTGCTGATTTTTGAAAGCTGTATCGGGTGCGGGCTGATCCAATCCAACAGCCGTTATGCCGAATTGTTCAAGGCTACCACGCTTGCCGCGCAGATCACGGACAAGGATTATGCGGTCTGCCTGTCCTCTGACGCCGCGCAGCCGGTTTCTGCCGAAGTGCTGCATGAGGCCGAGGTCGCGCCGGTCATGCTGGACGGCGGTACCCGTCTTTCCTGCGCACCGATTCACAGCGGGTATATCTTTTGGCGGGAGGATGTGTCAAAGCTGCTCTCCGTCTTAAGTGAGCTTTCTGGCATACAGGCGGAGCTGGAGGACTACCATTCCCTTTTGGACGAAGAAAACAAGCAGAAGAAGCGCCGCAAAAAGTTTGAGGAACAGCAACGCCTTTATAACGCCGTGCAGGAAAAGACTGCGCCGCACCTTGCGCTGCTCTCCGCGCTTTCCCGTGAACTGCAAGCAGCGCCGTCAAGCGCCGACGCTAAAAGGCTGCTGGGCAAAATTGCGGTCATCGGCGTCTATCTGAAACGGCGCAGCAATCTGATTATCCTTGCCGACAGCACGGGCAGCATTCCGTCTGCGGAGCTGGATTTGTGCCTAAAGGAAACCGTGTCCAATCTGCACATGAACGGGATCACCTGTGCCGTCCGATTTGATTTTGAGGATGATATGAGCGCCTACGCCGCCGGTGTGCTGTACGATTTTTACGAAGCCGCCGTTGAGGTTGCCTTTGATACGCTCACCGGCTTTACGGCGTTTATCCGGCATGAGGCCGCTATGTTCCGTTTGAGCCTGATCCTCCAATGCGATACCGATATGGCGCGGCTTGCAGCGCAGTTTTCCCATGCGTCCGTCACGCAGGAGGACGGCGTTTGGTACTGTGAGCTGTCGATCCCGGAGGGAGGTGCGCGGCTATGAGCGTATTCCATAAAGAGAAAATAGGCAGAGCGTCGATCAAAGAGGGCTTGGACAATCTGCCCTCCGGCATCTGCTTTGCCGACCAAAACGGCACGATCATTCTCTGCAACCGGCAAATGCACCGGCTTTGCCATGCGCTGATGGGAATGGACTTGCAGCACATTTCCGAATTGCGGGGCGCACTCAAAAATCCCTGCAAAGAGATTATCCCCATCGACGCCGAGGCGTTGATCTATCGTTTCCCAAACGGCGCGGCATGGCAGTTTTCAGAAACCGCCATTACTGACGCGGAGGGGGCGGCCTATACACAGATGCAGGCTGCGGAGGTAACTGCGCTCTATGAAAAGGAAGCCGAGCTGCAAGAGAAAAACCGTGCGCTGAACGAGGCCAATGCCCGTGCCAAAAAGCTCTATACGGAGCTGGATAAAATCGTGCGGGAGGAAGAAAACTTTGCCGTAAAGACCCATGTTCACGATGAAGTGGGGCTACTGCTCTCCCTGTCGCGCAAGCTGTTTAAGCAGCAGGAGGACGATCTTGCGGCTATGCGGGAGCTGGGCAAAGCATGGAGCCGCGTCAGCGAAACGCTGGGCATTGCCGAACAGGAGGCGGGCGAAAGCGGCGCAGGACTTTCGGACGCGGCGCTGGGTGAGCTGGCAAGCGTCATTGCCGGTATCGGCGTAAAGCTGACCGTGCGGGGCGAGCTGCCCCAAAGCGGCAATCTTGCCTATCTGCTGACTGTTGCCATTCGGGAGTGCGCCACCAATACGGTGCGTCACGCGGAGGGCAGCGAAATGACGGTGGATATTTCCGATGCAGACGGCTATGTTTGCGCGTCTATCACCAATAACGGCAAGCTGCCGGAGCAAGAAGTAACCGAGGGCGGCGGGCTTGGCGCTCTGCGCCGCCGGATTGAAAGCGCCGGAGGAACGATGGCGGTGGAAAGTGCGCCGGTATTCCGGCTCAACATCACGCTGCCGGAAAGGGGGAATACAGTATGATCAATGTATTACTTGTAGAGGACAGAAAAATGTCGCGGGACTGCATGACCGGCTATATAAAAAGCTCTGACCGCTATCAGCTTGCGGCGCATACCCAAAACGCGGGCATGGCTGAAATACTGTGTATGCAGAACAAAATTGATTTAATCCTCATGGATGTCTGCACGGCGAATAACGAGGACGGCATCGAGGCCACCGCCGCCATCAAGCGGCATTTCCCAAATATCAAGGTCATTATCGTCACCGGCATGACAACCATTGACCTGATCGACCGGGCAAGAGCAGCAAAAGCAGACAGCTTTTGGTATAAGGAAATCGAGGGCAACGAGCTTTTGGATGTGATGGATCGCACCATGAACGGGGAGCATATTTACCCCGACAAAACGCCGCTGGTGCATTTCGGCAATATGCCCTCCACCGAGATTTCCGAGCGTGAGTTGGAGGTTTTAAGGCTGATGGTAGAGGGAAATACCGACACGGCCATTGCCCAAAGGCTATTCGTCAGCGTTCCGGCGATTCGTTACCATATCACCCAGCTTTTGCAAAAGACAGGCTACGAAAACCGTGTCAAGCTGATTGCCGATCTGATCAATAAGGACTTCATTGTTCCCGGTCTGTAAAAACTGATATATCGCGCCGAAATCCGTCTCCGTGGTTATGCGGAGGCGGATTTTTTTTGATTTTTTACAAAAAAACTATCATTTCTGATAGGGTGCTTTTGTAAGGAACTCTCTATACTGAAAATGACATGAGTGGGACTGACCTGATTTGAACACAGAAAGAAGGTGATGACTTATACAGAAGGTCGTAGTTATCAACATCAAAAACTGTCTTTTCGCCGATGCTGTGGAGAAGATCCTGAGAGAAAACACATCAAAGGATTATGTGATTGCAAGGGCAGAAACCGCCAGAGAGCTGGAGCAATACATCTGTTTAGCCTCCGTTTTTCTGCTTGAAGTGACCAATCGACCTGACTATACGATGGAGGATCGGCTGGAGCTTCGGGAAAGAGTTAAAGCAGTCAATCCCGACTGCAAGTTCGTCCTTGAGGTGGACGAAACCTCTGAGCCGCAGATCGCCGAACAGGTGTGCCAAGCCAAAAAGGATGGGCTCATCGACCAGTTCATCTATGGCTCCATCAGCGCCAATTATTTTGTGGCCTTAATGGACACCCTGTAACAGAGGTGAAAACGAGACAAAGTGTATCCGGCACAAAGCATTTGCAGTAAACGACCAACGAAACTCAAAAAACTATTTTCGAGGAGGATTCAATTATGGGGCTTATTAAAGCTGCGTTAGGTGCAGCGGGCGGCGTGTTGGCCGACCAGTGGAAAGAGTATTTTTACTGCGAGTCCATCCCTGCGGACATTCTTGCGGTGAAGGGACAGAAGCGCACCTCCGGTCGTTCCAGCAACACAAAGGGCAGCGACAACATTATCACCAACGGCTCCATCATCGCGGTGGCAGACGGCCAGTGTATGCTCATTGTAGAGCAGGGCAAGGTGGTGGAGGTCTGCGCCGAGCCGGGCGAGTTCACCTTCGACGCCTCTACCGAACCCAGCATTTTCTCCGGCGATCTGGGCGAAAGCATCGGCCAGGTGTTCCAGACCATCGGCAAGCGTTTCACCTTCGGCGGCGAGGCACCCAAGGACCAGCGGGTCTACTACTTTAACACCAAGGAACTGATCGGCAACAAGTACGGCACGGCCTCGCCGGTCCCCTTCCGCGTTGTGGATCAGCGGGCGGGCATTGATATCGACATCTCCATTCGCTGCTTCGGAGAGTATTCCTACCGAGTCACCAACCCGCTGCTGTTCTACACCAATGTCTGCGGCAATGTAGAGGCCGGCTATGAGCGAAGCCAGATTGACAGCCAGCTCAAGACCGAGCTGCTGACCGCCCTCCAGCCCGCCTTTGCCCGCATCAGCGACATGGGCATCCGCTACTCCGCGCTGCCCGGCCACACCACGGAGCTGGCCCAGGCACTCAACGAGGAACTGTCCGCCAAGTGGCGGGATCTGCGCGGCCTGGAGATCGTCTCCTTTGGCGTATCCAGCGTCAAGGCCAGCGAGGAAGACGAGAAGATGATCAAAGAGCTGCAGCGCAACGCGGCCTTTATGGATCCCACCCGGGCAGCGGCCCATCTGGTGGGTGCCCAGGCCAGCGCCATGCAGTCTGCGGCCGCCAACCCCAACGCCGGTCCTGCCATGGCTTTCATGGGTATGAATATGGCCGGCCAGGTGGGCGGCATGAACACCCAGAACCTCTACGCCATGGGTCAGCAGCAACAGCCACCACAGCCTGCCCCTGCTCCTGCCGCTCCCGCTGGCTGGACCTGCTCCTGCGGCCAGGGCGGCAACACGGGCAAGTTCTGCCAAAGCTGCGGTAATCCCCAGCCCGCCCCGGCGGAGAGTTGGCAGTGCTCCTGCGGCGCTACCGCCACCGGGAAGTTCTGCCCGGAGTGCGGCAAGCCCAAGCCCGCCGCAGACGGTTGGACCTGCTCCTGCGGTACGGTGAACAAGGGAAAGTTCTGCCAAGACTGCGGCAAGCCCAAGCCCGCCGGGGTGCCCCAGTACAAATGCGACAAGTGCGGCTGGGAGCCGTTTGATCCCGCCCATCCCCCTAAGTTCTGCCCGGAGTGTGGCGATCCTTTCGATGACGGCGATCTCCAGGGATGACCCGAAAAATGAAGATCATGCTGGGTATCCTGGCATCTGCGGCTTTGGTTGCCTTAGCGGGAACGGGGTTGTATCTGCGTTTTGGTCTTCAGGTCTTAGACCGTCCCGGTATGGAAAACCCGGCGGGGCCTATGCTGGAACTGCTGAACGCCGATTGGATGTCGGACGATGGCGTGTGGAGCGCACGCATAGAAGGCGAAACACTCGATCTCAGCTACCGGCAGGAGCTGGTTTACAGCGGTGGTTTCTCCTTCGATTTCCAGGGAGATGGCCTGAACGCCAAGACAGAGCTTAGCTTTGATGATAAGCAATTTGAAAGCGAGGATGGGAGCGTCTCCAGTACTATGGAGAGTCTCTCTGTGGAAAACCGCAAGCTATATCTGGTCATCACCGTTTCAAAAGCAGGGGAAGCCAGCGTGCGGCAGCAGATAGTCCTGAACCGGGCAGAGAGCGGTAAGACCACAGAAGGCGAATCGGAGAAAATACGGGAGGTTTCCGACATGGCTGAATTGATGGAATTTTCATGGCACCAAAGTGCCATGAGCTTCAGCGACTGTTTTGATTTCCAAATTAAGACCGCAGAGGGGAAGCCCGCTGCGCCCCGCCTGTACTGCGATTATACGGACACGGAAACAGGTGAGCGCATTGAGCTCGGCGAGGAAAGCTCCGGCTTTCAGGGGTTCCGGCTGGATGGAACACGAACTGACAATACGGCGTGTCCGCCAGTCCCCTTAGAACGCTGGGAAGAACTGGCTGATTTCCTGCGCAAAGCGGAGCTGTCCCCCTACAGCCCGCCGGAACCGGGCCTTATGGACGTAACCAACAGTAATATCCAGGTCACATGGCGGGAGAACGGCGAAAAATTTACCAACAGCTACAGTGGTGTCTATGCCCATGAGCTGCTGAAGCTGCTTCAGGACATTGCGGGGGAAGTGTCCCGCAATGCCTTTGAAGAACCAAAACCGGAATGAGAGCAGCAAAGGCGCTTATTCCATGGAAAAGGAGGAAATACAGGTGAAAATCAAGATGAAACAGTCACTCGCAGTGATATTGGCGCTGGTGATGGTGCTCTCTCTCTCCGCCTGCGGCGGGAAGAACAGCGGCCCGGAGGAGGTCGGCAGTTACCAGCTCTATGAGATGACATTCGAGGGTGATGTTTTCGACCATGATTTTCTGGAGACCTCGGGGTTCGCACTGTATACCATGGAACTGGCCGCAGATGGTACCGGCTGGATCAAGATAGACGGCAAGGCTACCATCACCTGGGGCGATGGAAAAATCACCGTGAACGAATCCAATGCTGTCTACACCTATACATACAAAGACGGGATGATCGTTCTTGAGGAGTCCACCGGCGAGTCGATGACCTTCAAGAAGACGGATTCCGCAGACGCTTCCAGCGGATTGAAGCAAGTAGGCGAAGACGGTTCTGGCGCAGAGCTGACAGCCCATCAGCAGTATTGGAGCGGCGACTGGTACGGCTGGATTGCCTACAGCAACGGCACCAATAATTATGCCTCTCTGGATGGCTTCTATATGGACTGCATGGCTCGGATCGAGGTCGATGAAAACGGAGAGGGGACGGTACTGCTTTGGGACGAGGCTACTTCTGTAGGCGATCCCCGTGCCAATGTGTCGATCCAGATCTCCGATGGCGGCTTTGAGCAGGGACGGCTCAAAAGCGTGAGCGGCTTGTTCTCGGACGGCGATGTCGGCAACGCCGACTGGCTGGTGGATCCGGACGGCCTGGGCTATGAAAATCTCATCTGCATCGAGGGCAGCTATAAAGACCCGGATGATTTTTTCAGCGGCTATGATTATACGATCTACCTGCGGCCCTGGGGCCTGGACTGGGCGGACATTGAGACGGATCAGCCGGACGGCCTGCCGGATCACTACGACTGGTATCTGTTTGCCATCCAGGCCGGCGCGGAGATGCCGGACGTGATCGGCGGCGACTACGGCGGCCTTGCCCCGGGAGAGATCCCCGACGACCAGATGGAGCACCAAGGCGGAAGCGACCCCAACGCCTCGGCGGTGGACGGCACCTGGCAGGCTCCCGTTTTCGGTGACTACGGTCTGTCCAAGGCCAGCGCCACCGGCGTCGTTCCGATGACGCGGGATGAGCTGGTTAATCGAATTGGTTTCTACGCCGATTCTCAGATCGGCTCTGCCCCATACGACAGTCTTTATAATTCCATGGGTTATATCCACGGCAAGCCCCTGATCGACGATCCCCGGTGGGATACGGGCAAGACTCATGTCTATCAGTGGTCCATTGAGAGCGGAGAGTACGCCACCCTGGTCTTTGAGGTGACGGACTACTCCATCGGGATCGAGAAGCTGCAATCAGTGGAAACCAGTCCGGGCCTGCTGGATGGATGAGACCATGAAAAAAGGGTTACTTACGATAAAAAAGGCCCTTTGGCTTCTCTTCACCGTAACAGTACTGCTGGCTCTGCCCGCCTGCGCAGGCTCCGGAGAAACCGACAGTGGTGCGCCCAAGACGGTTCCGGCCTCCGGCGATATGGTGGCAGCGGAGCTGCCCTCCGGCTGGAATCTGATTTCCGGCACCGACATGCACGGAGTTGACCTGGCGGACTTCATCTGCCACGCCGAGAAGTTTGAGCTGGGCGACCCCTACCTGCAGGCACAGGAGTATTTCGGAGGCATTGAGGCGGTGCGGGCTGTTCTGGAGTCGGAGAACCCCTACGGGACCTATACCGGGACAAAAGAACTGGCCAACGGCACATGGTATCTGGCTGAAAATGCCGCCGCCGCACAGCTTGACGAGAAAGCGATCATCGTGAAGGGTTATCAGTGCGATTTTGGAAGCGACGAGATACAGAGCATCCTTGGCAGCCTCCAATGGCTCCAATAAATCATGTTACATATAGAAAGGAAAATTGTTATGAAAAAGTTTTTATCTGTTATTTGCTGTTTGGCCATCATTCTCTCCCTCGCCGCCTGCGGTGGCGGTGGAGGCGACGCCCTCAAGGGAACCTGGGAGCAGGAAGGCACTGATTATGGCACCGTGACATGGAAGTTTGACGGGAAAGGCGGCTTCACCAGCGAGAGCGACTTCTTTGATAACAAGGGCACCTATACCATCGACGGCAGCCAAGTGACGATTACACGGGAAGGCGATTTCGCCGATCCAGTCGTGTATGATTTTGCGGTTTCGGGCAGCAGCCTGACCCTCACGGCGACGGACGGTCTGGCTCCCGACTATGATCTGACGAAGAAATAACACTGCGGAATACAGCCCCATGCGGGCTCGTCCGCATGGGGCTGGCCAGGGAGGGAACTGCTTATGCCAGCACAAATTGCCGAATACAAATGTCCCGCTTGCACCGGCCCTCTCCACTTCGTAGGTGAGTCCGGAAAGCTGGAGTGTGATTACTGCGGCTCTACCTACGATGTAGCGGAGATCGAGGCGCTCTATGCTGGACAGGAGGCAGGCGCGAAGGCCGCCTTTCAGGAGGCGGAAGCAAAGGAAAAAAACGGTGAGCCGGGAGAAGAACCGGCGTGGGATACCTCCGCTCTCCAAGGGGATTGGGGTGCGGACGGTGAGGGAATGAAAGCGTACAACTGCCCCTCATGCGGCGCGGAACTGATCTGCGACGCCACCACCGCTGCCACCAGTTGTCCCTACTGCGGCAACAATACCATCGTGCCCGGACAGTTTGGCGGCACCATGAAGCCGGACTATGTGATCCCCTTCAAGCTGGACAAAAAGGCCGCTGTCGCGGCACTGAAAAAGCACTACAGCAAAAAATTCTTCCTGCCCCGCGCCTTCTCCAGCGGCAATCATCTGGAGGAGGTCCAGGGGATCTATGTCCCCTTCTGGCTGTTTGACGCCGGCGCAGAGGCGGACTGCCGGTTCCACGCCACCCGCTCCCATACCCACACGGACGGGGATTACCGGGTCACCGTTACTGAACATTTTGATGTGCGGCGCTCCGGTACCATGGAGTTTGAGCGTATTCCTGTAGACGGCTCCAAGAAGATGCCGGACGACTATATGGATTCCATTGAGCCCTTTGACTACGCCGGCCTGAAGTCCTTTTCCACCGCCTATCTCCCGGGATACCTTGCGGATAAATACGATGTGACCGCCCAAGAGAGCATGGAACGCGCCGACCGGCGGTGCCACAACTCCGCCTTTGACCAGATGCGCCGGGATATATCCGGCTATGAGGTGGTAAATCAGGTGGGTGGGAATGTCCGTCTTCACCGCGGCAAGGTGCATTATGTGCTGATGCCGGTGTGGACCCTTCGCACCAGGTGGAAGAATCAGGACTACCTCTTTATGATGAACGGCCAGACGGGCAAGATGGTGGGAGATCTGCCGGTATCCAACGGAAAGGTCACGGCGTTCTTCTCCGTCCTGGCAGTGACGCTCAGCGGTCTGATGCTCTGGAGCGGTCTGGGTCAGACCATTGCGAGAATCTTTTTGGCCTGAGGGAGGAGGGAAAACAGAATGAAAAAACGAACCATTTCCCTTCTGGCTGCGATGGCGCTTGCCCTTCTCCTGTGCGTCCCCGCCCTGGCCGCGGGCTTTGATGAGGCCAAGCTGAACTTTGTCACCGACGAGGCCGGAATCCTCACGGAGCAGGAGTGGTCTGAGTTGGAAACGCGGGCGGAGGAAATCTCTCTGAAATATCAATGCGGCGTGTATATCATCGTGCTGGACGACTTTACCGGCTATGTCTATGACGACACCGTCTATGAGGCCGCCAAGACCCTCTACCGGGAGTATTCCCTGGGATACGGTGAGGAGAAAAGCGGGGAGCTGCTCCTGCTGTCCATGGAGGAACGGGATTATGCCCTCATCGCTTACGGCTACGGCAATACCGCCTTCACCGACTACGGTAAGGATAAACTCACCGAGAAATTCCTGGATAATTTCAAGAATGATGACTGGTGCGGCGGCTTTCAGGACTATCTGGAAAAGAGCGACTCCATGCTTCAGTCCGCTCGGGAGGGTCATCCTTTCGACGTGGACAGCAACCCCCTGATCCGTCTGGCCGGGATCGGCATCTCCCTACTGGTGGGCTGCCTGGCGGCTTTCGTGATCGCCGTGTGGGTGTCGGATCGCATGATGAAGTCCGTGTCCGCCAAGACAGAAGCCGGTGCCTATCTCACCGCCGGAAGTGTAGTGATTACCGGGCGGGAAGATTACTTCACCCATACCACAGAGACCCGCACAAAGATTGAGAAAAGCTCCGGAAGCGGCGGCACTACTGTGGACAGCGACGGCTTTTCAGGAAAAAGCGGCAAATTTTAATCAGAGAATACAGGAGGACTCGGATATGAAAAGAACAACAAAACAGGCGATCAGTCTTTTGCTTGCCCTTTGTATGATTCTGGCGCTGGCTGGCTGTGGGAAAAAGACAGGGTCGGGCGCTCCCACTTCCAGTGCGGGCAGCTCCAGCCAAACGCCGGGAACAACTGCCCAGGAGCCTGTCATGCCGGAGCCTGCGGCGAATGTAGATCCCGAGGACATGAGGTGGGGCTATGAAAACGACGGCAGCGGAGACTATGTGCATTGGTATCCGGATGGTGACAAGTTCTCGGACTACTATCTCATGTTTGAGGACGGCTATCTGACCATTGACGACGGCGGTAAACGCACGAATATGCCGATGCAAAGCGAGGATGGACACTATGTGAACAGCTTTGAGGGCGACCCGGCGGTGGACTTTGTATTCCTCGACAACCTGACCTGTTATGACCTGGTGGGAGAACAGTGGTATATGAGCGCCGTATATGAAGAGGCGGTCGCCTCCCTTACCGCCTCTCCCTTCTACTGCGAGGCGGGGGATCAGTGGAGCTTCACCTTCTACGATGACGGCACCTACTCCCGGGATTTCGACGGCGAGATCGTGGAGGGCCAGTGGTGGTTCAACGACGCCACCACCATCTACTATGTGGATGACTACGGCGAGACATCCATCAAGGTCTACTATGATGACAGTAGCTGGGAGATCACGGGTCTGGAGTATGTCAGCGAGATGTATTATCCCGGAGCCTGACCGGACGCGAAAAAGGAGCGTACATATGAGTATTTTTGACCAGATGAAAAATAAGGCCCAGTCTCAATTCAAGACGGCGGTTCGATCTTCTATGCAGAACATGGGAAATCAAAAAGAGGCCTTTACATTCGTCGCCCTGCCCGAAAACGTAGCGCAGATGCGGACTCTACCCGAAGCGGCGATGGATACCCCCTTTAAGACGGCGGCGCTGACAGTGTGCGCCCTGTGCGCCTTTGCTGCCGACCAGAGCATCGGCACAGAGATGCTGAACTTCCTCCGTGGTCCCCGACCGCTGAATGGGCAGGACATCTCCTTCATCAAGGACCGTTTCCGGGGCGGTGCGCGCAGTTATATCATCTTCTCATATTTCACCGGGGCAACGCCGGAGAACAACTACACCCCGACCAAACCCTATACTGTCACAATTTCCTCGGACTCGCACTCCTACGACGAAGAAAACTACGCCCGACTCTATGTGGCCTGCGGCGGAGCAGACAGTCCCCGGCCTGTGAAGTTGCGCAAGAAAGCGGATGGCCAGTGGTGTCTGTGGGAACAGTACCTGCTGACCGACATCCGCCAGCCGAAGGCCAACGACCCGTGGGCATAGGTCGGTTGTTCTTGGACAGTCCGATCAAACCGGAAGGAGTGGAGTGATTTGAAAAAGAGACATATGGTTCTGTTCCTTGCCTCTGTTCTCCTGCTTTCCACCTTGTGCGCCTGCGGGCAGCAGACAGGGCAAACGGAACAGCCGGAGGGTGGCGGCGGACACTCCGCAGCGCATGGAATTGAAAAGCCCCTGCCTGAAAAGACGAAAAAAATTGTCGTCACGGAACTTTATAGTGAGGAAGGCGAAGGCGTTTTTAGCGACGGCAGTCCATACAAGTATTCCTTCCATGTGCCGCAAATCGAGGATGATACAGACGACGCTGCCACCATCAATCAGGAGATCGCCTCCACCTACGGCAAAATTGCAAAGGAGTGCCTGGAGAGCGTCAAAAAAAAGGAAACTCCCTATTGCTCCAGCGTGGTATATGAGCACTTCCGTAGCGGGAACATCCTCGCCCTGGTGCTGAGACATGCCAATTTCTACGATGGCTTTGAGGGGTACGCTGCTTACAGCTATGACACGGCAAATGGTGTGCGGCTGACCAACGAAGACATCCTCAAGATGCAGAACATGACAGAGGCAGATTATCTGACTGCCCTGCGCCGGGCGGCTGCCAAGGAGTTTGACGATTCCTTCCACGCCAGCTGGGGGGCACTGGAGGAGTCCGATCCCGGCGGCTATCAAGAGCTGCGAAGCTGGACGCTTTCGGAGCAGAACCTAAACCTGAACGTGCCCTTCTACATGGACAACGGCACTGTCCATGTCATCGCCCACATCGGAAGCCCCGCAGGGGCCAGCTACATAGATCGAGACCTGGTCCTTAATTTGGAAAATGACATTGGCCAGATGGAAACCGCCCAGCTGGGGGACTACTTGACGGTAAAGCGTCAGGGCAATGCCGTGACCCTCCGTATCCGGCAGACACCACGGCTGGAGGCCCTGCTGAGGGAATACGGCCTCATCAACACAGATGCCGCCCTCTATGATAAGGATTTGACCGTGGGCGGCCTATACAGCAGCTATACCAAGATCTTCTGTGGCGAGATTGGAGAGGCGGACGAACCCTTCGTGTTTCTGCTGACTCAGGAGGGGTGGGTGGAGTATATCGACGTCCTGTCCTGCCTTTCCTGCGGGTACTTCTGCGGCGGCCCCCTCTTGGGTGTGGCAGACGCGAAGAGCCTCGTCCATTCCTCTGCGGATGGGCTTCCGGACATCTGGGCCATCACAGAAAAGGGAGAAAAGCTGGGCCTGTGGGACATTGTCTCCTGCCAGCGGTACACGATACCGGCAAGTCTGCAAAACAGCGGGTGGTGGAACGACGAAATCGGTGGCTCCCTGACGGTGTCGGAGGGGAACGGCGACAACTTCAATTACTGCGTCTTCCGGGAGACCGGCAGCGTCAGTGTGGATATTCACGGGAACCTCAACTATCTCGGCATGACGGAGAAGGGAATGGTGTACGCCTACCGGCTGTGGGGGGCATTCAGCAACGGCCCTGGCCTGACCGGAGTGGCCGCCTTTGACCAGCGTTCCGAGTTTAACGGGGACGATTACGAAAGCACACTGACTGTCACGGAGCTGTGCGGTACGCCTCTCCTTGGAGATCAGACAGGCGATACGACGGTCCTGATGCAGAGCTTTGGTTGAGAGAACGAAAATAATTAGGAGGATGCCATGAGAAGATGGATCGCGCTGTGCTTGCCGCTTTTGCTGCTGGCCGCGCTGACGGCCTGCGCCCAAGGAAAACCCGATTCTACTCCCCCAAAAGAGAAAGTGGCGGCTCATGAGACGGATAATGCGGTCACCGTGTCCACCGCCGCCGAGCTGATCGCTGCCATCGCCCCGGATACCCATATCCTTCTGAAACCCGGCGATTACAACTTTTCCGCTCTGACAGAGGATGAGATCTCGGAGTGCGGCGGCTATGTAAACCCGGACAGTCTGGCAAACGGGGAACTCACGATCTATAACGCTCACGGCTTTACCATAGAGGCGGAGGAGAGCGGGTCTGTGCGCTTCATCACCGAGAACGGGTACGCGGATGTGGTGACCCTCACCCTCTGCGACGGGGCCGTCCTGAAGGGGCTGGTCATCGGCCATGAGATCGAGAAGGGCGAGTGCGACGCCGATGTCCTCCGAATCGACACCTGCAAGGATGTAACCGTGGAGGACTGCGGCCTGTTTGGCTGCGGCGCCGACGGCATCTGGGCGGAGAAGGCCGACCGCCTCACCGTTACCAAAACGGACATCTACGAGTGTACCAGCAGCATCTTCAGCCTGGTCGATACCGGGGAGGCGGTCTTTGACGGCTGCCGGTTTTACGACAATGACGGGATGTTCTTCCTGTGGGGGAAGACGGAGGTGCTGGTCAGGGACACGGAGATATTCCAAAACCGGAATCCTCTGCTGGAGGGCGACCCGGAGAATGTCTGCATTGCTTTCCGGGGCTGTACCTTCCGGGACAACCTCGATATGGGGACTCCCGAGGACTGGTCATGCGCATCCTTTGAAAACTGCGGGCTCACCGCATCCCATGGGGCGGCCTATGATGCGCTGCTCTCGGCTTGCCGATCCATGCTGGCGGACCCGTCCCGGTACAGCGGCACAGAGACCCCGGGGGGCAGGGGTATCCAGCGACTGGCGGACAACATCACGGAATTGTACGAGTGCGAAGCGTGGGAGACAGTGGGCTATCTCATCCGGGACTTCAGTGGAGACAGTGTGCCGGAGCTGCTGATCGCCTGTATGCCGGGATATGAGCCATGGATCGGCGCGCTCTACACGCTGGTGGACGGAGAACCCCGGCTGGTCCTCTCCTATGAGGACGACAGCGCCTTTGCCTATTTGGGGAACGGCACGTTCTTCTGCCTGACCAGCAACGGCGAACCGCCCGGCCGCGGGCAGGGAATATACCATCTGACGAAGGATGGGACGGCTCTGGAGTGTGACAGCTTTGATTTCTTCTTCTACGATGAGTATGTGGTCTATCACAACACCACCGGCAGCTTCGATGTGTCAGAGTCCCGGGAATCGGTAATGGACACGGGCGATTTCAACGCCTACGAGGGGCTTGAGCCGGAATATGAGACGGCCATGACGCCTTTCTCCGACGGTTGAGGAGGTATGTAAATGAAACGATATGCCACGTTTTTTCTGAGCATTTTGCTGCTGGCGGCTCTGACGGCCTGCGGAAGCGGCAGTTCGCCCAGTGGCAAGGATGCTCCCCCCGTCCGCACGCCCATGGGCACGAAAGACACGGAACAGACCTCCGACCTGGAGCAGGCCTACAGTGATCTGGTGGAGCGATTCCGCACCTTGGTGTCCGATCCCTTCGGCCAGGACAGCGACGAGCCCGGCGAAATGGGCGTTTTGGAGACCGCCCGGGGGATGGGGGACGACGCCCCGTATGAGATGGGCTATCTCATCGAGGACCTCAGCGGCGATGGTATCCCGGAGCTGGCGGTGGGAGGACTTCGCGGGATGACCAACGCCCTCTATACTTTGGTGGACGGCAAGCCGGAGCTGGTCTTTGAGGGCTGGTACCGCAGCAGCTACGTCTATCTGGGCGATGGCCGCTTCTACTACTACGGATCCAACAGTGCTGCGGAGAGCGGCCAGGGCGTGTTTGCCCTCACCAAAGACGGGACCAGGCTGGAATGTGAGAGTTTCCTCTTTACTGGCCTCAACAGCGATGGTGATGTGGTGGTCTATTCCAACGAAACCGGAAGCTGGGACATCGCAGAATCGGAGAAGTCAGACATGACGGCGGAGGAGTTCTGGGCACTGGACCCCCTTGGGGAGCCGTTGCCTCTCATCCCCTTCTCTGGGGCGGAGGCAGGGGGCACCAATGGATCTGCGTTCCCGGTGTCGGTGGACTATCTGCCGGAGGGGATGCTCCCGGACTACTGGGTCACCCTCTACGATGGCGACGGTGCTGCCTTCCTCCTTTTCACCACGGACAGCCCGGTGACAGAGTTCACGGTGCTGGCGCTGGAACTGAAGGACTTCACGGAGACCGGGGCAGCGATCTTCTCCGCCGCGCCTGTTGTGCTGGAGGAGGGGTTGGACAGCCTGCCGGAGGTGATGACGGTGGACACCCCGGTGGCGGTGCAGCTTGGTTTTATGGGTACCATCCCCAATTACGGCATCTCCTATGTGGATGAAAACGGCGATCTCCGCCGCTTCGCCCTGGTGCAGAGCGGCTACGATGGCTCCGTCCTGCTTGATGAGGCCGACCCGAGGGAGACACAGTTCATTCTTCCGGGAGAGGTGTCCGAATAGTGAAGGAAAAATAGTTTAGGAACATATATCCTCTCCCATTAGCCGGGAGAATCAACAGAATACTGAGGAGGAAATACCTATGGCACTGTTTGGAAAACTGTTCGAAAAAAAGCAATGCTCCATCTGCGGCAGCGACATCGGACTTCTGGGCAATCGCAAGCTGGAGGATGGCAACTGCTGCAAGGCGTGCGCGGCCAAGCTCTCCCCATGGTTCAGTGAGCGGCGGCAGAGCACCGTGGAGGATATCAAGGCTCAACTGGAATACCGGGAGGCCAATCAGGACCAGGTGGCGGCGTTCCACGCCACCCGCACCTTGGGCGAGAGCACCAAGGTGATTCTGGACGAGGACGCCGGGAAGTTCCTGGTGACCTCCGCCCGGAACTGGCAGAGCGCCAATCCCGATGCGCTCAGCTTCTCCGATGTGACCGGCTGCAATCTGGATATTGATGAGGACCGCACCGAAATCGAGTACAAGGACCGGGAAGGCAACCGTCAGAGCTTCAGCCCCAAGCGCTATGCCTATTCCTACGACTTCTACATCGTCATCCACGTCAATAACCCCTATTTCAACGAGATCCGTTTCAAGCTGAACAGCTCCAAGGTGGACAACGATGAGGAGACCCTGCTGGACAGCCCCACCGCCATGCCCCGCTCCCGTTCCGGCGTCAGCCGCCCAACGCCCGGCGCGGCGCGTCCCGGTGCTGTTCGTCCGGGCGCGGTTCCGCCGGGAGGCCGTCCCATGCCCGGCCGTGCCCCCATGGGCGGCGGAATGATGGGCGGTGCGCGGGTGTCCAACGCCGATGAGGTCCGAGCCAGTCTGGAGTACCAGCAGTATGAGCAGATGGGTCAGGAGATCCGAGAGGCCCTGCTCCAGGTGCGTCAAGAGGCCAGAGATACTGCGGCGGCGGCAAACGCCCCCAAAACCGCGGTGACCTGTCCCTACTGCGGTGCCACCACTACGCCGGATGCCTCCGGCTGCTGCGAGTTCTGCGGCGGTGCTATTGGAGGCTGACCTATTAGGGCGCTTTTCTGAGAAAACCTTATAATTATAATTGGGAATCGTGAAAGTGGCCCTATTCGTAAGCAGAAAGTAGGCGGTGATATATGCGCAGGGTAATTTTGAACATGAAGGACTACATTTTTGCCGACGCTGTGGCAAAGTCGTTACAGGTAGATGAACAAGGTGATTTTAATGTAGTACCGACAACCACGACGGAAGAATTGCTGCAATACAGTAAGCTGTGCGAGCCGTATGCCATACTTATGGAGGTCAACGGCTATCCGCCCTATGTGCTGGAAGAACGGTTAAAAATCCGGGATGCAATCAAAGAGGTCAATCCCGACTGCAAGATTGTTCTTGTGGTTGACGAAAACTCAGAGAAAAAAGTAGCCGAGGAGGTGCGACGGGCGAAAAAAGCCGGGAGGATCGACCAGTTCATTTACGGCTCTATCAGTGCCAGCTACCTTGTGGCGCTGATGGATACACTGTAAAAACCGAATGATTCCCCATTCTCAAACAGGAAATCGCACCGAACATTATCTGACGGAGAGGAGGAAAAGAGTATGGCAGAAAAACCTGAAATCGAGAAAAAAGAGAAACTGAAAAAAGAAGCCGCAGTCTCGTCAGTGGAAATCAAACAGAAATACAGGCTGAACGGCACAGCGGCCTTTGATCCTAATCACGGTTGCGGAAATGAGCCGCCGAAAATCAGACTACCGCCCAGAGTGGACGATCCACCGAAGTGCGGAAACGAGCCGCCGGTCATTCCGCCAATCAAAAAGGCGAAAAAATAAGAAAACGAGGTGAACAATTTATGATTGGAACACGAAAAGCGCCTGCAAGGTTTTTGAGCGCCATGCTCTGCCTTGTGCTGATGCTGGGACTGATGCCGATGACGGCGTTTGCGGAGGGTACCCGCGAAGAGGTTGACACCATAAAAGCCACAGCGATAATTAATGTACCATCTTATGGCGAACCGACCAATTATCCGGCATTTACAGTGACAGAAGGCAGCCCTGCATATATTGCTGCTATGATGACTCACTGGGAAAAGAAAAACACAGTGACAGGAAAATGGGATAATGTTTCCTCTGGGAATACGTTTACAGAGGGAACATGGAGGCTTTCTGTCCAAGTCCGCATAGACGGTGAAGGCGGCAAAACCCACAAGCTGTCGGAAAAACCGCGGTTTTTCGTCAATGAAGTAGAGTGGCAGATTGAATCGAAATCTCGTTTTGATGATTACCACTTTGTATCTCTTGCTTATTTTCATTCTCAGGAATATGAGGTGACATCCTCAACATTGCCGCAGATGTATGATATTACCGTAACAAACGGTGTGGCTAAAAATGTAAGTTATATAGACATCACAAAAGCGAAACCCGGTGATAAAGTGGTGCTGCTGGCGGACGATAGACGAGATGAAGGTTTTGCATTTGAGAAGTGGGTTGTTACCGGTGCTACCGTTGATGCTGAAAACAACATGACTGCGAAATTCATTATGCCGGAAGGTAATGTAACCGCAGAAGCAACCTATATCCCTTGTGATATATCAATTAAGGCTGTCAAACTTACACTGGGCAACTATGCTGTTGGCAAAAAAGCCAGCGATATTTCTGTAAAAATCATTACACCAGATGTAGTAGACTTTTCTTATGGCGATACCTATCGTTGTTATGATGAGGATGGTGTTGCTTTAGGTGGTAGCTACGTGTTATGTTATCTCGAAGGCGAAACAGTAAAGCGTCTTGGTGCGGATGAGCTTATAAAGGAAGGCGTAGAATACTTCCTCGAGGTTCACATTAAGTCTGACGAAGGCTATACATTTTTGGGTTTGAAGGAAGAAAATGTAACGTTAGACGGAACAGCGGGTGTAGCTATGTTTATGCAACCTAACAACGCAGTGTACAGCTTCATGCTGACTCCACTTGGAGCTTCGCACACCCACACTTACGGCACCGAATGGAAATCCGACGCATACAAGCACTGGCATGAATGTTCCTGCGGCGCAAAGTCTGAGGAAGCAGCTCATACCGCCGGTGAATGGATTATCGACACCCCGGCAACAGCTACCACAAGCGGCACAAAGCATAAGGAATGCACCGTCTGCGGTTATACGATGACAACCGAAACTATCCCGGCAACCGGCAGCGGCGGTGGTGGCGGCTACACTTACTACACCATTAAGGCTACCGTAGGCGTGAACGGCTCCATCTCTCCCTCCGGCAATGTCAGCGTCCGCGAGGGCCGGGATCAGACTTTCACCATCACCCCGGATAAGGGCTACGCCGTCTCCAACGTCAAGATCGACGGCAAGAGCATCGGCGCGGTGAAGTCCTACACCTTCGAGAACGTGAAGAAGTCCCACACCATCGAGGTCATCTTTATGAAGGCCAACGGCAATCCCCAGACCGGCGTGTTCGTGGACGTTGCCACCGGCAGCTATTATGAGGACGCTGTGGATTGGGCAGTGGAAAACGGCATTACCAAGGGAACCGATGATACCCATTTCTCCCCGGACGGCATCTGCACCCGTGCGCAGGCTGTGACCTTCCTGTGGCGCACCGCTGGAAGCCCCGCCTCTAAAACCAGCGCCATGCCCTTCACCGACGTTCCAGTGGGCAGCTACTACTACGACGCTGTGCTGTGGGCGGTAGAAAACGGCATCACCAAGGGCACCAGCGACACCACGTTCAGCCCCAACATGACCTGCTCCCGTGCCCAGATCGTCGCGTTCCTGTGGCGTTCTGAGAAATCCCCGGCGGCAGGTACGGTCAATCCCTTTGCCGATGTAAAGGCCGATGCCTACTACGCCGACGCGGTGCTGTGGGCCGTCAAGGAGGACGTCACCAAGGGAACCACCGCCACCACGTTCAGCCCCGACGCCAACTGCACCCGTGCACAGATCGTCACCTTTATCTGGCGCTGCAAGAAGTGACCGGCTGACATACGGCTGAATCATAAGGCCGCTGACTTGACCCTATAAGCGAACATCGGACAGCGCAGCGGACGGGCATCTCGCCCTGGAGCTGCGCTGTTCCTTTTTCGCCATACGAAACAAATTGTCCGAACACACAACACTTTGAGCCGTGCCGCTATCCCAGCGCGGCAAGGAGACAGCATTATGAAAAGAATCACAAGAATCATTCGTCCGATCATCTGCATGGCCGTCCTTCTCTTTGCTATGACCACGGCGGTCATGGGCTGCTATCAGAAAGAGACGGGGTCTATCGACATTCCCGGCAGAACGCCTTCCGGCACATCTGCGCCTCAGCCATCAGCGACTCCCGCAGGCGAAGTTATCCCCTCGGTGGACAGGCAGGCAGAGTTGGCGGAAGCCAGAGCGAAGAATCCCGACGCCGTGGCGTGGCTGTATATCCCCGGTGCGGAGGTGGACGACCCTGTGATGCAGGCGGAGGACAACGGCTATTACCTAAAGCTGGACGAAAACGGCGAGTACGCTATATGGGGCTGTTACTATGCCCATTGTGAAAACCAAATCGGCGGCCGGGACGAGTTAGACAAAAACACCACCATTTTTGGTCACTCTGCCAGCAACTGCGACCCGGACGGTGTGCGGTTCACCAAGCTATACCGCTATATGGACGCAGACTTCGCAAAGGAGCATCCGTATATCTATCTCTCTGTAGATGGCGAGGATATGATCTTTCAGATCACCGCACTGTTCGTCACGGATATTGGTTTTGACTATATTGCACCCAATCCCACGGGAGATGATCTGACCAGCTTCTTTGAGACGATTGCGCGGAAAAACTGGCTTGACTTTGATGGCGTGACCTTCTCCGAGGAAGATTCCGTCCTGACCCTCTCCACCTGCTGCCGGAAGTACGATGAGTACAATACCGGCAACCAGCGGCTCGTCCTCATGGCGAAGCTGCTGCCGGAGGGTGCCACGGAACAGGCATTTACCGTCAAGCCGGTGAAGAAGCCGGAAATGCCATGAACAACGATATGACGAAAATCGGACACCCATCCTTGCGATACTGAAAAGCAGCGTATGGCATAGGGAAAACGACGGCTGCTCTGTATGGGGCGGCCGTCGTTTTTGCTGTTCCACTTTGTTCAACTGGAAAGGAACCTATGCGTATGACAGGAGAGCACAGGAGGTGCCGCTAATGCTGCGGCAACAAGCCGCGCCGGGAGCATAACCGGACGATACCCGGACACCGTAGGATACCTATGCCCTCTGGCAGCCGCCGACAATTTCCATACTGAACCGTACCGAAGCGCCCATGCAGGCTTTTACGCCTGTGTGGGTGCTTTTTGTCGTTCCCGGCACTTTTTCGCCGTGGGCTGCCGCTCCCCGCCACCCTTCGTTCAAACCTTTTTACCCACTCGAATCTGAACGGAGGAACAAAATGTTTAATAGAAAAAGCAGCTATGCGCTGAATAAGAAAGACCCCAATGCCATCGTTTACATGGACGCCAATGAAGTCATCGTCCGCCTGACCCGCGAGGACTTTGCCAGCGAGGAAGAATTCCTGAAATGGAAATCTTGGTCAGATGGGAACTACCACACCGAGGACAATCAGGATGTGGTAGAGGGGAAACACAATACGTCCATTGACGGCCTGTCCGAAGCCGCATTTTCCATTCCTGCCATTGATGTGGTTATGGAGCGCCAGCACGAGAAAGTTGAACGGCGCAGAGTGGCTTCCGCGATGGTTTCTCAGATCAGGGACAAGCTGACGGAAACGCAGTTTCGCAGACTTTGGATGTACTACATTGACGGAATGACCGTTGATGAAATTGGAGAAAAAGAAGGCGTGTCCCATCAGGCCGCTTCTCTCAGCATTACCACTGCGATCAGAAAAATCAAAAAATATTTCTGAGAAATGCGGAAAACACCTTGCAAAAATGCCCTAAAAAAAGATGATGGGTGAAGGGACATTCTCCACGAAGCCTTTCACCGAACGTTGAAAACTGAATAGACCATGATGCAGGCACAAAACCCGCGTGATAGCGGCATAAGGTGCGCCGCCACGACGATGGCTTCAAGGAGGTGATTCCGGAAAAGCCATCCGAGCGATCTACGCAGCCTTAGACCCGATTCGGCAAATCGGGCGCGATGACAGCGCGGCGGATAATGAAACTTGCTCACGCCCTCCCACAGACTTGAGGGGGAACCCTGCGGTATGCGCCAGCCCTTTGGTGCAGCGGTATCGTGGAGTTATGACAGCCCTGCCAAGGGCGGCCTGCATCATGCCCACTATCCGGGGCGCGTGGCAAATAGGATGGATCTTCTCAAATGGACAAGCAGAGCGGCTGCGCCGGTATTCGCCATTATGTTATGTGGCTCCAATTCTGCCCGCGCAGCCGCCTCTCAAAGTCAGATACCATGCGCTGACGGCCTTTCCGTCAGCGCATTCATGTGACCTTGAGGAAACCCACCAAACCGAGAAAGGAGATCGCCATGATGCAGCCGACGCCAAACGAAACCCGAATCCACACGGATGAGCTGGTGGACATCCGGGAAGTATCTGTTGACAAAAATCTTCCCAAGGAAGAACGTATTGCCGCCTTTATCCGCCAGATCAAAAATCCCTACCGCTTCCGCTGCGGCGATTTCGTGGTAAACGCCTGCTTTGCCGGGAACGGCGTTACGTTGGAGGAATGTCTGCAAGGCATTTTGCGCTGAGCGACATCCTCGCTTTTTTCCGCAGAGAGTGCTATAATCGGTGTGGAAAAGGATGAAAACCAAATAGCCAGATAACCACTCTTTTCATGCGGGAGCAGTCCGGGAGAAAGGAGTGCTTTTTCATGCCTAAATACAAAGCAACCGCTTATATCCGCCTGTCCTACACCGACGATCATTCCAGCGAAAGCGACAGCGTTTCCAACCAGCGCAAGCTCATTGAAAACTTTGTAGAGCGCAACCCGGATATTGAGGTCGTTTCCGAAAAGATCGACGATGGATACAGCGGCATCATCTTTGACCGCCCTGCGTTCAAGGAAATGATGCAGGATGTCACCGATGGCAATATCAACTGCGTCATCGTAAAAGACCTCTCCCGGCTGGGGCGTGAGTACATTGAAACCGGCCGGTATCTGCGCCGGGTATTCCCGGCCTACGGGGTGCGCTTCATCGCCATCACCGACAGTATCGACACCGCCCACGACAGCGGCGATGATCTGACCGTATCGGTCAAGAACATTATGAACGAAGCCTACTGCCGGGACATTTCCATCAAGACCCGTTCCTCTCTGGACGTGAAGCGGCGCAACGGCGATTTCGTCGGCGCTTTCCCGGTGTACGGTTACATGAAAGCCGAGGACAACAAGAATTTACTTGTCCCTGACCCCTACGCCGCCCGCGTTGTCTGCGGCATCTTCCGTATGCGGCTGGAGGGCGCAAGCGCCTCCAAGATCGCATCAGAGCTGAACCGGCTGGGTATTCTCTCCCCGCTGGCATACAAGAAGAACAACGGCCTGCCCTACGCGAAAAAGGGCTATGCGGACAAGGCCGACTGCAAATGGTCGGCTACCACCATTATCCGCATCTTGCAGGACGAAACATATACCGGAGCGCTGGTGCAGGGCAAACAGGGTACGCCGCATTACAAGATCAAGCAAATGGAGCAGCGCCCCGCCTCCGAGTGGGTGCGTGTCCCGGATGCCCATGAAGCGCTGATCGCCCGTCAGGATTTTGAGCTGGTGCAGCGCATCAAGGGGCTGGATACCCGCACCTCTCCCAACGAGGACACGGTGTACCTGTTCTCCGGTATTCTGATCTGCGGGTGCTGCGGAAGCCGCATGACCCGCAAGACCAACCGTGCAAACGGCAAGGAGTACCACTACTATTATTGTCCCACCGGCAAGAAAAAGGGCTGCGCCCATCCGGTCATGCTGAAAGAAAGCAGCCTGATCGACTGTGTGCGGGACAGCCTGAAAGCCTATATTGGCAATATTGCTTCGCTGGAGGCGTTGCTGAGTGGCATCGACCAGTCCAGCATCAATCAGGCGCTTGCCAAGGAATACAGCGACCACATCACCGACAACGAGCGCCGGTTGGAGCAGGTGCTGGAGTTCAAGGCAAGGCTTTATGAGAGCCTTGTGGGAGGTATGCTTACCAAGGAAGAATACGCTTCCTATAAGGCAAAGTACACCAAGCAGGCCGAGGACATCCGCGAAAGCGTCCGCGTTCTCAAGGAAAAGCTCACGGAGGTGCTGGAAAATCGAAGTGAGCGCAACCGCTGGATTTCGCAGTTTACGCAGTTCTCCACGCTGGAAACCTTAGACCGCAGGGCGCTCATTCACATGGTACAGAGCATCCGCGTCCGTGGCAAAAAGGAACTGGATATTACCTTTACCCATGAGGACGAATACAAAAAGGCGTTGCAGCTTTTGGCGCTGGCAGCGCAGCAGAAAGATTACGAACAGAGAAAGGTGGGCTGAGCATGGCCAGAAAGAGCAGAAAAGAAACGGCTGCGGTAGTCGTGCAGGAGGCCGACGCCGCTTGGCGCGCCGCGATCTATGTCCGCCTTTCGGTGGAGGATACCCACACGCACAGCGTATCCATTGAAACCCAGCAGATGATTATTGCCCGCTATCTGGAGCAGTACCCGGAGATCAGCGTATACGATACCTATATCGACAACGGCGCGACCGGGACAAACTTCCACCGTCCGGGCTTTCAGCAGATGCTCTC
>ENA-UOJP01001225-UOJP01001225.1-human-gut-metagenome-genome-assembly--contig:-C102-NODE-1225-length-33353-cov-8.880023_pt1 | contig 33353 bp, 30 predicted proteins | sample MGYA00242353_ERZ723900 | MGnify/ENA metagenome assembly ERZ723900
TCCTTGATAAACAGTTTTATTATTTCAACTGTCTACCTAGAAGGGAGCATATCACTCTGTGATATGCCGTCCAGGGGATTTCTTCCTTATTTAATCCAGTTCGTCCTCGCTCACCAGCTCGTCGTACTCCTCCGTATCCAGAAGCTCGTCAAAGGCATCAGCCACGATCTCGTACTCCTCGTCGCTCACGATGTTCTCCAAATCGGGATTTCCCTCAGCGTCCTCCACGTAGCGGTACAAGTACACTTCGCCGTCCTCGGCTTCTCTTCCGTCTAACGGGAGAAGGGCGATGTACTCCCGGTCGCCTGCTTCAAAAATCGTAAGGACGACGCATTCCAGCTCGGTTCCGTCCTCCAGGGTCAGAGTGACCGTCATTTCCTCGGCATTCTCTTCTGCCTGATTTCCCAGGCCGCCGTTTTTCTTCTCGTTTTCCATACAAAATCCTCTCTTAAATAGTATCCCGCCTCTAAAAAGCCGGGCCGCCCAGGCAGCTTCTGCCTGCTTTGTTCTAGCATATCAATAAACACGCGAAAAATCAATACTCAATTCCCGGCCTTGCAGGGATTCCCGCATCGAAGGGGTGGCGCACCTTGCAAATCTCCGACACATAGTCGGCCGCCGCAAGAAGCGTTTCCGACGGATCCCGCCCCGTGAGCACTACTTCAAGCCCCTCCGGCTTTTTCTCTAAAAAGGAAAGAAGTTCTTCCTCCAAAACCATGCCGTAACGGACAGCCGCCATAATCTCATCAAGGATCAAAAGCCCTGCGTCCTCCGAAAGGCGCACGGCCTCACAGAAAAGCTCCCTGTTATAGGCCGCCGCTTCCCGCTTTTCCGCCTCATTCATGGAAAATACGAAGCCAAAGCTTTTCCTGCACGGGATCACATGGATTCTCGGGATCTGCCGCAGAACGGCCACCTCACCGGAGTCCTCGGTCTTTAAAAATCTGGCGATCACCACCTGCTTCCCGCGCCCGGCAGCCCTCACCGCAAGGCCCACGGCGGCGCTCGTCTTTCCCTTTCCGTCTCCGCAGTAGATGTGAATCAGGCCGCGCGCCTGCTCGTTCCTTTTTTCCATAAAATGTCTCCTTTTCTCCTGTCACGGCTTTCCGCCAGGGCATTCGCCCGCAATGTCACAGCCTCCTGCCAGGGCATTCCCCCCACAAACGCCATGACTTCCCGCCAGGCCATTCGCCCCACAAACGTCACATCTTCCCGCCAGGCTGCCCGTCCCCGCAAATATCACATCTTCCCGCCAAGGCACTCACCCACGAACCGCGACACCTCCTGCGCCCGGTGGTACCGCTCCCTGACTGCCAAAATGTGGAGCCGCTCCTTCGCCCGCGTCAAAGCCACATAAAAGAGCCGCCGCTCCTCCTCGATATCTGCTGGCAGGGAGGCCTTGTGGTGGGGGACGATCCCCTCATTGGCGTCGGCCACGAACACCACCCGGTACTCAAGCCCCTTGGCGCTGTGCATCGTGGACAGGGTGACGCCCTCCTTGGCCGCCTGTTCCCTTGCTCCGCTCTGGCGCTTTAATTCTTCCTCGTAGGCCCTCGCATGTTCCATCCATTCGGCAGCCGTCTGAAATCCCTCGGCGCTCTCCGAAAGCTGGTCGGCCACGGCGGTGAGTTCCGTTACGTCCATGCGCCTGAAATCCGCATAGCTTTTCAGGTATTCGTCGTATCCGACGGTCTTTCGTATGTACTGGATTGCCGCCGACGGCTTTAAGCGGCCGATGGTTCTTAAATCTGCGTCAAAATCCTCAATCCGATCCTCCATCCATTCCCTGTCCTGATAAAAGGAGCGGACGGCATCCAAAGAAACCTCCGGGCTTTCAAAGGCATCGCGGCTGAAATACCGGTTGGGCCGGTTCATGATGCGGAAAAAATCACTCCGCTTCCTGCTCCCGGCGCCGATGGAAAGATAGGCAAAAAAGTCTTTTGCAATCCAGTGGCTGTAAAGGCTTGGAACCACATCCCGCATCTGGAACGGCACGTTGTATTCCATGAGCTTTTCCGCCAAAAGCCCCATGGAAAGGCCGGTGCGGAACAAAACAGCCATGTCTTCATAGGCATAGCCCGCCTGCCTGTAAAGTCTGAGCTCTCTGGCGGCCGCCTCCATCTCCCGGACAGGATTTTCATAGATGCGAAGATCTGCCGGCCGCCCGGCGCCGTGGGACGGCTTAAGCTCCTTGGGGAACCGGACTTTATTATGGCCGATAAGACGCAGGGACGCCGAAACAATCTCTCTTGTCGACCTGTAATTATAGGAAAGCAGCACCCGGGCCGCATCCGGATAGTCCTTTTCAAAGCCCAGCATGATCTCCGGCTTCGCCCCGCGGAAGCGGTAGATGGACTGGTCGTCGTCGCCGACGATAAACAGGTTGTTTTCCGGCAGCGCCAGCATCCGCACAATCTCGTACTGGAGCCGGTTGATATCCTGGAACTCGTCCACCAGGATGTAGCGGTACTTTCTCTGCCACGCCGCAAGGATGTCCTTCCGCTTTGAAAACAGGTCATAGCACATGACGAGCATGTCGTCAAAATCCAGCTTTCCCGTCCGGTGCAGCATCTCCTCGTAGCCCCGGTACAGCTTTTTGAACCACTCTTCCGGGCAGTTCTGGGAGTAATAATAGCGCAGATCCAGCCGCTCCTCCTTCACATGGCTGATTTCACTGATGACAGAGCTTATAAACTCGCCCTCGTCCTCCACCTCCAGGCTGGACTTTGCCAGGAATTCCTTAAAAAAGCCGCGCTTTTCCTCCTCGCCGATCACGCTCCCGGCGGGAAAGCCGTAAGCCAGCCGGAGAATCTGATAAAAAACAGAGTGGAAGGTTCCAAAGCTCACCCTTCCACTTTCCTCTTTTTTCATGGCGGCCCCGGAAGCGAGGGAAAGGAACCTCTCCTTCATCTCCACGGCCGCCGCTTTTGTAAACGTAATGACAAGAATGCCGGAGGGGCTTACGCCCTGCTCCAGCAGTCTCATGATCCTGTGTGTGATGACGGTGGTTTTTCCCGAACCCGGCCCGGCCAGAACCATCATGGGGCCGTCCTTATGGGAAACCGCCGTCTCCTGTTCCTTGTTGAAATTCATTGTATTCCTTTTATGAACGGTTGAAAAGCTGTACCCAGTGATATCCGTATGAGCTGTCCGGATCGTAATAGCATCCGATGGCGCCCTCCGTAAACTGCTCATTTAAGATATTTGCCTTGTGTCCCGAGGAATTCATCCAGCTATTCACGGCTGCTGCCGGTGTCCTCTGGCCAGCGGCAATATTTTCACCCATGGCGCGTCCATCGACGCCCACTTCGTCAAAGACCGTAAAGCAGGAGGAGCCGTCCGGCCTCGTGTGGGAGAACTTCTCCACAATCTCCTCGGCGCGGATATCCACAGCCTCCTGGATCTCATCCCTGTACTCCAGCGGTTCGATGCCGCGCTTAATCCGTTCCTCGTTAATCAGGTCAAAGCATTCCATGGCAAGGTCGTGGTTGATACCCGATTCCAGCGCGCTCTCCTGATCCGGGTAGCGGATCCCGCTCACATCGTTCTTCTCCTCATCCGAGATATCCGAGATTTCCACATATTCCCGGTCTGCCTCTCTGCGGTATTCCGGCCAGTCTTCCTCGTCCACCACGTCAATCACATAATGCTCTTCCTTGTCGATCACATAGTAAACGCCGTCCGACTCCGAATAAACCGTCTTCTCCGCCAGCTCGCCGTCCGAATAGAAATAGTATTCGCCGCCGTCCACGGACTGAAGGCCGGACGCCATGTATCCGTCCTCAAAGAAATAGTATCTCTTGCCGTCAATCCGCTTCCAGCCGGTCACATAGTTTCCTTTGGAATCCGAATATCTCCGGCCGTATTCGTCGTCGTGCCATCCGGCCGCCTGTTTCGTGTCTGCGGCCTGTCCGGAAACCTGCTTCGTCATGACCGCCCCGTTTTCCACCCAGGCGCCGTTTTCGTTGACGGCATAGCCATCCACCGTCGTAGATGCATACATTCGTCCCTCTGGTACCACCAGTTCGTCCTGCCGTTTTCGTTGGCCGGCCGGGACGGATCTTCAACCCACTGTCCCGCAAAAGCCGTCTGGCACCACAGTGCCGTAAGAATAGCTGCTGCCGCTGTCACATAAACCCTTTTTTTCATTTGTATGTTCCCCCTTTTTGCCGAAAGGCAGCCCTATGCCAGGGCCGCCTCCAAAAGTGCAATCCCCTTATGGATCCGTGCCAGGGATTCTTCCTTTCCAATCACTTCCATGATCTCCGTGGCGCCGGCCGGCGTCATCTGCTTTCCGGAAACCGCCGTGCGGATCGGCCACATGACGAAACCGGTCTTTACGCCTTCTGCCGTCACATATGCCGACAGCGCCGCGTAAAGGGCATCGTTGGAGAAGTCCTCCTGTGCCTCTAAGATCGGGAGCACATCCTTTAATACTTTAAGGGACGTCTCCTTCGTGGATTTCATCTTCTTGTGGTTATACATCTCCGTATCGTATTCCGGCAGCGTCTCAAAGAAGTCAATCTGCCCCTCGATATCCGGGAATACCTCGATTCTCGTCTTCACCATGGCCGCAATCTTCTTAAGATCCATGGGCTTCGTGATGACCTTTTTCAGATACGGCTCTGCCATCTCATAGAACTTGTCAAAGTCCATGGCCTTCATGTACTCGCTGTTCATCCAGCGAAGCTTCGTCATGTCAAAGACAGCCGGGGACTTGCTCATGTGATGGTAGTCAAACTCCTTTACCAGCTCCTCCAGGGAGAAGATTTCCCGGTTGTCCTCCGGCGACCAGCCGAGAAGCGCCACGTAGTTGACAATGGCCTCGGAAATAAAGCCCTGATCCAGAAGATCCTCGTAGGAGGAATGGCCGCTTCTCTTGCTGAGCTTTTTATGTTCCTCGTTGGTAATGAGCGGGCAGTGGACGTAAACCGGAACCTCCCAGCCGAAGGCATCGTAAAGCCTGTTGTACTTGGGCGAGGAAGACAGGTACTCGTTTCCGCGAACCACATGGGTAATTCCCATCAGGTGATCGTCCACGACGTTTGCAAAGTTGTAGGTGGGATAGCCGTCGGACTTAATGAGCACCATGTCGTCCAGCTCCGCGTTGTCCACGGTGATGTCGCCGTAGATGTCGTCGTGGAACGTAGTCGTCCCCTCCTTCGGGTTGTTCTGGCGGATGACAAAGGGCATGCCGGCCTTTAAGTTGGCCTCCACCTCTTCCTTGGAAAGCCCAAGGCAGTGCTTGTCATAAACCATGATCTCCTCACCGTTTACGGTCTTCTTTAAGGAATCCAGGCGCTCCTGGGTACAGAAGCAGTAATAGGCCTCGCCCTTTTCCACCAGCATCTTGGCGTACTCCATATAAATACCGGCTTTGTGGCGTTCGCTCTGGACATAGGGGCCCACGCCGCCGTCCTTGTCGGGGCCTTCGTCATGGATCAGTCCGGTCTTTGCAAGAGTTCTGTAAATGATCTCCTCGGCGCCCTCAAGCTGGCGCTCCTGATCCGTATCCTCGATGCGAAGAAGGAAATCGCCCCCCTCATGCTTTGCGATCAGGTACGCATACAATGCCGTCCTCAAATTTCCCACATGCATCCTGCCGGTGGGACTCGGCGCAAATCTCGTCCTAACTTTTCCCATACTGTAATTCCTGCCTCTCTGTTTCTCCGGCGCCTGGCCGGTAATTTTTCTTCTATAAATAATAAGAATCGTCTGCTACATGGACGTCATTCCCAAAAGGGTGGTCGCCAGGGTGAAATATACCATTAAACTCAGTGTATCCACAATCGTCGTAATCAGCGGTGCAGCCATGATCGCCGGATCCAGCCGGCACACCTTCGCCCCGATGGGCAGCAGACAGCCGATGGTCTTTGCCATGATGACCGTACAGAAGATGCTTAAAACAACCGTCAGACAGATCATGGTCTGGCCTGGGAACCGAAGCATAAGCTGAAGGAAATTGAAACAGGCCAGCACAACGCCCACCAGGACGCCGACGCGGATTTCCTTCCATAAAACCTTAAGCACATCCATCGGATGAATTTCCCCGACAGCCATACCGCGGATAATCATGGTGCTGCTCTGGCTTCCGGCGTTTCCGCCCGTATCCATGAGCATCGGGATGAATGTCACAAGAAGCGGGATCACCGCGAACGCCGCTTCGTATTTTGCCAGGATATGCCCCGTCACCATGCTGGAAATCATCAGGATCAAAAGCCACGGGATCCTGTTTTTTGCAAGCTGGAGCACGCTCGTCTTTAAATACGGCTTTTCGCTGGGGAGCATGGCCGCCATCTTCTCAAAGTCCTCGGTGGCCTCCTCCTCGATGACCTCCATCACGTCGTCTACGGTAATGATGCCGACGAGACGGTCTTCGCTGTCCACGACGGGAAGGCTCAAAAGCCCGTATTTTCCAAGTGTCTCCGCCGCTTCCTCCTGGTCGTCAGTGGTGACGGCCCGGATGACGTGGTCGTCCATGATATCCTCGATCCGCGTCTCGTAAGGGTTCATCAAAAGATCCTTGACCGTCACGACGCCCTCCAGGCGACGCTTTTCATCCATCACATAGCAGGTGTAGATGGTCTCGGAATCAATGCCGTTTTTGCGGATGTAGGCGAAGGACTGCTCCACCGTCATGTTCTTTTTTAAGCCGATGTACTCGGCCGTCATGATACTTCCGGCGCTGTTTTCCGGATAGTTTAAAAACTGGTTGATTAAATTCCTTGTCTCCGGCCTGGTGTTTTTTAAGACACGCTTCACCACTGTGGCCGGCAGCTCTTCCATCATATCCACGGCATCATCGAGGAACAGATCCTCTACGATCTCAGAAATCTCCTGATCCGTGATGCTGTTGATAATATGGGTCTGGGTCTCCACCGGCAGCTCCGCGAAGACATCGGTCGCCACCTCTTTCGGAAGCATCCGGAACACGACGACGGTCCGTTCTGAATCCAGCTCCTCAATCAGGGCGGCAATATCCACCTCATTGTACTCCAGGAGCTCTTCTTTCAGCTGACGGTACTTTTTTTCGTCAGCCAGCATAAGAAGCCTCTCCAGGTCGTTTCTCTCCATAACTTCGTTGGACATCGTTAATCTCCTCCATTCCTGTTTGATTTTTGGGCATGGAGGCAGAGTGAAACGGGAAAGCCCGTTTAAACTTCCCACTTTTCCCCTCTATGGGGCGATTCTGTTTTAAATGCGATACACATAATGGGTGCCCGTTATGTGTATCTTTGCAGGTTCAGGGTGGGCATCTGCCTCCGTCTTACGACTTCGACCTTCCATTACGCGTTCACATCCTTTCATCTTTGAGGTCTACACCACATTATAAAAAAATTTTACTCAAATGGCAACCTGTTCTTTCATTTTTTGCGAAAAATGGCGCTGGAACCGGAAACAGGCGTCCAAAATTCCGAAGGGGACTGCGCCCTTTACGGACAGCAGCCCCCTTTCCAACCATTTTTCTCTTCCCCGCGCCTTACGGAATTTCCGGAAGCTCATACACGATGTTGCAGTGATAATCTCCATTATACTCGCCCAGCAGGGCCTCCGTAAGATCCGTAGGGGGATTTTTTAAATTCCATCCAAAGGACAGAAGCCTGGCATCCCCCAAAGCCTCCCGGTCTGCCGTAATCGCCGCATCTTCTCCTGCCGCGATGACATTCGTCCAGACCTCAAACGTCTCCTTGCAGTGGTTTATGCTGTACTCACTTGCGTCTTCCTCCAGGGCATAGACGAAGCTTCCGTCTGATTTCAGCCCGGCCACATAATCATTTCCCCGGATCACATGCACAATATCCGTCCAGGAAAGAATCTCCTCCGGATAGGACGGCTCTCCCACAAGGGCCTTCGCCGTAATGGTTCCGTCCTTTTTAAGTCCGATGATTTCTGTATAATCGTCCCGCGACCCGTCCACATAAACCATGGCAATGTCGCTCCAGTCCTCCAGCTCGATTCTGTCGTCGCCGGAAATAAAGACAACGGTTCCGTCCTCCCGGACTGCCGCAATATCATCCCAGAAGACATCGACATATTTGACATTTTCCAGTCCCTCGATTTCTTCCGGCTTGCCGTCCATACTCATGGCCGAGCGATATACCACCGTCCCTTCCTCCGTCACGCCGGCGACAAGCTGTTCATATCCGGCGTTTGTCACATAGAAGCTGTCAAAGTACCGGATGTTATATCTGTCAAAAAAGGACTCGCCGCCGTACCACAGCTTCCCTTCCGAATCCAGGATCAGCTCTGTCTCCGGGTAATGCGCAAGCTGGATCTGCCGGATTTCACTTCCCGCAGTTCCTTCTGCCGCCAGCTTTGCATACCGCCAGAAGCCGTCATTCGCCACATTGGGCGCCGCATAGAGGGTCGTGCCTTCCGCGTAAAACGAATAGTACCCCTTATTGCTTACGGAAGAAAAACGCATCTGGTTTGCGATGGACTCCTCAATGGTCAGGCTGACCGTCCCGGCCTTTTCCTTTTCAGTGGCTTCTGTTTCCTTTTCCTCGGTCTCCCCGTCTCCTGCCGTTTCTCCTTTCGTCTCTGTGCTGGTGTTTCCCTGTGTGCTGTCACTGGCACTCGACGAGCAGGCCGAAAGCGCCAGAGATGCCGCAAGAAACGTCATGAGTACACATGCTCTCTTTTTCATATTCCTTTCTCCTGTCACCGATATGTCTGAAAATGTCCCGCATCCGAAAGGATTTGTCCGCCGCTCACGTCGGCATTCCGGATGGTAATCGTACCGCCGTTATCGTTTCTGTAAATTGCGAAGTCGGCCTCTCTCCTCTCAAGCGTCCAGCGGACGTTCCCGTCGGAATACATGAGGTTGGGGAGCGCGTCAATGCCTTTCTTGCCATCTCCATCCTGACGGACTTCTTTTGGGGAACCGCCCTCGTTTAAGGATGAGAACCAGAAGTAGGCAATCACCAGGCCGATGATCGCCGCAATCAGGTAGACGATCTTGTTTAAAATCCAGCTCACGGCGCCGAAGAACAAAAGGCCGGCAAGCCAGATCGCTCCGTGGATACCCAGGGCGATGCCGAGGCGCTTTTTATCCGCATACTTTCCGCCCTGGCGGCTGATTGTCATGAGCACGCCAATGACCGTGAGGATAACGCCGATCACCGTAAAGAGCGTCACGCCTCCGTCCTTCGAGCTTATGACATTCACGTACCACTGGCGGAGAAACATACCAATTGATGTCAAAACATAAGGCAGCATTTCCTATCTTCCTCCTTTGTCTTACCGGAAGAACCCGAACAGGCCCTTTTTCTTCTTTTCCGGCTCCTTTGCGGCCGCCGCCTGCACCGGCGCCCCGTTCCTTAAGCCGTTTGCAAAGTCCATAAACGATTTGCAGGCTTCCACGGCAGGAGCCTGTCCCTGGGGATAGTCCTCGGAAAGATTCGGGAACTCACCGGCCCTCAGGCGGTTTTCCATGATTTTCCCGTACTTTTTCTCCATCTTCCCGTACTCCTCCCGCACATCGGCAAAGTCTTCGGGATAAGATTTTTTCTGATCGGCGTTAAGCCCGGCGCTTAACTCCCTCGCCCGATCCATATGCCATTTTGCGTTCACAAACATGGCCTGGTTTTTCTTTCCGCAGTCGGCGAGACACATGGACGCCCGGAAATACTCGGCCATGGCGCCGTATCCCGCCTGCTCCATCCGGCCGTAAATCCGCGCCGCCTGGAGCCGCCAGAGCTGCTGCGCCGCAGTATCCCTTTTGCCGGACATCACGGAAAGGCCCAGGTTCAGGAAATTCTGCTCATCCGGATCCTTTGTGTTTATCTTTTTCACCTCGCCGTTTAAGCTCATGGCGTACATCATATCCGCCGCCCGGCCGAAGCTCTGCCAGTCCGCATCGTCTAAAGCGTCCGGCGCTTCTATCGCCGTCTTTTCGTAGAGCGCCATGGCCGCGATATACAGGGAAACGGCCTGGTTATTGTTCTCGCCGTATGCCTTAACATTTAAGGTACCTGCCGCCTCGTTCCGGAAGCCGTCGGCCAAAAGCTTATAGCTTCCCGCAAGGGACGCGGTTCCGCTCCAGTTCCCCATGTCGGATGCCTTTAAAAAGGCCTTCGCCGCCTCCGTCTCATTTCCGTTCAGGCGGAGAAGATAGCCGTACTGGAGCCAGCCCTCCGAATCATCCGGCACACGGCGCACATACTTCTCAATCCGCTTTAACGCCTCTTTCCGATCCTCGCCCACACATTCGCCGAGGAAATAGAAGAGACTCATGTAATAACCGGCGGCGTCCTTATCGAGCTTTTCCAGCTCCAGCGTCTTTTCGTACGCTTCCTTCGTCCTGTCGGCGTCCATCAACGCCCCGATTTCCGCCGCCCGGCGCTTCCTTTCTTCCTCATCCATCTTCGGTTTCCCAAAAAACATAATCTTTTTCCTCCTTATCTATGTTTCTAAATTAGCTCTCCCATTCAAAAACCGGATACCCGTCCGGCCCGGCCTTCCAGGAATCCAGGGTCAGCCCGTATTTTTCCGCACAGTCCTCCGGCAGACCGGAAAAGCTTTCCGCAAAGGCGTTTAACTTCTCAAGGACTTCGCCGCCGGTGAGCGCCTCCTTCGAGACGGAATGCGTGGTGTCCTGCTCTCCGCCCTTCCTGCTGAAATAATATCCCACAGCCGTATCCTCCTGATAAAACACAGACTCCATCTCGGCCATGTCCTTCCAGTAGCTTAAGCCGCCGGCATTCTCCGATAACGCGCCGGCCGAGTAGCAGTTATACATCCTCTGCTCGCATTCCCCATAGGTGACGGCAGTCCCTGCAATACCGGCCGCTCCCGACATTCCGTTGTTCTGGCTGGAAACGGTTCCCAGGTTATAGCAGTTTATGGTCACGCAGTTCATGCCCAGGTCGATGCCCATGGCATTGCTGCCCGCCGAAACACTCCCGCGGTTAAAGCAGTTGACGGCCACGCTCTTTTTCTTCACATCGCCTTCGACCCTCGCCACACCGACTGCCATGTTTTCTCCGGTTATGGTTCCCGTGTTGTAACAGCGGTCCATGACAGCCTCGACTACGCCGTTCGAAACGCCGGACGCAATACCGTCGCTTGTCACGGTTCCCGTATTGTAGCAGCCCGTCATGACGGCGTCCGACCGAACCCCGCCGATGACTCCCGTCGCCTCAAAGACTGCCGTCACGGTTCCCGTGTTGTAGCAGTCCGTGATGGTACCGTCAGAGATTCCGAGGGCAACGCCGTATGCTCTTCCCTGTTTTCCTTCCGCCAGGACTTCTCCCTCGTTGTAACAGCCGGAAATTTCTCCGCCGTAACAGTCTCCAACCACGCCGCATGCGTGGTTTTCGCCCTGTACGGTTCCCCGGTTATAGCAGTTTTTCACAACGCTTTCCTCCGTGCAGGTGCCGATCAGGCCGTAGGCATCTCTTCCTTTTACAGATGTTTCCGAGGCATAGCAGTTTTCGATGATGCCTCCGTTTTCAAGCACTAAAACCGCCGCCTGATCGTTGGAATCCAAAAAGGCGTCCTCGATCCCCAGATCCTTTATGATTCCCGTATAGCCAAGCTTTAAGAACAATGCCGCGTAGTCCGCGCCCTCTCCTTCCATATAAAGCCCGCGGATCACATGGCCGGCGCCGTCAAAGACGCCGTTATAGGAGCCGCCGAAATGTCCGTCCTCCGATGCGATGGGAACCCAGTTCCCGATGCCCTCGCCGCAGACCGAAGAGAGGTCGATGTCAGCCGTCAGAACGGCGTCAATCGCCTGTTCCCCGGCGTTTACCCGGTCGCGGAATTCGGAAAGCTCCTCTGCCGTCCCGATTTCAATAACCGCCTGGTTATCACCCTTCATGGGGTCTTCGTCTTCCTTCCCCTGTAAGGCCGCCGCCAGCTCGGATACGCCGCTTTTTTCTGTTTCCTTTGCCTCCCTCTGCTCGGTGTCCGTCGTCTTCCCGCCGCATGCAGAAAGAGAGAGGACTGCCGCCGTAGCTGCCGCAGCCATGCAGAGCTTCATCACACTTTTTTTCATCATTTTCCCTTTTCCTCCTTCGGCCGCGCTACTGAGCAAGAAGTGCGTCTAACTCCGCCGCCTGGTCGTAGGTATATTCCTTTCCTTTATATGTAAAGACCGCGTCCTTGTTCATGGCAAAGATGTAATCCTCCGTGGTCTCTCCCTTGTAGTATTTCACGCCGTCCGGCAGGGAAACCCGCTTCAGATTGCAGAATCCGAAGGCCGTAGAGCCAAGCTCCTGAAGGGAATCCGGAAGGTCAATCTCCTCCAGGCTCTCGCACCCGTTAAAGGCGCTCTGGCCGATGGTTTCAAGCCCGTTTCCGAACTCCACCTTTTCAAGCTCATAGCATGCGCCGAAGGCCAACCGTTCAATCTCCTTTACGCTGTCCGGTATTTTTACGCTTTTTATGGTCTGGATATATTCAAAGGCATTGCTTGCAATAATTTCCGTCCCCTCACGCACGGTTACGTCCGCCTCCAGAGCACCGGCCAGCCCGAACATGGCCGTATTGGGCGAATAGCTGCTGCAAAAATCGACGGTATAGACGATCCCCGCCTCTTCTTCCAGGACGCCGTTTCCTTCCGCAATCTCAAACTCCGCCAGGGACGGGCAGTTTAAAAACGAGTTGCTCTCGATCCACCCCAGGTTTTCCGGAAGCTTTACCGTCTTGAGGTTCGTACAGTCCGCAAAGGCGCACTGGCCGATGTTTCCTATCTGCGTGCCGGAAAGATCCACGGTTTCAAGATTCATACAGCCGCGGAAGGCGTCCGTGGCAATCCTGCCTTGCAGGTTCTCCCCGAACACCACCTCGGTGAGGGAGACGCAGTCTATGAATGCCCCGGCGTCCATATCCCCGCCAATACCGCTTATGGTACCTGCAAGCTCCGCCCGGCGGAGCGCCGTACAGTTTTTAAACATCGACTTATCGAGAGAGGCAAGGTTCGCCCCCACATAGACCTCCTCAAGCGCCTTGCAGTTTCTGAAGGAGCCGGATTCCATGCGAACCACCGTCTCCGGGATATACAGATACGTGATCGTTTCATTTCCGTTAAACACATCCTTGCCGATGGCAATCGACTTCGAACCGCCAAGGCTCTCCGGGATCTTTACCTGTCCGCCGCTTCCCTGATAGCCGGTAATGGTGGCAATGGTATCCGTGAGTTCATAAATAAAATCCTCTTCCGCACTCTCTGCCACGGATGCCGGATCTACCGGCACGTATTCCGGGAGCTTTTCTTCCTCTGCCTTTGTTTCGCTTTCTTCTTCGCCGGCTTCTGCGGCACCGCCGCTTTTTTCCTCTCCGGCCTTTTGATCGGAAGAAGTGTTCCCGGCCTCCGCCGCTGTTCCCTCTGTTCCGCCGGAACAGCCCGTCACGGCTCCCGCCGCCAGCATTACTGCAAGGCCTGCTGCCGCCATTTGCTTTCTTCCGCCATACAACCAACTTTTCCTCATACTTTTCGTCCGCCTTTCCTGCAAAAATTCCGTATTGTGGATGATTTGCCAATAATTCGCATTACTAATACGATAAATTATACACCTTATAATGGGTTCAAGTCAACACCACCATTACTTAAACTACTGTTAGGAGGTGGAGTCAAATTGCAGGAGAAAAAAGAAATCAACATCGAAATCGGCGCAAGAATCAAAGCAGAACGTGAAAAAGCCGGCCTGACCCAGGAGCGCTTTTCCGAGCTGATCGGCCTCGGAACCAAGAGCGTCTCTGCGTTTGAGAGGGGGACCGTCGGGATTTCCTTTGCAACCTTAAAGAAAATCTGCCAGGTTCTGTCGGTTTCCAGCGACGCAATTCTGTTCGGCAAGAAAAACGAGGAACAGAACCAGGCGTCGGATCTGGCCGCCCGCTTAGAACGGCTTTCTCCCGAGGAATATGAAATCGCAAAGGATGTCATTTTTAAGCTGTTTGAGGCGTTTTCCTTAAATAAATAATGCCGGTTAGACGGCCCCATCTGATGCTGAACCTAAAAAAACGGCCGTCAGGCGAAGCCTGTTTTTCCGCCCGCCTGACAGCCGTCATTTCCTTATTGTTTTTTCTTCCATTTTTCTATGTAGCGTTCCCGGATTTGTTCTAATTCTTTCATCACCTCCTTTTCCGTTTTCCCTTCTTCTGTCGCCAGCCGGTACTCCTGACTGGCCAGCAGGTTCTCCAAAAGCTCCGAAAACAGCTCCTTCGGAGTCCTGCACAGGGCCGCTTCAAAGCTGCTGTCGTATGGTTCCTCATAAAACAGCCGCACATACCCCCACCTCGTCTTGACGATTTCAATACAGGATTCCTGTTCCAGATACTCCCGGAAAATTTCCATTACCTGTGCCCCTGTAAGCATCATAATACCTCCTTCCAGTTCCGGTGTGACTCCATTTTATCCCGATTCCGACAGCTTTTGCAAGGTCAGGGCGCCCTTCCCCTTGCATCTTATTTTTTATTCCGCTAAAGTTTACAAAAGAGCGCAAAAAATGCGAGGAATAAAAATGCTCCATGTATTAAGATGGCTTTTGAGGAGGGAATCATATGGAATGGCTTAAAAATCTGAACAATGCCGTGGCCTACATTGAACGCAGCCTTGACAAAGAGATCTCCTGGGAGGAGGCGGCCCGCGCCGCGTGCTGCTCCCCGTCCTATTTTCAGCGCATGTTTTCCTATGCGGCCGGCGTTTCCTTATCCGAATACATCCGCCGGCGCAGGATGTCCCAGGCCGCCTTCGAGCTCCAGCGGACGGACGCCAGGGTGCTGGACATCGCCTTAAAGTACGGCTACGCTTCTCCAACTGCCTTCAACAGGGCTTTTCAGAGTGTCCACGGCATCAGCCCCGCTGCCGCAAGAAGCTCCGGCTGCACGCTGTGCGCCTATCCGCCGTTTAAATTTTCCGTAACCATCACCGGCGGCTGTCCCATGGCTTATCACATAGAAGAAAAGGACGCCATGCGCTTTGTGGGAATCCGCACGAACCTGGCCGGAAACATGAAAGAAAACCAGCAGATCATCCCCGCCTTCTGGAAACAGGCACAAGAAGGTACACAGCTTTCCGCCGTCCGGCGCCTGGCTTCCGGCAGGCCGGAGGGGCTCTTCGGCATAAGCGTCTGTGAAAGCCCCGGCTCTCCGTTTTATCTCATTGCTGCCGCCTCCGGCCAAAATCCGCCTGGGGGCATGGAGGCGGTTGAAATCCCTGCGGCCTCCTGGGCTGTCTTTGAGCTGGACGGTATGTTTAAGGAAGCTGTCCAGGACATTTTCCGGCGTTTTTTCACGGAATGGCTGCCCTTTTCCGGCTACGAATACGCAGGCCTGCCGGATCTGGAGATATATCCGCTCGAAAGGCCCGAACCGCCCTGCGGCCGTTCCGAGGTGTGGTTTGCCGTCCGAAATGGAAAGGAGATGACATAAGACATGGATGCCATACTGGCAGAAAATGTGAACAAAAAGTATAAAAACGGAACCCAGGCGCTCTCCGGCCTGAGCCTTTCCGTTCAAAGCGGGGAAATCTTTTCCCTGCTCGGGCCGAACGGGGCCGGGAAATCCACGCTGATCCGCATCCTGACAACATACCTGCGTCCGGATTCCGGGGACATCACCATGCTTGGAAAGGATTTAAAAAGCAGCGGAAGGGAAATCCGCGCCCAGATCGCCTGCGCCGCACAGCAGCCGTCCATCGACAGCCACATGTCACTGGAAGAGAACATGCTTTTCCAGGCACGGCTGTACGGCGTCCCAAAAGCCGATGCGGCCGGCCGCATGGAACGCCTGACTGCGGAATTCGGCCTGGCTCCATACAGGAAAAAGCCCGTGTCCGCCTTCTCCGGCGGCGTAAAAAGGCGGCTGGATATCGCCCTCAGCCTGATATCCGGCCCTAAACTCCTCTTTTTAGACGAGCCCACGGCCGGCATGGATCCGCCCTCCCGCGCGGCAATGTGGGATATGCTGAAGAAAATACGCGCTGACCTGGGGACGACTATCTTTCTTACGACCCACTATTTAGAGGAAGCCGATCATTTAAGCGACCATATCTGCATCATGGACAAGGGAAAAGAGCTTGTCTCGGGAACTGCCGCATCTCTCCGCTCCCTGCTCCGCCAGGATACGGTTTCCGTCCGCTTCCCCTCTCCCGCCGGTGCCGCCGCCTGCCTTCCTCTGCTTAAAGCACGCCTGCCGGAAAGGCACGTGGCCCAATGCGGCGCCTCCATCTCCGTCCGCACCGAAACCCCGCAGGCCGATCTGGAAATGATGGCTGCCTTTCTGTCCGGCAGCCGCATCCCCTTCCATGGCATCGAGCTGGTGCAGCCTGGCCTGGAGGATATCTTTTTCATGCTCACAAAGCCGAAAGGAGGGATTTCCGTATGAGCCTGTTTCCCCTTCTCAGGCGGAACATCAAATGGCGGTTCTGCAATGCCTTTACCATTGTCATCACCGTCCTTCAGCCCCTTCTCTGGCTGGTTCTTTACGGCCTCGCCGCCGGCCGGACCATGGGGCGCGCCGGAATTTCCGACTACACGGCCTTTCTCCTGCCTGGGCTTGCCATGCTTGTGAGCTTTTCTGCCTCCAGCAGCAGCGGGATCATGAATTACATGATGCGGGCTGACGGGAGCTTTTACCGGATCCTGATTTCCCCGGTAAGCCGGAGCGCCATTGTGCTCGGACAGCTTTTGGAAGCCGTGCTCTGCACCTTCTTTGAAGTCGGGATTCTCGCCATTGCCGGGCTTCTCCTCTCGGTACGGCCGGCCTTTCACGCAGGCGGATTTTTCCTGGTGCTTCTCCTTTTGTTTCTGATGTCGTTTTTTGCTGCCGGCCTTTCCTACGGCTTCAGTCTCCTGCTTCCCGACGCGGCCGTCTACGAGATCGTCATGAATGCCGTTGTGCTGCCCGTTTTTTTCCTGAGCTCCGCCCTGTTTCCGGCTGAGGACGCAGCCGGGATCCCAGGCTTTTTCATTCGGCTGAATCCCTTCACCCGCGTCATCGACGTGCTCCGCTCCCTGATGCTGTCCGGCACCGCAGAGCCGTCTGCGCTTCTCTCCGTCCTCGTTCTCTTTGCCGTTTTATGCGGGGCCGCCTTTTTATGGGCCGTGTCCCGCCTGAAAAAAATGGCCGGGCCCTGATATTTCTCAGGACCCGGCTTTTCCATTTTTGGTTTAACGGTTCAGAATTTCCATGAATTCCTCTCCGGTAATCGTTTCCTTTTCCAGAAGGTATGCCGCCAGCTCATTTAGCTTCGCCGCATTGTCCTTCAAAATCCCCATGGCCTTTTCGTACTGGGCCTTAATAATCCGCACCACCTCATCGTCGATGGCCTTGGCCGTCTCCGGCGAACATGCTAAGGACGCGTCGCCGCCGAGATACTGGTTGTTCACGGTCTCAAGCGCCACCATGCCGAACTGATCGCTCATGCCGTATCTGGTAATCATGGCGCGGGCTAACTTTGTGGCCTGCTCGATGTCGTTGGAGGCACCCGTCGTGATGGAATGGAACATGAATTCCTCGGCCGCCCGGCCGCCGGTTAAGGTGGCGATCTTATTTAACGCCTCTTCCTTGCTCATTAAGAACCGCTCCCCGGACTCCACCTGCATCGTGTATCCAAGGGCGCCTGACGTCCTGGGGATAATCGTAATTTTATGGACAGGGGCCGAATGGCTCTGGCAGGCGGCCACCAGCGCATGGCCGATTTCATGGTAGGCCACAATCCGCTTCTCATTCTCGGAAACGGCCGCATCCTTTCTCTGGTACCCGGCGATAACCGTCTCGACGCTTTCCTCCAGGTCTGCCTGGCAGACGACGCGCCTTCCAAAACGCACGGCACGGAGAGCCGCCTCGTTTACAATGTTTGCCAGCTCTGCGCCGCTGGCGCCGGAGGTGGCGCGGGCGATGGCGTTAAAGTTCACCGTATCGTCCATTTTCACGTTTCTTGCATGTACCTTCAAAATCGCCTCGCGGCCCTTTAAATCCGGGAGCTCCACCGGGATCCGCCTGTCAAACCGGCCGGGACGAAGGAGCGCCTGGTCGAGAGATTCCGGCCGGTTGGTGGCTGCCAGAATCACGACTCCCTTTTTCCCGTCGAAGCCGTCCATCTCCGTCAGAAGCTGGTTTAAGGTCTGTTCCCTCTCGTCGTTTCCGCTCATGCCGCTGCCGTCGCGCTTCTTTCCGATGGTATCAATCTCGTCGATGAACACGATGCACGGCGCCTTTTCCGTGGCCTGCTTAAACAGGTCTCTGACCTTCGCGGCGCCCATTCCCACGAACATCTCCACAAACTCCGAGCCGGAGATGGAAAAGAACGGGACATGCGCCTCACCGGCCACAGCCCTTGCAAGCAGGGTCTTGCCGGTTCCGGGCGGGCCCACAAGCAGGGCGCCCTTCGGCAGCGTCGCGCCGATGTCGGCATATTTTTTCGGGTCATGGAGGAAGTCCACGATCTCCTTTAACGCCTCCTTGGCCTCTTCCTGCCCGGCCACGTCGGCAAAGGTCTTTCCGGTCTCATTTTCCGCATAAATTTTCGCATTGGATTTCCCAAAGGTCATGGCGTTCCCGCCCATGCGCTTCGACATCATTCTGGCAAAAATCTGGCCGATGGCAACCATGATAATAATCGGAAGGATCCACTGGGTGATGATCGTCATGATGGCGGATTCCTCCCGCGGAATCACCTTTCCGAACTGCACGCCAGCATCGTAAAGCCGGCTCGTCAGTCCCTCGTCCTCCCAGAGGCCTGTCTTGTAAACCTGATCACGGCCCTGTTCATCCTTTACAAGGAAGAGGTACTCATCATCGTCCTTCTGCACCATTGCCACTTTCCCGGCATCCACCATGGAGAGGAAATCGTTGTAGCCCACTTCCGTCACCTGGGTCCTCATCATGGACGGGAAGACCATCCCGTTTAAAATCAGGGTAATGAGGAAAATCCCGATCATATAATAGAGAAGTGGTTTAAAGCTGTTGTTGTTTTCCGGCTGCTTTCCGCCGTTTTTTGTTCCCATACTGATTCTCCTTTTTTGTCTGCGGCCGCCGCAGGTCAGGAAGCTGGCTCCCAAAAGGCCCTTTCACCTCCCGTTTCCTGCTGTGCCTCCGTATGGTGACACCCTGTCACCTCACGTAGCATATGGTATCGCGGTTCCTGCGGAAAGTCAAGGAACTTTATGGAAGTTTCTCAAATTTTCTTTTTATTTTATACATTTCACAGTATGGACAAAAACTGCCAAAACATCCCTGTGCGAAAAAAATCCTTGACAAATTATCTCCCCCGTATTAAGATGACATTACAATTTCATAGAAAACCGATGAGAAAGAGGAGTACATTTTCATGGCTGTCTTTCCAGAGAGCCGCAGGCGGTGGGATTGCGGTAGGGCACGGAAAATGGAATGGACTTTCGAGGGCAGTCCTGAAAGGATGCGAGTATGGACTGACGGCAACCGCAGCCGTTATCTTCGCGGCATATATGTTGGTATATGGAAAGAGGACTGAAAATGTCAATTTGAGTGGCACCGCGGATGAAAATTCGTCTCAAGCATAAACTGGAAACAGGAATGCTTGGGACTTTTTATTTTGTAAAAACCGCGTAAGTCCCCCTCTTCCTCCAAATCCGGCAGAAAAATTTAAAACCACAGGAGGAACAAAACATGAAAAAATCGATCAAAGCTCTCGTACTCACGACACTCGCCGCAGCCATCTTAGCAGGCTGTTCATCCAAAGAGGCTTCCGAGCCCACAACGGCCGCTTCCATCGTGACCGCGCCGGAATCCGACGCAGAAAAGACGGCGGAAACAGAGGCCGAAACCGCCTCTCAGGCGGAAACGGAAGGCAAAGAAACTGCCGAAGCCGTCTCCGGCTCCTACACCATCGGAATCGGCCAGTACGCCGAACACGGTTCCCTCGACAACTGCCGTGAGGGATTCATCGCAGGCCTGGCAGAGGAAGGCTTCATAGAAGGGGAAAACTTAACAATCCTGGAAGAAAATGCCCAGGCTGACTCCGGCCTTGCCGCCCAGATCGTCAACAACTTTGCAGGGCAGAACGCCGACATGATCTGCGCCATCGCAACGCCCATCGCCCAGAGCGCATACAGCGTCGGCCGCAAATATGACATCCCGGTCATCTACACGGCCGTCACCGATCCCGTCGCCGCAGAGCTTGCAAATGCAGACGGCAGTCCGGTCGGCGAGGTGACAGGAACCAGCGACAAGCTTCCGGTAGAACAGCAGTTGGAAATGATCCGAAAAATTCTTTCCGATGCAACAAAAATCGGCATTATGTACACCACCAACGAAGTAAACTCCGCCTCCACCCTGGCGGAATACAAGGAGCTGGCTCCGGAATACGGCTTTGAGATCGTCGAAGGCGGCGTCTCCTCCGCAGCCGACATCCCCCTTGCCACTGACAGCATCCTCGAAGAGGTGGACTGCTTAAACAACTTAACCGACAACAACGTCGTCTCCTCCCTGCCGCTCATCCTCTCCAAGGCTAACGCCAAAGGGATCCCGGTGTTCGGAAGCGAAATCGAGCAGGTACGGATCGGCTGTCTGGCATCTATGGGACTTGACTATGTGGAGCTTGGAAAGCAGACGGGACACATGGCCGCAAAGGTCTTAAAAGGTGAGGCGAAAGCCAGCGAAATGAACTACGAAGTCATCACGGAAGCCGCCTTCTACGGCAACACGGCAGCCGCCGAAGCCCTCGGCATCACCCTTCCTGAAGAACTGACCGGCAAAGCGGCAGAGCTCTTCACCGAGCTTCCGTAAGTCTTTGGAACGAAATCAACTGTTTGGAGGCACATCATGGCAATCATTTTAGGAATTTTTGAAGAAGGCCTGATCTATGCGATCATGGCGCTCGGCGTCTACATCACGTACCGGATCCTGGATTTCCCGGATCTGTCGGTGGACGGCACCTTCCCCCTCGGGGCAGCCATCACGGCAAGCCTGATCGCAGGCGGGCTTCATCCGGCCGCCGCCCTGCCGGTCTCCTTTCTGGCAGGCGTCTTCGCCGGCTGCGTCACAGGCCTGATCCATGTAAAATGCAGAGTCCGGGACTTGTTTTCCGGCATCATCGTCATGACGGCGCTATACTCCATCAATTTAAGGATCGCGGGGATGAAAGCCAATCTCCCGATCCTTTCCAAGGACACGATTTTTGACAACGAATTTTTCCGGGAAAACCTTCCCGCCGGGCTCCGCCCCTACACGGTGGTGATCGTCACGGCCGTCATCGCCATCGCCTGCAAGCTCCTTTTGGACTGGTATCTGAACACGAAATCCGGGTACCTGCTCCGGGCTGCCGGCGACAATGACGCTCTCGTCACGGCTCTCGCAAAAGACAAAGGCACCGTGAAAATCATCGGCCTTGCCATTGCCAACGGGCTTGCCGCCCTCTCCGGCGGAATCCTCTGCCAGAAACAGGGCTTTTTTGAAATCTCCATCGGCACGGGAACCATGGTGCTTGGCCTTGCAAGCGTCATCCTCGGCACACAGCTTTTCAAAAGCTTCGGGAAACTGAAGGCCACCACGGCCGTCATCGCGGGCACAATCCTCTATAAAGCATGCATCGCCCTCGTCATCTCCCGCCGCTTCGTAAAAGCCACCGACCAGAAGTTAATCACAGCCGCCATTCTTCTCGCTGCCCTTATCATCAGCACGATCCTGAAACAAAGGGGGCGCCGTCATGCTTGAATTAAAAGCCATCAATAAATACTACAATGCAGGGACTGTCAATGAGATGTGCCTGTTTGAAAATTTTGACCTGAATATTGAAGAAGGGGAGTTCGTCTCCATCGTCGGAAGCAACGGCTCCGGAAAGACCTCCCTGTTAAACCTGATCTGCGGAAGCATTCCCCTGGACTCCGGTTCTATCCTCATCAACGGGGAAAACATCACGAAAATGCCGGAGCACCGGCGTCAGAGGCGCATCGGCCGCGTGTTCCAGAACCCGGCCATGGGCACCTGCCCCAACATGACAATCCTGGAAAACATGGCCATGGCCGACAACAAGGGAAAATCCTGGGGCCTGCTCCCCGGCACCAACAAAGCCAGGATCAGCTATTATAGAGAACAGCTAAAAACCCTGGGACTTGGCCTCGAGGATAAACTCCATGTAAAGGTGGGCGTCCTCTCCGGCGGGCAGCGTCAGGCCATGGCGCTCCTCATGTCCACCATGACGCCCATCGAGTTTTTAATCCTGGACGAACACACGGCGGCCCTCGACCCGAAGACCGCCGAAACCATCATGGAGCTGACCGGCAAAATCGTAAAAGAAAAGCATCTGACGACCATGATGGTGACCCACAACCTGCGGTATGCCGTGGAATACGGGAACCGCCTGCTGATGATGCACCAGGGACAGGTGGTTCTGGATAAGAAAGCCGAAGAAAAAGCTTCGGTGCAGGTCGAGGATCTCCTCACCATGTTCAACCAGATCAGCATCGAATGCGGGAATTAACCGCAGCTAAATCTGGATCTTCATCCACTTCCCGCTCTTAAACCGCCATGTGGTGAGGCAGAGCCGGCAGAACTGATCCATCAAAACGCCCAGCCAGATTCCCGGAAGCCCCAGGCCTGCCGCAAAGCCGAGAAGATAAGAGAAAATCGGCCGCACGAAGGTGATGCTGATGGTGGAGGCCACCGTCGTAAACATGACGTCACCGGCGCCGCGAAGGCATCCCATGTAGATGACCTGGGCAATCTGGAGAAGCACGATCACGGCCAGAAGCTTTGTGATAATCGCTCCCATGGCAATCAGGTGGGCTTCCTCAAAGAACAGATGATAGAGCCACGAGCCGAACAGCAGATAAATCACCGCCAGGACGAGGGAAATCATGTTCCCGATCCGCTGGCAGATGGTTCCGTACATCTTTGCAAGCTCCGGCTTCTTTTCCCCGAGGCTCCGCCCGCAGAGGGCCACGGCCGCCACCTGCATGCCGTCTCCGAAGGAAAACGACAGGTTCATGATATTCATTCCCACCTGGTGAGCAGCAAAGGCGTCGGTTCCCAGCTTTGCCACCATGAGAGCTACCGTCATGAAGCCGATCCGCATGAAAATCTGCTCCAGGAACACGCTGGAAGCGATTTTCGCCATGTTTTTAGCCGGTTCCAGGGTGATCCGGACTTTTTCCTTAATGATATAAGGGATGCTTACAAAATTGTCCCTCGGACGCAGGGACAGAATGCTCATGATGCAGGCCACGAACGTACCAAATACGGTAGCAATGGCCGCGCCCGCAATTCCAAGCTCAGGGAAGCCGCAGTTTCCCTGAATCAGGAAGTAATTTCCAATCATATTCACCACGTTGGACGTCACATTTGTCCGCATGGCGATCTTCGTATTTCCCGCCCCTCTCTGGGACGCATTGATTACCATCGAAATAATATTGAACATCATACCGCCCATGATGATCCGAAAGTACAGCGCGGCACTGTCCTGGGTATCCTCATTGGCGCCGCAGAGCCGGATGATCGGGTCAGCAAAGGCCACACAGATGATGCTGACAAGAGCCCCGACAATTAACGTAAAGGTCACGGCCATCAAAAGCACCTGGTTGGCGCCCTGCCTGTCCTGTTCCCCGCGCCGTCTGGCGACGAGGGCCGACACTGACACGTTCGTAGCGATAAAGATGCAGAGGCCGATGAATTTCGGCTGCGTCGTCAGGCCGACGGCGGCCACGGCGTATGCCCCCATGGAGCTCACCATCAGCGAGTCTACCATGCCTGCCAGGGCAATAAAAAAAGATTCCATCACCGCAGGCCATGCCATATGGAATGCAGTCTGGTATCCTTTCTTTCCTCCGCCCAGAAATTTTTCCGCTCTCTTCTGCAAGTTTCCTTCCATAAATATCCCCTTCCCTTATGTATCAAATAAAATACAATTTCATTATATTACCGAATCGTCAGAAAAGCAAGAATAAGAGCACGTAAATTCCGAGTTGTAAACGATTCGGCATCATGCTACAATAATCGTATCCAATACGGGGAGGATTGTTTATCATGAAACGGAAAGAAGGCGCATGTCTCATATGCGGAAAGCCGTTAATCTACTTTGAAACGGCAAAAGAACTGGAATGTCAGATCTGCCATCAGAAATTCAAGACCTATGCAAGCTGCGAGGACGGCCATTTTGTCTGCGATGCCTGCCATGAAGAGCGCGGCGTCCAGGTCATCTTATCCCACTGCGAAAAAAGTGAAAAGAAAGACCCCATCGCCATCATGATGGAAATCATGGAGGATCCCTATATCTACATGCACGGGCCGGAGCACCACATTTTAGTCGGCGCCGCCCTGCTCACCGCATACAAAAACTGCGGCGGAGAGCTGGATTTTCCGGCGGCGCTCGCGGAAATGAAGGAACGGGGCAGCCGGTACCCCGGCGGCTCCTGCGGCCTCTGGGGCTGCTGCGGAGCGGCCGTCAGCACCGGCATGTATATGAGTATTCTTACAAAAGCGACGCCCCTCACAGGAAAATCCTGGGGTCTCGCCAATGCCGTGACAGCGCAGGCATTAAAAGAAATCGCAGCCCTCGGCGGCCCGCGGTGCTGCAAGCGCAACTCCTTTACGGCGGCAAAGGCGGCTGCCCTCTTTACAAAGGAACACCTTGGAATCGCCATGGAGCTCCCGGAAACCATCCGCTGCGGCTTTTCTCCGGAAAACAAGCAGTGCCTTAAGCACCACTGTCCCTATCATCCGAGCAGACGCTAGTGCGCGCATCCGCGCGCACTTTTTATTTCCCGCCGTCCAGCTCGTAAAGGCGGCTGTTTTCCAGCACGTCCCGTCTTCCGAACCGCTCCATCATCGCAAAAAACGCCGTCTCGGCATCCTTTAAAATCTTTGCCTCATCCGCAAGCATCAGCTTCCTGTTTTCCATCACGATTTTTCCGTCAATGATGGACGTATCCACGTCCTGTCCCATGGCATGATAGACGAGACGCTGGACCGGCATGATCCCGAAAGGCGCCAGATGAGGCTGATGGACGTTCACAACAATCACGTCCGCCTTCTTTCCCGGCTCCAGGGAACCCACCTGATCCCAGATTCCAAGCGCCTTCGCCGGTTCTTTTGTCACTAATTCCAGCACCTTCCCGCAGGGCAGGATGTCCGTATCGCTTTCGCTTGTCCTCTGGAGAAGCTGGACATTTTTCATGTCGCGCCAGATATCAAAGCTCCTGTCCGGCGCCGTCCCGTCTGTCACGACGGCCACATGGACGCCCCGCTTCATCATCTTATAAACCGGGCAGAACTTCCGTATGGCGGAACGCGTCGTCGGCCCATGGAAAACGTAGGCGCCCGTCTCCGCCAGGATGTCAAGCTCCCTGTCGCTGTAACCGGTGCTGTGGGTCAGGGACAGCGTCTCCCGCAAAACCTCCGGCGTCGTGTCATAGAGGAACTGCACGTCGCCGCCAAACGCATGGGTATGGAGCGGCGTGCCGTATTCCATGGCAATTTCATGCATGGTGCGGTTGTGGCGGATGTTGGCCTCGTCGCTTTCGCCGGGGCGCCTGCCCATGCGGCCGGGAGCCACGATGCAGGAGGCGGCCGGGTATTTTCCGTTTAACTCCCTTACGGCCCGTCTCGTCGTCTCGTAAGCCATGTCCGGCGTGACGTCATACTCTTTCACCGTGCCGTCCTTTAAAAACCGCCTGGCATGCTTCGGCCACGGCCCGTTGGCGCAGCCGATGCCGCTTAGCTGGCGGATCCCCACCGAGGACGACGCCTCCAGGTTTGCCGCTAACGGCTCCAGCATATCAATCTGCGGCGTGTTGCCGATCATGGAAACGCCTGTCGTGATGCCGAATTTCACCCGCTCTGCGGCCGCCAGGGCGCCTTCCGCGTACCAGAAAGCTTCATCCGTACAGCGGTAGTAAATCTCCTCGGCCATGGGCTCCCAGGCCGAATCCAGATGCTCGCCCATGGTTTTTACAAGGCAGTGCCCGGCATGCCCGTGGCCGTCCACAAGCCCCGGGAGCACCGCGTTCCCCGCTGCGTCCAGGATGCGTTTTGCCTCCGGAAGCACAGAAAGCTCCCGCATGTCCCCGACCGCAGCGATGGTATCGCCCGTGATGGCAACGTAGCCGTCCTGGTAAATGCGGTGCTCTTCGTCCATGGGAATCACAACTCCGTGGATCATCAGAATGTCAAACATTGCTCCGCCTCCTTTTTCTACCGGCCTGTCCCCCGGAAGCCCAGGTTCTTTGCCAGCTCTTTTTTAAATTCCAGCACGTCCCTTTCCAGCTCCTTCATCCGTTCCCCCGTCATCCGTCCCACCGGAGCCGAAATGCTTAAGGCATAAACCGGCTCCTTGTGGTAATCCCGGATGCTGACCGCGATGCAGCGGACGCCTTCCTCGTTTTCCTCGTCGTCCACCGCGAAACCGTTTTTCCGCACCTCGCCGACACGCTCCATGAGCTCGTCTAAGGACGTGATCGTATAGGGCGTCAGACGGCGGATCCTGGAGGCCTCCCATATGGCGCGGATCTCCTCGTCGGAAAGCTCCGCCAAAAGCGCCTTGCCGACACCGGAGCAGTAAAGGGGGATCCGGCTCCCCACGCGCGATACCATGCGGATGGAGCTGGCGCTGGATTCCACCTTGTCGATGTAGACGGCCTCCGTCCCCTCTCTCTGGACGAGATGAACCGTCTCCCCGGTCTGCTCCGACAGCTTTTTAAGCGACGGATGGATCAGGGCGGCCATGTTGGTCTGCTCCAATATCTTTCCGCCGATCTCTAAAAATTTCAGGGACAGCGAATATTTTAAGGACTCCTCGTCCTGGCGGATGTATCCCAGGCAGACGAGGGAATTCACCAGGCGGTGGGTCGTGCTTTTATGGTACCCCAGGCTGCTGCTGAGCTCCATGATCCCCATGGGCCCGTTTTCCGCCAGGGTCTCGATCACAAGAAAAATCTTTTCCGCAACCTGAATCGGATTTTTTGACGCTTCTTCCTTCATGTTTCCTGCCTCCGGCTTAGAAGAACCTCATTTTTTTCGCCATATCCACAAACTCGCGGTTGGACCGCGTCCTGGCAAACAGATCCAGGATCTTTTCCACGGCCTCGTCGGCCTTCATGGAATTCGTCGCCTTGCGGATGTTGTCCACGGCCTCGGCCTCCTCGCGGGAAAGCAGCAAATCGTCGCGTCTGGTGCCGGACTTTAAGATGTCGATGGCCGGGAAAATCCTCTTTTCCGAGAGCTTCCGGTCTAACACCAGCTCCATGTTGCCGGTTCCCTTGAATTCCTCGTAAATCACATCGTCCATACGGCTTCCCGTGTCCACAAGAGCCGTGGCGAGAATCGTAAGGCTGCCGCCTTCCCTCATGTTTCTGGCGGCGCCGAAGAACCGCTTCGGCATATGGAGGGCCGCCGGGTCGAGACCGCCGGAAAGGGTACGGCCGCTGGGCGGCACAACCAGGTTGTAGGCGCGAGCAAGGCGGGTGATGCTGTCCAAAAGGATCATCACGTCGCGGCCGTGTTCCACAAGCCTCTTGGCCCGCTCGATTACCATCTCAGATACCCGTTTATGGCGGTCAGGCAGCTCATCGAAGGTGGAATAGATGACCTCCACGTTCGGCCCTACCACGGATTCCTTGATGTCCGTAACCTCCTCGGGACGCTCGTCAATTAAAAGGATAATTAAGTGCATGTCCGGAAAATTGGTGGTCACAGCCTTTGCCACCTGTTTTAAAAGCGTCGTCTTTCCTGCCTTCGGCGGGGAGACGATCATGCCTCGCTGGCCCTTACCGATGGGCGCCAGAAGATCCATGACGCGCATGGCCGTCGTGTTGCGGCCGTTCCGCACCTCCAGGCTTAACCGCTGGTTGGGGAAAATCGGCGTCAGATCCTCAAAGTTGGGCCGCCGCTCCGCCTGGTTTACCGGATAGCCGTTGATGGAGGTCACATACAAAAGGGCAGCGAATTTTTCCGTCGCCGTACGGACTCTCCTGCTGCCGCGGATGATATCGCCGGTCTTCATGTTGAAGCGGCGGATCTGGGACGGCGCCACATAGACGTCGTTCTCCCCCGGCAGATAGTTTTCACAGCGGATGAAGCCGAAGCCGTCCGGCATCACCTCCAGGATGCCGTTGGCCTCGATGCCGCTGTCCAGCTCCTGAAGCTCCACCTTGGGATCCGAGGCCGGGGCGCTCACGCTGTTTTCCTGAAGGCCGCCGTTCTGGCGCATCTCCTGGCGGATTTCTGTCCCCTGGCCGTTCTGGCTCTGGCGCACAGGCCGCTCCGGATGGCTGTATGCCTGGCGCCTCCTGGCGGGATCTGCCGCCTGCGGTGCAGCCACCGGCGCAGCCTGGGAATGCACTTCGGCCGGTGCTTCCGCCGGCTCTGCCTGGGACGCCTCCCTCTCCTGTTTTTCCTGTTCTTCTTTTTCTGCCAGCTCGCACAGCCTGTCGATCAGCTCTGACTTCCTGAGCCCGCTGACGTTTTTGATTCCCTGGCCCTTCGCCAGTTCACGAAGCTGCGCCAATGGCAGTGTTGCTAATTTTTCACGCATATATTATCTCCTCATTAAAATTTGGTTTGTTATCATTGGGGATTTTTGAAAGATAAAAAGACTGATAGATTCTATACTGCGGACTTTCAAATCTGTCCTTTGCTCTCTGTCCTGCTGATGACTTCATTATATAACAATTTATTGGGGTTGAAAAGTTAAATTTTTCTAACAAAATACCTCTTGAGGTCTTCTCTAAAACCGGCTTTCCGGGAACGGGAATATGTTGACGGAGAATTTCTTTTATGTTTAAAAAGACAGCCCCGGATTCGTCCGGTGCTGTCTTCTGTCTGCTTTCTATTTTTCTTTTTTCTCCAAAACCTTCATTACCTCTGCCCTCTCCGGCATCACCTTCAAGGCCCCGCGCCTTGTGGTAATTAACGCCGCCGCCGCATTGGCAAAGGTCATCATCTGAACTAACGCCTCATCGGTAAGGTTTTCCATGCCCGTATCGAGAAGCCCGTTCAGGATACAGCCGGTAAACGTGTCTCCAGCGCCTGTCGTTTCAATGGTGTTCTCCTGGGGGAACGGCGCCGCCTCTATCTTCCGGCCTTTATAATAAGCACGGCTCCCGTCTTTTCCCATGGTCAGGAAAATCAAAGGGATTCCGTATGTTTCCTGAAGGAGGGAAACTCCCCTGTCATAGTCTTCTTCGCCCGTCATGAACACCACCTCGTTGTCCGAAATCTTCAAAACATCGCACTGTTCCATGCCGTAGGCGATGGCTGCTTTGGCGTCCTCAAGGCTCTTCCACAATGGCTCACGAAGATTCGGGTCAAAGCTCACAAGGACGCCGGCCTCCTTCGCTGTCTGAATTGCGAAACACACAGCTTCCCTGGACTCCTTATGGGTAAAGGAAAGGCTCCCGAAATGGAAAATCCTGGAGGCCTCAATCCGCTCCTTCTGCACCTCTTCCTTCCTGAGCATCACATCAGCGCCGGGGTTCCGGTAAAAGGAAAAATCCCTGTCCCCGTCCGGGAATGTATGGACAAACGCTAACGTCGTGTGGATTTCGCCGTCAAACACCAGATTTCCCGAATCAATCCCTGTGCTTTCGATGGCTTCCTTTAACATCTTTCCAAACTGATCGTCTCCCACCTTGCCAATAAAGGACGTCTTCCGTCCCAGCTTCTGAAGCATCGCCAACACATTGCAGGGCGCCCCGCCGGGATTGGCCTCCAAAAGCGGGTTCCCCTGGCTGCTTAAGCCGTTCTCCGTAAAGTCAATCAGCAGCTCGCCGAGCGCCGTTACGTCATATCGTTTCTCCATTTCCATTTCCTCCTATATCACGTCATTCAGACCTTTCATCAAATCGACCAGATACCGGGCGGGACGCCGCACCGCATAAGAAGCGTCAAACGCAGCCACAAAATCCCACTCAGGAGTCTCATCCCCAAAGGAAAACACGAGAATTTCCTTTGCATTGGCATGTTCCTCCAGCTTAAAGCCGCAGGCAAACGCCACGCCATACTGCTGCCCCACAAGAGCCAGGGCCGTATCGATGGAATTTAACTCCATAATCTCCGGCGTCATCCCATATTCGGAAAGCACTTTTTCCGAAAACTGGCCCAGGCGCATATTGTTTTTAAGAAGCAGGAACGTCTCGTTTTTTAAAAGCTTAAGGTCAATCCACGGATATTTCCGGCCCTGTTTCGGGCTCCCTAAAAGCCCGTACTTTTCGGTTTTTGCCGTACAGAGCACGATTTCCTCCCTGGAAATCCGCTCATAATGCAGATTCCCATTTTTCTCCCCATCTGAAAGCATGGTGAAAAAAGCAATCTCGATGGTTCCGTCCCTTAAGCTCCGCTCCAGCTGCCCGATGTCTCCCTCGCAGATTCTCAGCTCGCAGCCGGGAAACGCCTCGCGGAACAGCGGCAGGATCTTCGGAAGAATCGTCCTTCCGCGGCCCGGCGTAATGCCGAACGATATGCTCCCTCCGTTTTCCTCCGTAAGCTTTTTGATCTGCCGGTCGAACTCATGCTTTTTATTTAAAACTGTACGGGCCATGTCGAGATACAGCTCCCCTGCATACGTCGGGATGTACTGCCGGTTTTTCCTGAAAAAGAGGCTGACACCCAGGCGGTCTTCCACCTTTAGAAGCGCACGACTCAAAGCAGGCTGAGAGACATAAAGCCTCTCAGCCGCTTTGGAAATGTTCTTCTCCTGTGCGATGACAAGAATATATTCAAGCTCTTTAAAATCCATGTCTGCCTCCGCCGGCTGTCCTCTTTTTCGTCCATTATACCGAAAACCGGAGGCCATGTCCAGCCTATAACTGAGGAATTATATGACGGATGACCGCCCGCAGGATATCCTTTTCCCTCTCCGTTTCCATGGAATTGACGGCGATTACCGCCTGCTTTTTCGGGATCACAATGCAGTACTGCCCATACTTTCCATCGGCCCGGTACATACCGTCCGGCATAATCCAGATCAGGTATCCGTACCTGTGCCCGATTTCCTCGTCCCCCTCGGATTCAATAAAGCCGGCCGCTGCCTCCAGGAACCATTCTTCGGGAAGAAGGCGTTCCCCGTTCCATACGCCCTTCTGAAGGCAGAAAAGGCCAAATCTAGCAAGCTCCGAAACATTGATGACAAGCCCGCCGGCCCCGAACGTATTTCCCAAAGGATCGTTTTCACACTCCGGCATCGGAATTCCCAGAGGCTCAAAAAGCCGCGGCATCAAATACTCCACAAGAGAGCAGCCGGCCTTTCTCTGGATCAGAATCCCCAAAAGATACGGCCCTGCATTGTTATACTGGAACACCGTTCCCGGCTTATGAACCGTGTTTGCCCGCAGTACAAACTTGACCCAGTCCTTTTCCGTCATCTTCGGCCGCATGATTCCCATAAGCATCGGCTCCTCAAAGCCCATGGACATGGTAATCAGATGCTTAAGCTTCATCTCCTTTAAAAACTCCGACGGCTTTTCCGGCGCATCGTCTGTAAAGTGATCCAGCACAGAATCCTCCAGGGAAAACAACCCTTCCTTCACCGCAAAAGCCACAGCCGCAGCAGTAAAGCTCTTCGTCACCGAATACTGGTTCTGGCGCGCTTCCGGCACTCTGCTGTAATGAAGAAGCTCTTCCCCGTTCTGGTAAATCACCATTCCCCTGACGGCCAGCTCCTGTGTGGCCGCCTCAAATGCATCCATCTGGATTTTCTTCATAATAACCTCCTAAAACGGCACAATACCGGTTATGACAACAAAGGCCAGCATCGCAAGCGCCAGAATAAACGCATACTTATAGGCAAAAGCAATGTGATCCTTTAACTCCACCTCTGCAAGGCCAAGGCCCATGTAAGTGGCTGCCGTCATCGGCATAATATAGATGGCCGGGCCAAACGTGATGAGGAACGCCGCGCCGACGGCTGCTGCCGGGACACCGTATGCAGAGACAATCTGGTTCACAATCGGCACAATTCCGTATGTCAGGGCATCGCCGTGAATCACCATGCTGAGAGGGCTGTTGACCGTTGCAAACAGCACATGCAGGTGCGGTGCCATGGACTCCGGCATGAACGAAAGGACGATCTCAGTCATGGCATCTAACATCGGGCTCTTTCCCATGATACCGATGAGCACACCGGAGGCCAGCGCTGTAAACGCCATAGTGAGCGCATCCGTGGCATGGGCCTTTACCCGCTCGCTCTGCTCCTTTTGAGACGGATAATTGACGATGAGGCCGACTGCAAGAGCGATCATAAAGGTCACATGGGTCGGGATTTTCGTGAGCGTCAGCATCAGTACAACGCAGGCAATCAGGACAATGTTGAACCAAAAGCATTTCGGTCTCGCAAGCGGGTTCTCTGCGAGGGCCGTGCCAGCGCCTTCCGCTTCACCAGGCACAAGGCCTGCACCGTGCTTTTTCTCCATTTTAGCAAACCAGAAGCACATCACGGCAATGCATACGATGCCGAATACCTGCGCCGGGATGCAGTAAGCCCAGATTTCATTCGGCGAAACCTCAAGAGCTGCTGCCGTCCTCCCGCATGGGCCGCCCCACGGTACAATGTTCATGACGCCCATGGTAAGGCAGGTAATACCCAGAAGAACGATTGGCCGCACATGAAGCTTCTTATAAAATGGAAGAAGCGGCGGGATTGTAATCAGAAGCGTCGTTGCTCCCGAGCCGTCCAGATGGCCGATGATGGCAATAAGGATCGTTGCAAACATCAGAAGCAGGATATTGCTCCCGACATATTTCACCACCTTGCCGACAATCCGGTCAAACACACCGGCATCCGACATGACGCCGAAAAACATGACTGCAAAAATAAACAGAATCGCAGTTTCTGAAACGCTGGACACGCCGTCTTTTATGTAGCCGCTCATCTCCTCCGGCGTAAATCCCACCACAAAGCCGACAATAATCGGAAGGGCAATGAATACGACTGCCGGAATTGTCTTCCCTTTCAAGAGCAGAGCCACCATGATAAACATCAGGATAAAGCCTGCAATGCCTAAAAATGACATCTTTTGTTTCCCCCTTATTTTCTTTGTATCTCCGCGGAAATCTTATACTGCTATTTTAAAGAAAAAGTGCGGGGAAATCCAATGCTTATGCAGTCGGTTTTGTATGTTCTTTCTGCATACTTTGGCCGTGGGTTGTGCAGGTTGAACAACTTCTGTCTACAAAATACAAAATTTCTGCAAAACAAAAAAGCTGAAGCCCCTCGAAAATTCAAGGAATTTCAGCCAACAAAAAAGCACGAGACGGGATTCGAACCCGCGACCCTCGCCTTGGCAAGGCGATACTCCACCACTGAGCCACTCGTGCATTTTCAAACTATTTATTTTAGAAGGCACATACCTTCAAAACCACATATTGAACACATCCATCCACACACAAACCTTCTGGTTAAGCCCTCGACCGATTAGTAACAGTCAGCTCCATACATT
>ENA-UOJP01001231-UOJP01001231.1-human-gut-metagenome-genome-assembly--contig:-C102-NODE-1231-length-33175-cov-7.758243_pt1 | contig 33175 bp, 22 predicted proteins | sample MGYA00242353_ERZ723900 | MGnify/ENA metagenome assembly ERZ723900
TTATGCCGGCCCTGCCGGCTTCCCTCCGGGGGATGCACACGGTTCGGTCCGTGTTCTTCCTCCCGCTGGTCGGAACCGAACCGGCGCGGATATAAGTCTGACGACATTATGCCGGCCCTGCCGGCTTCCCTCCGGGGGATGCACACGGTTCGGTCCGTGTTTTTCCTCCCGCTGGTCGGAACCGCACCGGCGCGGATATAAGTCTAGCGACATTATATCATTATCCTCTCCAAAAACAAAGGCGTGATTTACATTTTCGGAAAAATGATGTACATTGGATACTGTGAAAAATAGACGCTGTGCCATTTGACGGCAGCGAAAGGAGTAATGTATGATTCATGAATTTTCCAGAACCGGAATGCTCATCGGGGAAACGGGCCTGCGGGTGCTGGCGGAAAGCCGCGTTGCGGTCTTTGGCGTGGGCGGGGTGGGAAGCCACGCCATCGAGGCCCTGGCCAGAAGCGGCGTGGGAAGCCTGGCCCTGGTGGACAACGATACCGTGTCCCTCACCAATATAAACCGCCAGTCCATCGCCCTGCACAGCACCGTGGGACGCTATAAAACCCAGGTGATGAAGGAGAAAATCGCCGATATCAATCCCAAATGCAGTGTTTCCACCTTTGAAACCTTCGTCCTTCCCGACAATCTGGAAGAACTCTTCGGGCAGATCGGCCCTGTGGATTACATCCTCGACGCCATTGACACCGTGACGGCCAAGCTGGCCCTCATCGTTTACGCCCAGAGCCGCGGCATCCCCATTATCGCCTCCATGGGCACGGGAAATAAGCTTCACCCGGAGCTGTTCCAAATTTCCGACATCTATAAGACCAGCGTCTGCCCGCTGTGCAAGGTCATGCGCAGAGAGCTTAAGGCGCGCCAGGTGAAGAAACTGACCGTCTGCTGGTCCCCCGAACTCCCCCTGACCCCCGGCCCCACCGAGGAGGACACCGGCGCCCGACGGGCAACGCCCGGCAGCATCGCCTTTGTCCCGCCGGTGGCCGGGCTGCTGATCGCGGGGAAAATCGTGAGGGACCTTTGCGGGTTGGAGTAAAATGAACGCTTCACACCGGGTGGCAGACGGACCGTTGATGGCTGGGCGCAACGCCGTCGGGGAAGGCGGGCTCATCCGGCGGGCCCATCCGGCTGCCTCATCCTTCCTCGTATCTGCGAAGAAATTCCATCTGTGCGTCGTCATCCGTCTGGCGGTCGTATGGAATTTTTCCGGCGGAGCAGCAATAGACAAGAACTCCTATAAGGCACACGATTAAAAGTATCAGAACAATCACGATCATCATCTTCGTTCCTTTCCATTTATCCTTATATGTAAAAATATGTAAAATCCGTCGTGCCCCCGGGATGCCTTAAGCAGCTCCATCCTCCCCGGATACTCCCATGGCCAGCAGCATCAGCATGACAGGGGTCACGATGGGCACGCTGATATTGACCACCGCCTGGGCGGCATAACAGATGATGGCAAAGGCAATCGCCATCACATAGGGGCGTTTCCCGGCTGAACGGATCATTTTGCAGACGGATGTCGCCAGCAGGGCCAGATAGGCCGCAAGGCCTGCCAGCCCCACCGTCACCAGGTATTGAAGGTATTCATTGTGGGCGCTGTCGAAAAATTCCCCATAGCGTCTCACCATTTCATCATAATCGTTTTCCATGACCACCAACCCATATGTATCAGGCCCGGTCCCAAACAGTTTTTGTGTGATGGAAAATCCGCTATAGCGCTCCAAACCGATCCGCCATATATACCAGCGGTGCGTTCCCCAATCGTCATTGATTGCCAGGTACTGCGCCAATCCGCCGTAATTCCCCGCATTCCCCCGGACATTCACATCGTAAAGGGCAAAGCCGGTCAGGATAACCCCCGCGGCCAGAAATGCCAGCCAGAGCCATCTCCCTCTGTTCCAGTCCCGCATAAGCGGGTGTGCGTCCGGCAGCTTTTGGACGATCCTGCGCAGAACAGCGTATATACCCCAGAGCGCTGCCACCAGGACAATCAGATAATGAGACCCGGAAATGATCCGGTACAATCCTCCCATACGGCCGGCGGCGTCTGAATGCGGAGGCAGCAGCCTTTGCAGGATCCAGAATTCCGACATCAGCACTGCCAGTATGAAGGTATAGGTACGGACTCCCTTCAGGTTCTTAAATGCGTACAGCGGTAACAGCCCGATCAGGGCCAGTATCGCAAGGTAGGCGTTATCGCTCATCCCGGTAATCAGGGCAAAGAACGAGACGGACATGCAAAAAAGATACCACTTTTTCCTGATTCGGGACTCCTCCACAAAGAATAACAGGGTGGACGCGCCGGACAGCAGGGCTGCGTAGGATGTGTATGCGTTAATATTTCCGATGGTGGACGTAAACATATAGTATTGCGCCGGCTCCATCAGCGTCCGAAACCCGATGGGATCTATATCAAAGTACAGAAGAATTCCGATGGCGCAGGCCGCCATGCCGGCTGCCAGAAACAGGTCCAGATACCATTGTCTCAGCCGCAGGTTCTTGCTTACGACAAAGTACATGAACGCATAGGCAATCCACATCAGAAGGCCGGAAAATCTCCCCTCGCTTCCCAACAGGGCCGCGGCAGGATATACCGACTGCAGGGTGGAAATCCCGGCTATCAGGATAAAATCCAGCATGGACCAGTCGGAAGCGTCAATCCGCCTTCCCCTGGCCGGGTTCCTCAAACACCCGAGATAGATTGACAGAATCAGAAACGCCGCGTTTACCACCAGGAACATGGCCGCGAAGCTGATTACAACCCAATAATAAAAATGTGTTTTAAAATTCAGTATATCAAAATAAAAGTCTCTGAACACAAGGGGAAACACCCCAATTATGACGGCCGCGAAAGCGCCAGCCAGCCCGGAATTCATGCGTTTCCACGCGGAGTGAAATCTCAGAATATTTAAAATACCGGTCTTATTACTACGATCCATGATTGCTCCCTTAAAGGAAATCCCAGAAACAGCCATGGCTGATACCATGGCTGCCTCCGATACTCCATCTATAATTATATCCTTCAATCCTTATTCTTCTGGTTCCTGCACATATAGGTGTTTGCCTCGTCCAGCATGCGCATCAGTTCCAGCGCGCTGCGGAACGCGATATAACGCGCCCCTGTGTAACTGCACTGGAGCCTGCCCTGCATGGAGGAATTCTGGCGGAACAGCACATGGACCAGGATGACCGCCTTTGCAGCTGTCACACAGGGAAACATTTTCGCCGCCACATCCTCTTTGGTCAGGATCTTTCCGGGCTCCTTTTTCTGCTTCCCCTTCAGCGCCCTGTACTGCTGCTCCCGTTCATTTAGCAGGAAACGCGGTTCTGTTGTTGCCATGGGGGTTCCCACCATTTCGCACACCTCATCGAGGGCCAGTATCAGCCCATGGATTCCTCTAAAGCTTACAGGATGGGACAGATGATAATTCGCAATGACACCGTACGGCTCATTATTTTCATGTCCATTGATACACGCGAGCATCATGCATGCCCAATCTGTACCTGCCATTTCAATCTGACGGCTCTTTTCTTCGCTCAGCATGGTCCACTCCTTTGCAACGCAACCGCAGACATCTGTCCGGAACTTTCATCACCAGTTTTACGGTGTTTCCCTCATCCATCTGCCATTTTCATCCACCGGATATCCATCCGGGGTCATTTCATTTACATACAACGAGCCCATCGGCCTCCCGGCCTGGCTTACGGTGCTGAGGAAATACCAGTGCTCGCCAATCTTCTGCCATCCGGTTGCCATTCCTCCGGTAAACTGGTTCAGATAGTACCACTTCATGTCCTTGGCATCATAGTGCCAGCCCAGGACCAAACGTCCAAAATCGGCTCCCGGGGTCTCATTGAGATAATACCAGCGTCCGCCCTCGTCCACGTACCAGCCGTAATCCATGACGCCGGCCGCATTAAAATGATAGGTGCAGGTCTGCCGGGCATCCTGGTATTTTATGTTGGCCCATTGATCTTTAATGCTTGTCCCGCTCCTGAGGATAAAGGACCACTGTTTTCCATCTGTGCCAACGCTTTCCCACTGTCCTTCCGTGCCAACGGCGTAGGTTTTGTAATCATTAAAGGTATTTCCCGGTCCAAAGCTTCTGCTCCCGCCTCCGCGCGAGCCTCCGCCCCCTCCGCCGCCTCCGCCTCCCGGCCGGTTGGGATTGTCCGGGTTATCCGGATCGTCCGGGTTGTCCGGATTGTCCGGATGATCGGGGTCATCCGGAAAACCGCCGCCTGAGGTGATGGAATCCACAAGGGCCTTTAACACGTTGTAGGCGTCCAGAAGCTCGTCCACGGTCGGACGGTAGATTCTGTTGGCGACTTCCAGGGCAATGTCAATGGCAGCGCCTAACTCTGCCTTGTCCTCTTCGCTCACCGACGGATTGTTCTTTAATGTCTGGGCTATGCAAATCTGGCTCAATAGCTTTTGCCTCGCTTCCTGCCACCGGGCATCGTCTTCCGCCTGATAGAGCACATGCAGGGTCAGATTCTTTGTCACAGGTTCGCTGGTATCATAACCGTTATTCGAGGAGGCGGTCCTTCCCAATCCGTAATACTCCCATACAACTCCGCTGACCGGGTCCGTATAGGGTTCAAATATATCCAGGTCCATAAATCCATCCGCGTCCTCCAGGGCCGTGTCGGACCTGACACTGATGATGTATTCCGTGGAGCGCTTATCATCAATGATTTTCACTTCATGGGCTTTCCGGTAGGTCAGTACATAGGTGCCTTCCACATTTGCCTCAAAGGAGACAACTCCTGTAAATCCGGAATCCCCGTCGTCCGGGTCCGGCTCCATGGGCACCTCCGTACAGATGTATTCCCCGTCCGGATTCTCCACGTTCCACAGCTGGTAATCCGTATAGCCGTGCATACTGCGGTCAAGGACAGCGTAAACCCGGATATCCGGCTCTCTGTTTACGCCGGAAGGGATCTCCTTGTTGCTGCCGCCCACATGTCTTGTCAGCGCGGATGTCAAGGTCCACGGTACTTTTACCGCATCATTACCCGCCTCCGCTTTTACCGCATTGGACTCCGACGCCTTGGGCGCCCGCTGGCTGAAATTGACTGTGTAGAGAACGTCAACCCCCGCCGTCATAGCGTCCTGGTCGCTGCTGTTATTCGTGAGCTCATCGACTAAATCCGCCATCCTGTCATCCGACAAGTCGAGGGCCACCGCCCCTGTTTTAGGACTATAGTCAATGGATGCGTTGCCGGGCGTCGCTGTCGCCGCAGCGTAATAATTTGCCTGAAGCACCAGATTTCCTTCCGGCATGGTAATGCTTGGGTTCCTTCTGGTCTTGTCGGCCAGCGTCAGCCTGCCGATCAACGCGCTCCACTGCCGGAACGCCTGTCCCTGGCTGTTGGTGGTTTCCGCATCCAGGGAAATTACATCCCCCGCCCTTACCACCGCTGTCTTATCATCGTCGAAATCAACGTTCTCGCCCCCCCGCACGATTTTTGTGATGAAACCGCCGTTTGTAAGGGAAATGGTATAATCCTGCTGTTCCTGTGAGCTTCCGATCACCGCTACCTGCGTGCCTAACAGAAGCTTATCGGCAGGCGCAGCGCCCTCTCCCGGCTGCTTTGCAACCACCACATATAACTGGTTTGACTCCAGCCCGCCGAGTACGGCACGCGGTGAGGCGCCGGAAGGCATAACCCAGCCGTCTTCATCCGCACCCGGAACGTCCATCACATCCCCTTCTATATTGAGAATCGCATACATGGTCCCGGACTTTGCAGGCTCAACCACCACCTGCTTCATACCGGCCCCGTCGTCCTGAACATCGTAGTTGCTTCCGAGAGCCGGTACCGTCACTCGCGTCGGCGGACTGAAGGCATCCGGATCCAGATTCTCCGGAAGGATCACTCCCGCAGCCGGGTTGGCGTTCATTTTCAGCTCATAGACATAGTAGCTGGTACATGGATTCAATCCGGTAAATCCGGTATTCCTTAACTGGCTTCCCAGCTTGGTGTCAATCACCTTGAAATCCATATCCGTCAATGCGTATCTGCGGTTTTCGTTGGCGCCTGACACGTTCACCTTACCGCTTCCATCGCTGACTATGGTTCCCTGGGCATCCGGCATTGTCAGGATGGTATCATCCTCCAGTCCGATGGGGACAAACCGGGCCGTATAGGTCTGGTTCGCATTGATTGTCTGCGAACTCTGCATCCTGTTCCCATTTTCGTCAAACCAGCCGTCAAACCTGTAGAAATTATCGGGATGGGTACTGGGAAGCGTGAGGGACGACCAGGATGTCCCTATCTCGATATGGCTTGTCTTGCTACCCTCTATGGTGCCATGAGGCCCGGAAACAAATTTCAGATCAAACCATTCGCCCTGAGTCTCCTCAAAATTCGCAAATAATTTGATGGAGGCGTTGATTACCGTGTCGTCCGCCAGCCTCGGTCCTGTTTTATTGCTTCCGTTGGATGTGGCCTTGTACCAGCCGTCAAAACTGTAGTGGGCCGTCGGCGTGGGCTTGAGGCCTTCCGTCACCTGGGCCAGGGTGCTGTCCCCGGACTTTTTGACAAACTTAGGGGCCGTACTCCCGTTAAAAGATCCATTCTGCCCATTGTAGAATTCCACTTTTGCCCAATAATTCTCATCCGCCAGATCTTCGGTGTAGGTGAGGGTCACCGTTCCGCCCTGAAGATTGGGGGTCAGACTCAATTTCTTCGTCTCCTGGTTCAGGGATACATCTAATAAACTGTCCTCCCACTTGATATTCGGAGGATAAACATAACCCGACAGTTCCTCCACGTCGACTTCCACCGGCACGTTGGGCGGTACAACCCGGCTCTCCTCCTCACGCAGGATATTGTGGTGGTTATCCACTCGTTTCACCCGAAGGATGGTTTCAAAACTGGGGTCCAGCTCATATTTATAGGTAAATGTTATAGCTTGGTTGGGCATCGTTCCAGTAAAATGAAAGTTGGAAGGATTCAGGTTGACCCCTGCATCCTCTGCGGAGATAACGCCCGCGCCGTCCAGATCCGTGACTCCGCCGACTGTCAATTCCGCTGATTTAACCAGATAGGAATTAATCACCGCCGGCTCGATCACATAATCGGATTCCACCGGAAGCGCCCTGCTCTCCGGGGCTTTTATCTGGTTGTCGTTCATATCCACATACTGAACCGTAATCAGGAATTTTTTCGCCGGATCAGGCTCATAGCGGTAAGCCGCCGTCAGACTGTCGTTGGGCATACTGCCCCTTACCGCGTTGGTGGATGGGTTGATGCTGGCCCCGCCCTCCGTCATGGTGCCGTGTCCGCTCTCCTCGCCGTATTTGCGGACTTTGTTGTTCTTTAATATCACGGAATTAAACCGGTATCCCGGTATATCCCTTCTGTAAGTTGCGGATATGGGATTATTGGCCATCTGCGTACTTTCCCAGGACGATTCAAAAAATTTTCTTAAATCGGGATCCTCATAATTCTCCGGCCATGCGCTGCTGTCGTTCGCCTCATTCCTCGCCGGGTTAAAATCCCTGTAATGCTCGACCCGGAATGTATAGGGGCTTGTTTCATTTCCCTTCCACACCGCGTTATAGGTCGTCACGGAATCATACGGGAAGGCATAGGGAAGCGTTTCCACCAGATTGCCGTTGGCTCCATACCAGCCGTCAAACGTATAGCCGTCCCATGAGATTCCATTAAAATCCGGGAGCTTCGGCCTTACCCCGGAACCAAAGTCATCCATGGGCAGTCCTGAAAAGTTGGCGGAGCTGGTCAGGGGACTTCCCGCCAGTCCGCTCGCCACAAACAGACTGCCCTCCATAGCCCCGTCCACCGCCACGCTGCTGTAGCTGGAGAGCGGGATTCCCGGCCCGTTCTGGGGATCGAATCGAATCTTGACCGGATCCCCAAAACTAACCGCATATGCCGGGTATCCCGGGGCGGCCATGGAAAATACCATGGCCGCCGCCAGCATCCCTGCCAGCTTTGATTTCATATTATACCTCTTTCTCATCCGGTTCCTCCTACTGAATCCAAGCACCGTCGGCACCTGTCCGGTATCCGTCTGGTGTTACTTCATTCTGATACATTGCGCCCAATGGGCGTCCTGCGCCTCCTCCATAGGTCCACCGCTGTCTGACAGGGTCGTAGGCATATACGCCGGCTCCCACCGGGGAGAAGTAGTACCATTTCCCGTCTATATTCCTCCAGCCCAGGGCCATTGCGCCGCTGACCGGATCCAGGTAATACCAGTTGTTGTCCGCCGTATCCAATCTCCAGCCTGTGACCATTTTTCCGTAAGGTAATTCTGTCTCCGTGTTGCAGTAATACCAGTTGCCCGCCTTATCGCAGATCCAGCCGCTCTGCATGATACCCTTTTCGTCAAAGTAATACCAGCCGCTGTCTTCCGGTCTGGCTCCCTCCGGGTAAGTCAGTCTGGCCCACATGTCGTTCAGGCGCATTCCTCCGTTTAGCACGAAGCTCATCTGCTTCTCGCCGGACGGTCCGACGCTCTCCTCCCAGTTGCCGTTGGTCCCGATCCGATAGCTCAATGGCGCGGTTCCTGTAAACGGCGTTTTCTTGCTGCTGCCGCCACCGCCGCCGCCTCCACCGCCGCCGCCCTTACTGCCGCCCTTGTTTCCGCTTTCCTGAAGGTCGTCGTAGTGGTCATACCTGCCGTCCAGCAGTTCCTTGTAAGGAGCCGTCTTATCCTTCAGCTCGCTGAGAGCTTCCACCAGCTGGTCAATGGTCGCCTTGGGTTCTTCACGGTCCAGGACTTCCAGCGCCGCCTCAATGTACTCCTTCAGTTTCTTGCTCTCGTTCAGCTTCAGGAAATGGTCGTCGCTTATGCCGATGGCTGCCCGGATCGCTTCCTCCAGCTCCTTTCGGATATCGTCCAATTCCTTCTCATTGTCCTCATAGTACGCATATACATAGGTCTTGCGTTTTATCTTGCGGTCCGGTTCAAACTCCCGGAAACGGTCCTCGCGGTAGCTCCAGCCCAGATAGCTGTACTCCGCCCCTGTCGGGCTGATGAAATAGTCGAGCTGTTCCTCCAGCCCTCCGAACTCCGACTCATAATAGGAATCCTCCGGGGATTCTTCCCTTCGCACCTTGAACCAATAGCGGTAAAGATCCGGAGCCGTGTTATTCAGGAAATACACCCGATACGCGCAGTTGTACACCATGATGTACCGCCGCCCTTCCGTGGCGGTAAAGGTGAACAGGCCGCCCGTTTCCTCCGGTTCATAATCCATCGGCACAAGGCTTACCATTATTTCCGTATCTGCATCCCCGCTGATTTCATACAGCTGGTAATCCATCATATCCACATCCTGCCTGCCAAGCTGCACATAGGTCTTAAAGGATGCCTCCGAGGCGCTTGCCCGGTTTACCTTTCTGCCGTTCACATACCGTTCGATGGACACGTCCAGACCCCAGGCCGCCTTGTAGGCTGCTTCATGGTCCATATCGTAGCTGCCTCCGGTCTTGATGGCGTTGGATTCCGATGCGCGCACGCTGTTCTTTCTGTAGACTACCTTATAGGTCACGTCCGCATGGTTTACGTCCAGCAGCTCCCGGTCTGCGTCCGTGGTCAGCTCGTCCTCCAGGTCCGGTATCTCTCCCGGATCCAAAGCCAGCTCCTCGCGGCTGCCTCCCCGTACCTCGTCCACCACGGTGGCGTTGCTTGGGGTTGCCGCCCGCTCATATACCGCTTCCAGAACCAGGTTCGTATCCGGCATGGTGAAACTGGCTTCCCTGGTATTAATCTTATCTCCCACCCCTTCAACGGAACCGATGATAAATCTCCAGTGGGAGAAGCGGCGGTTTTCATCGTTGACTGCTTCCGCCTTGATTTTCACCAAATCGCCCTTGTGGGTCTCCTCATAGCGGTCTTCCCCTACCGGTTCATCCCCCGCGCTTACCACCTCGCCGTTCAAGGTCTCGATGATGTAAGACGGAAGCTCCAGGTCTCCGCCCGGATCCGTGGTGATGACGCTGCCGTTCTCCCTGCAGCTTTCCGCCGTGATCGAGCTTTGGCCCTTCGGGCGGGCTACCACCGTATACTCCTTGTTATAGTCAAGACCGCTAAAGCTTACGCTTCCCGGATTTCCCGACACGCTCTGCCATCCGCCTGCGCCGGTCTCCGGCGTCGTTACAACACGGCCGCTGTCATCAAGCACGGCATAGTCCGATTGGGCGTCCGCCGGCCGGATGATCAGCCTCGTTTTACCCTCGTCTTCCTCGTCGTAGAGAATCTTGTAGTTGGTATCCACTACCGGCGTCAATACCTCCACGCCGCTGCTTAACGTGCCTTCTGCGGACCCAATCATAGCTCCGGCCTGGACTTTTGTCTGGCCTGTCGCCTCGTACACCAGATAACGCATGCCGGGATACAGGTTGTCAAATACGGTGCGGCTTGTGAGCAAGTTACCCTTGTTGACTTCCAGCACCTTCCCGTCAAGATCTGTAAGGATATATTTATAACCTTGCGTAGTGCCGAATACCGTGACTCGGCCCTTGCCCTGACTGTTAAGCCCTGCGGCCGGTTCCGGGTCCTTCACCTCCGTGCCGAAGATGGCCGGGTCCGGATAGAACTGAATGGTATAGGTCTGGCCGTTGACCAGGGACATATCGTCGTCCACAGGTTCGCCCTGCACATACCAGTCGTCCACCAGATAGTTCACCTCAGGCGTATAAGCCGGAAGGCTGGACGTAATGTCCCCCCATTTCTTGTCAAAGGTGGTGCGCAGGGTCAGGGGTTCCCCTGCGTCGATGGAACCATGGCTGCCTGCTGCAAAATTGATATTAATCCAGGCATCCGGATTCTCCTCAAAATAAGCGGTTATTGTTGCCGGAGCCGTGAACCGGTAATCCTGGGGCAGGATTGTCTCGCCATTATCCAGATTCCCGTTTCCGTCCGTGTCAATAAACCAACCGCCGAAGCGGTAATAGCCGTTAACCGGCTGGGTCTGCGGCATGAGCCGCCGTTCCTTTATGACAGCCAGGGTGTAGGACTGGACCTGCCCTTCCGACGTGCCGTCGTTTAGCAGCACGCTGGCCTTAAAGCTTCCGCCCGATAATGCCTGCACGTCCTGGGATACGTCGCTTCCTCCCTGCAGGGTACCGTTTTCGCCGGGCTCATATGTGATATCTCCCCACAGAGCCGGTATCCTGTCATGTTTGTACTTAATTGTGACATTGTCATTCGGCATGATTCCGGACCAGTCATTGCTGTTAAACTGGATCTGTGAATCCGCCGGGCTGACTGTATGCGCCTCCAGGCTGTATCCATACTGCTCCCGGTATACGCCCTGCACATTGCTGTCCGCTTCATAGGGGCCTGAATTCTCAGGAGGTATGATGTCCGTTAGGCGGCTGTCCGCCGTCCCGTTATCTTCATATTTGACCGTTATCTCATATCCCTGGATGGACGACTCATACAGATAGACAAGGCGTACCGGCTGATTGGGCATGATGCCGTTAAACACTAAGCTTTCATCAAAATCCCCTCTCACGCCGTTTACCAGGCCGTCTGCCAGTTCGCCCGCCTGATCTCCCAGTTCAAACCGGTAACCGGTACACTGATAACCGTAAACCTGGGCCGGCTGGGCCGTGATCTCATTTTCCGGATAGTACAGACCCGACTGGTCTGCGGATACCGTGGTCCCGTTATTGGTTTTATGCTGGACCTCGAACAGAGACCTGGCATCGGGATCGTCATATCTCACCTTATAGCCGTACCGTATGGTTGCATCCTGTCCCGGCATCTTTCCGTTAAATGTGCCCGCGCTGTTAAACTGGCCGATTGGCACCGATGTGCCGCTAAAGTTATATTCCGACGGGGTCGTGCTGGAATCATCCAGGCTCCAGGTATATCCCCTGACCGTCTTTTTTTCCTCCAGAATCGGCTCCTCCACGCTATAGGCGCTGTCCAGGGTATTGGTTTCAAACATAATGTCCCCTGAGGCATTGGAGTGCTCTACCGTGTAATTGAATTTGACATTGGGATCCGCCTCAAATATCGCATAGTAGGTTACAGGCAGCTCCGGGTAAACAGCCGGCAGCCTGTCAATAAACTGCGGGTTGTCCCAGTCGTTTACCGAACTCCAGCCTTTAAATATGTAACCATACCGTGTTGTTGTCGGAAGCAATGAGTTGACCGGATTCCCGGCAGTGCCAACCAGCGTCTCCGGTTCCGGCGTCCCTCCGTTGCTGTTGAAAATGATCTGTGATCCGATCTTCTGGTATTCGTAGCTCACCGCCACATCCTGGTTGGGCATGGTTCCCGTAATCCGGCCGAAGTCCGCCCCGGGCGTCAGGTTTGCCGTCAGGGACGGCGGCGTCCCCTGCTCAATAACCACGCCGGACAGCTCATATCCTGTGATGTCCGGTCCGGGCGCAATGTCCACCGGTTCTCCCGACCCCTTGGAGATTGGCGGAATCGGAGCGACGCCGGAGATAGAACCGCCTGTCTGCGCATCCTTTACGACAAAACTGATCTGAAGGCCGTTTCGTTTGATGACCGCATTTTTATCATTTCCCGCGCCAGCGCCGGACAGATTTTTTGTTCCCACCGCCACATACAGGCCGGTGCCGTCGGCTTTTGCCTGATCTGCGAAGAAATTATCCGCAAAGGGGCTTGGGGCCGTATCCACACCGCTCCCCGCAAGTGGCGACGCGATCTTTATCTCCTGCCCCGCTTCCGTGGAGATTCCTCCCGGCGACGCGGCCGGCTGTCCGGCTGTCGTGACTCCGATCCTCGATGCGTTCAGATCGCCTGTCACGGTAATCGTCCGTCCCGTCTCCAGATATATATTGGACTTGGCGCCCGAGGGAGTCGTGTTGTCCTCCACCATCACGTCATTGAGCACATCAAACCTTCCCGTGCTGTTAAAGTAAACCGCGCCCTTGCCCTCCGACAGGTTTCCGGATACCTTGCCATAGTTCATGGACAGGGTTGCGCTTCCCGTCACACTGAGCGCGCTTCCCTGGCTGCTGCTGTTCCCATGGCAGTTTTTCAGTTGTGCCCCGCTGTTTATCTCAATCCGGCCGGATGTGGCTGACACAAGAGAATCGCCGCTCAGCTTGCCATTGCCGTCCAGCACAAGGTCCGTCAGCTTCAGGGTTGCCCCGGTCACATTAAAGATTGGCCCGGTATAGGAACCGGCGCGCTTTAACGTCTTGATATAATCCGCATTCTCGTTGGTGGGGTTGCCGTTCCTGTCATAATCCGTACTTGCAATGGTAATATCCTTACTGGAGCCGGAAACCGTAATAGGGGCTGTAATCTCCGGATAATCCATGATATAGATATATCCCTTCTTGTTCCCAATCTGCCCCATGGCGTATTCAATGGTTTTAAAGGGGCTGCTGTAGGTGCCGTCGGCAGCATTTGAATCCACTCCGGATGCGGATACATAGTACGATGTATCCCGGATTGCAAACGCCACCCTTTTGTGGACCGTTTCATATGGATGGAGCTGGAAATGCCAGGAATAGGCCATGCCTGAGTCATCTCTGCTCAGGGAATCGCCGCCGCCTTCATTAAACACATTCTCCCCCCAGAACTTATAATTCCCAATCCATCTCGTGGTTGTGGGCGTAACGCCAAGGCTGCTGTCATTGGTGATACAGTCAAAGGTGGTTTTCACATGTTGGTTTACCATATGGAAACCGCGGTTATTTTTATAAATCGTAGCATAGTCGTCTTCTTGGCTGCCGCCGATCATAACGTCCGTACCTGTTCCAAGTTTGACGGTTCTGCCTTGGGCGCCTCCCTGTCCGGTCTTGTCGTAGACGTAATAATCCACAAACACATATTTATTGTCCGGGCTTGGCGAAAGGGCGATCTTAAGCTCGATTCCCATACTGGTCAAATCTTCCACCGCGCCGTTGGCGCTTCCGTTGGCTTTATATTTTGCGCCGCCTTCTACCTGGATATAGGTGGCGTATCCCTGCCAGCCAAAGGTGGTCTTAATCCCGCTTTGGGAATATCCGGTCTGCCCTGCCTGCAGGCCGCACAGGTCGAAACGGTAGGAGTTTCCGCTGGGAGACTCCCCTGTCCCGCCTCTGGGGCCAATCCACGCGTAGGCCGTACCCTCGCTGGCTCCATTTCCCAGATTCTCATTGGGAAGCTCCGTGGAGGCATATGCGACCACCGCCAGCTGCGACGTCCCCAGGCCCACGGTCAGACAAATTGTTAAAATCAAGGAAACAAAGCGTTTCCACAACTGATATCGTTCCTTATTCATTCTTCACACCGCCTCCTAAAATTAAAAATTCAAGCGTTCTTCCTCCGGCAAGCCGTCCAGCAACGGTTCCATATCGCTTCCGACAATCAGGCCGCCTGCATATTTATCCTCCTTGTTATCCGAATCATAATGATAGAATCCGGTTCCTTCTTCCCCCTTATACCATCTCGGTTTAAACTCGTCGTCCACCCTGGCTGCGAATCGGTTATTTATGATAATGAGCCATCCTCCGTCTTTATCCCTGACAACCTTTTTCTTTCCGGTGACGGTCTTTCCGTTGGCGTTAACCACGCGATAGGAATCATCGTCCTCGCGGACCACACCGTAACCATATTCCTCGTCCGCTTCAAGTCTAAGCCCGTTTATATAGTAGGAATCATTTACCTTCTTTAAGCGGTTGCGGTTTCCATAGGCGACGCCGTCGCTTTTGAACCCAAAGGTGTACACCCCGTCCTCCAGTTCAATCTCCAGTTCTTTTCCGGTCTGCATGGAGCCGTCATTCAGCTCGTCCGGGGAAAAGAAATAAAGGTCCGCCTTCTCGATACCGTATATATTTCCCTCTATAAAATCCTCCGATGACCACGCGTCCATATCGTACTGGGCAACAAATGTGCTGCGGGTATCAAAGAGCACAAATCCGGTCTGCATCCTGCCCAATCCGTCAAAAGCATAATACCGGCCGTTGACTTTCTTTATTTTATTCTGATAGACCTCGCCATTCTGGTCTGTGCGCCACCAGCTGTACTCCCCGTCGTTGAAGTCGTCCTGAATCAGATTGTCCGACGGATACATCCAGAGCCAGACGTTTCTCTGAAGGCTTCCGCCATCGTACCCTGCGTAGAACCGGGTGGGTATATCGCTGGTGGGATTGCTTTTATCCGCATTGCTGACGCTTGCCACCTGGGTCCACCACGGTAGCATGATGCCATACTCGTCAAAGCCGTATGTGCCGCCGCCAATATTTCTTTGGATCAGGCGGTCCCCATTGCTTTTTACCTTTTTGGACTGGTTGTTGAAATACAGCCACACCTGGTCATATTCATCATAATTCCTGCCGCTGATATCGCTGGACAGCTCCTCCAGCCCCTTTAACTCCAGCTGCGAATAGTCCAGCCAGCTCTCTGTCTTTAACGCGCCGTCCTCATCCGCATAGTACACGCCGTCCTCCAGCGGATTGTCATCCTCGCCCAGGGGATTGCCGTCCTCGTCAAACCATCCGGTCAGCATAAGACCGCTCTCATCAAATATGTAACGCCTGCCGTCCACGGTCCTCTTAAAAGAGGAGTCGGTGCCGCGGTACGCCTTACCGTTTCCACCAAAGTAATACCACCCGGCCTCATGGCCGTTTCCGTCCGCCTCATCCACCAGAACCCATGTACTTTCAGCCCGGGCTCCATCCTCAAACACATAATACAAACTGTTCCCCTGTTCAATGAAGCAATCTTTCACCATGATCCCCTGATCGCCCAGATAGAACCAGGAGTCCCTGGACTGCTTCCAGGTATTTTTCAGCGGGTTGTCATCTTCATCTAAATATTTCCACTCCTCGCCATCGCTCATCCATCCTTCAACCGCATAGGCAGTCATCGGCTGGAATCTGGCCGGCGCAAGCGCCGTAATGACCAGCGCACCGGCAAAAATCATGATTCTCCTTTTCTTCATCCTACTGTCCTTCCAATCCTTATTTAAAATATTTATGTTGAACCCTTTATCAGGGATAAATCTACTCCTCTAAATACACATACTTTTCTTTCCTGCCGTACCGGACCGCCTCTTCGTGGGTATCAAAGTAGATATCCAGCCGGTTTCCCTTTATGGCCTTTCCGGTATCCTCCACCACGTAAGACACGCCGTCAATCACAATCCGGGTGCCCAGCGGAATCACGGACGGGTCTGCGGCAATGGTATGGGCCGCCTTGGGCACGGTTTCCGACTTGGTCAGTTTCTCCTCCTTCTCCCCACAGCACAGCGAGCAGCTGCAATAGCCCGTGACCTGGAACTCCCCCAGATAGTCCGCTCCTTCTAAAGGCCCGTCGGAATGTCTGTACACAGCGCAGGTTTTCCGGCCAAACTGCAGCGCCTCCTCATCGCTGTCAAAATAAATCCGCAGCTTTTCCCTGGCGGCCTCATCCACCTTATCCTCAATCACATAGGTATCTCCATCAATCAGCACCGTGTCCCCTATTTTGAAAACAGACAGCATACCGGCCGCCGTACGCCCTTTCACAGGGGGCTCACCGGAGTACGTCAGATCCTTTCCATCCGAACTGTAGGCAGCCACCTCCAGCTCTCCCAAATAGGTGAACTCCGGCTGGGATGACGCCTGGACCACCGCCTCGGACGGACTTACGTCCAGCGGTTCCACCGTATACGGATTGTCAGGAGTTCCGGCTCCCCTCAGCTCCGTATGGGCCTGTTCTGCAGCCGCCGTATGGAGCTGGAACAATGTAAATCCTGCCGCCAGGACAGTGAGACCGCAGCCAAAGAGAAACGGCCTCAGAAATTTCCTCATCCTGTTATGCCTTAGACAGGATTTACGGAATTCCGTCATCCTGTATCCATGAAGATTATTCGTCATACCCTTCCCCCTGAGCATCACAAATTATTATGCATAGAATCCGAATCCATCTCTTTCTGTGTTAAAAACTTCCAAGAGCTGCTTCCTAAACTCTTATCCCAGGTAATATCACAGTATCTCCACTCCCCGTCAATCCAGGTTCGGTTCCACGCATGGTTTCCGGCGTACACAGGTTCACATACGAGGCCCGCGTCCCTGCACAGCATCAGATAGGCGGATACATATCCCCAGCACACAGAGCTGCCGTTTATGACCGCGTCATAAACGGTCCTGTTCTCCAGCGTCTGGTCATAGGAGACATTCTCATAGACCCAATGATAAAAATATTCGGCCTTCTCCCTGTCCCCCAATGTCTGACAGGCCTTCACCACATCAGAGAGCCTGTCCTGCACCTGCCGGTGTTCCGACACCGCCCTGTCCGGATTCTCACAGGAAATGTAGACGGCATACTCCCCATTTTCATCTGATGAATACAGCGTCACCTCCTCTTTCCCCAGATATATGTACCGGTAATAATATCTGCCGAAGGAAAATACCTCCTCCTCAGACGCAAAAACGAGATCGGTTTTTATAAGGCCGTCTGCCGCCGTCCCATCTTTGAGTGCATCCATCACAGCTTCCCCAAGCGTTTCAAATTTCTGGTTCCGGCTGGTCATCTGACTGGCGGGTTTCCCTCTCAGGGCCGTCTGTCCAACAGCTGCTTCCGGCTGCTGCATCGCAAATAAAGTTCCTTCAAATGGAATATTCATAACAAATAAAAAGGCAAAAAAAAGGCGGAAAAATCTTGATTTTTTGATTTTTTATCCCTCCCATCCCGTTTTTACAACTGAATATTTCTTTTGTTGTAATTAAAAACGGCCGAAAGGCTGAAAAAATGGGGTAATTACGGATTACGGGAAATTTTAGAAGAGTTCATTGAGAAACGCGAGAGAAAATAAATAACAAATAATCTGCCAAAATAGTCGAACTGGTTTAATTTGCAACCCAGTTTGCTTACTGTACTCTTTTTTATCGAATAATTTTCAAAAATATGTAGAATTTTGTCAATGAATGTAGTATACTTTTTTTAAATCTGTCAGGGGTATCCTATCGTACAACAAAAGAAATATTCAGTTGTATCCTGCACTAACAGTTTCATTTTTTCCAGCTGCAATCTGTGCTGACTTCCACTTTCCTTTGTATAAATTCTGGTCGTGTTAATGTCCCTGTGTCCCAAAATATCGGCTAATTTCGACAGGTTTTTTTCTATTTCATAGTAGGTCCTCGCAAAAAGGTGTCTTAGGTTGTGGGGAAATATCTTTTCACTCTTAACGTCGGCCTCCATGCCAAGCGCCTTCATCTCCCTCCATATATTACTCCGGTCCAACGCCTTTCCGCTTTTTGTGATAAAAATCATTCCCGCGCTGATCTTCTTTTTTGACGCATAAGCCTGAAGAAGCGCACAGAGCTGTCTGGTCAGCAGCACGGTCCTGATCCTGCCCTTGCACTCGATCTCGGCCTGTCCCTTATGGATAGCCGCCACGGTGATAAACGACAGCTCCGATACGCGGATCCCGCTTGCGCAGATGGTCTCCAGCACCAGGGCCAGCCGTTCATTCCCATTGGCAATCGCTGTTTTTACCAACCGCTTATATTCGTTCTTTGACAGCTCCTTCCGCTCCGGGTAAAACGAACTTTTGCTGATTTTTAAAAACTTACTCTCACAGCCGTCCCATCGATAATATTTGAAAAATCCGTTGAGCGCGGCTATGACGCAGTTAATGGTGACCGGGGTTATGCGCCTTCGCAGGTCTGCTTTCCACAGAAGTACCATCTCCTTGGTAACCGGCTCGTCCCCTGTGTACTCTTTAAACTGCTTTAAATACTGTTTGTATTTCTTTATGGTCTCGCCGCTTTTTTCACAGCGTTCGAGCCATTGACCATACTCCTCTATCTTCTGATCCGTTATGATTCTTTCATTTTTTCGTTTCATTCCAGCCTCCTGTAATGTGTATTAAGATTTAGTCTGCTCTGATGGCAAAAAAACATCCAATTTCAAGCTACAATCTAGCGTTTATCCAATAACTATATACGTTTTTAACATTTTGAATGCTAAAAAATCATTAATTTTTTTTAAATAATACTTACGCATTTACAGGCAATAAAAAAGAGGCCATTCCAAATGGAACGCGCCTCCGCCGTATTTACTCCAACGGCTTGCGGTAAAACCGCCCCACAAACCGCTGGGTCTTTAAAACATTGATAATCACGTGCTCATCCACATGACGGATCAGGTGAATGGCATCCGTGGATTCATAGGATGAAAGCACGGTGTTGAGCAGATACATTTTCTTTTTGCTGTACCCGCCGTAGGCCTCCACACAGGAGATGCCGTGGTGAAAATGATGAATGTAGGCGTCGATCACCTCCGGGCCCTTCACCGTGGTGATCTGAAGGGTCACCTGATCGTACCGGTGGTGGAACGAGCCGATCATGCGGGTGGATATAAACTGGAAAATAATGGAATATCCTGCATACTTCCAACCGAACACGTACCCGTAGATACAGTACATCACGGCGTTTCCGAAAAACACCCAGGTCCAGATGGACATGCCCGTCCGGTTGGAGATGTAGAGCGCGATAAAGTCCGTGCCGCCGGTGGAAGCGTTTCCCCGCAGGGCAATCACAATGGAAGCTCCCCAGATCACGCCGCCGAAAATGACGTTCAGCACTTCGTCGTTGAAAATGGGCCGGAAGGTAAACACCTGCAGAAACAGGCTGCACAGCGCCACCTGGACCAGCGAGAAGGCGGTAAAGCGCAGGCTGATTCCCTTGCAGCACAGGATGGCCACCGGGATGTTGAGCAGCAGCATGGTCACCTGCATGGGGATATGAAAGCCCCGCAGCTCCCCCAGGCGCTCCACCAGCATGGCTAACCCGGTAAAGCCCCCGGAAATGATCCCGGACGGCCTCGCAAATACCTGCAATACATAGGACTGAACCAAAGCGGAGAGAATGACCGCTGACAGTGTGATGGTGTAACGGACTTCTCTCCGGTGTTTTAATTGTTCGATATAGTCGCTGATCATACGAATTCGATTCATGAGCAGAACTCCTGTTTGTTTTTTCGGGAAAACTGCGGGCGGACCGGATTGGATCAGATCACGTAATTGTCCTGCATGGCCCTCTGCCACTGCACCAGATCGTCCAGGGTGTAGCCGTCCACCACGTCCCTTATGGCGCCGTCCAGCTCCTTCCAGAGCTTTAAGGTCACGCATTCCTGCTGGCGCGCGCAGGGGTTGTCATCCCCCGTGAGGCAGTCCACCGGCGCCAGGCTTCCCTCGGTGACGCGCAGAATCATGCCCACCGTGTAGTCCTTCGCCGGGCGGGCCAGATAGTAGCCCCCCTGGTTTCCCCGGATGCTGCGGACATAACCCGCTCTGGATAGTATGGATATAATCTGCTCTAAATATTTGCCGGAAATCTCCTGGCGTTTCGCGATGTCTTTTATTTTTACAGGCTCCCCGTCCGCGTGAAGGGCCAGATCAACCATCGTGCGGAGGGCATAGCGCCCTTTGGTGGATATCAGCATAATTTGTCACGTCCTTTTGTGATTCTTCTCGGTGTTATGAATATCATACTATTCCTGTAGGAAATATGTCAATAGGGAGTTTTAAAAGGGAACCCTTGTCAGAAAACAGGATCCGCATACAAAGAGAAGCTGCCTTTCCCCCACAGAAAGCAGCTTCTGGTCACGATCTTAAACCGTCACACTATTTAGTTTATCTGGCATCCCCATACCAAACAAAACGTTGTAAGGCACTTCATTGTGCTTCTTACAGACACACTATAGCATCGCGGGGGTATTTTGTCAATATTTTTTGTGCAATTTAGTGAATTGCGACATCTTTCGACTTTATTTTTTCGATTAATTTTTCCGTGTTTGTCCGCGTGCGAAATACATCTGTCTTTTTGCATAATTTCCCGGGGTGTGCGCATACTCATTTTAGACTTATTTTTGACACGCTTTTAAGGAGGAACTTCATGGAATTCTCAACGAACCTGCAGGATAATATCGATTATCTCCACAAAAAGTTGAATGTGCAGAACAACTTCGACGTGGTTTACCGGACCCTTCACATCGGCGGGCGGACGGCCTGCCTGTACTTTATAGACGGCTTTGCGAAGGATGAGACTCTGCTGAAAATCCTCCAGGTGTTCAGCACCATAAAGGAGGAGGACATGCCCGGGGACGCCCACGGGTTCACCAAGCGGTATGTTCCCTACGGCGAGGTCGGCCTGATCAAAAAGGACGACGATATGATCGTCCAGCTGCTCTCCGGCGTCTCCTGCCTGCTGATCGACGGGTACGACACCTGTATCGCCATAGACGCCCGCACCTACCCCGCAAGGGGCGTCAGCGAGCCGGAGAAGGACAAGGTTATGCGCGGCTCCCGGGACGGCTTTGTGGAAACCCTGGTATTCAACACCGCCTTAATCCGGCGGCGCATCCGCGATCCCCGGCTGACCATGGAAATCATGACCGCGGGCGAAAGCTCCCACACGGACATCGCCATCTGCTACATGCAGAACCGTGTGGACCAGCCCTTGCTTGAAATGATCAAAAAGAGGATTCAAAACCTGAAGGTGGACGCCCTGACCATGAACCAGGAGAGCCTGGCCGAGTGCATTTACCCCCACAAATGGTTCAATCCCTTCCCCAAGTTCAAGTTCTCCGAGCGGCCGGACACCGCGGCGGCCTCGGTGCTGGAGGGTAATATCATCATTCTGGTGGACAACTCCCCCGCCGCAATGATCCTGCCCTCCTCCGTGTTCGACATCATCGAGGAGGCGGACGATTACTACTTTCCGCCCATCACAGGCACCTACCTGCGCCTGTCCCGGATGTTCATCTCCCTGCTCTCCCTGATGCTGACGCCCATCTGGCTGCTGCTCATGCAGAACCCGGAGCTGATCCCCTCCTGGCTGGCCTTCATCCGGCTGTCGGACCCGCTAAACGTGCCCCTGATCTGGCAGCTTCTGATCCTGGAATTCGCCATCGACGGCCTGCGGCTTGCGGCGGTGAACACCCCCAACATGCTGACCACGCCCCTGAGCGTCATCGCCGGTATCGTGCTGGGCGAGTACGCGGTGAAATCCGGCTGGTTCAACAGTGAGACCATGCTGTACATGGCCTTCGTGACCATTGCCAACTACTCCCAGGCCAGCTTTGAGCTGGGTTACGCCATGAAATTCATGCGGATTCTGATCCTGATTCTCACGGCCATCTTCAACATCTGGGGCTTCGCCGTCGGAGTCATCCTGTCCGTCTGCGCCATCGTCTTCAACAAGACCATCGCCGGAAAGAGCTATATCTATCCGTTAGTCCCATTCAGCCTCTCCGAGCTGAAAAAGCGGTTCCTGCGCGGCCGGCTTCCCCACACGGAAAAATAGACCGGGGGCAACCGCCGGTTTTCACCAAAAAGGCCGGATTCCCCCGGACATCCCTTCCTTCTGCGGGCTGTCCGGCAAATCCGGCCTCTTTTTGAGTGCAATGGTCCGCTGGCGTAGCCTGCGGCGATTGCCATCGTTCCATACGCTGTGTCTTTATACCTCCGCGAATCCCACGCTGGCCAGGAACCGGCCAAAGGCCGCCCGCCCATTTTCATCGCACTTGTAGACTCCCGCGTCCTCCAGCACTCTGGCGAACACGTTTCCAACCTCGGTTCTCAGGATGTCGTTTACATTTTCCCGGGTAACCGCAACTCCGGCGGCCGCGTAGCGGGGCAGAAACTCCTCCACCCAGTCCGCGTGTTTTGCCAGCTCCCCGTCCCCACGGATATCCCGGCCCTCCGCTATGAAATCAGCCAGGTCCGCCAGCTCCTTCTTCAGTCTGGAGGGCAGCACCGCCAGACCCATCACCTCGATCAGGCCGATATTTTCCTTCTTGATGTGATGCAGCTCCTGGTGGGGATGGTACACGCCCAGAGGGAATTCTTCGGTGGTGAGGTTGTTTCTGAGCACCAGGTCCAGCTCGAACTTGTCCCCCACCTTGCGGGCGATGGGCGTGATGGTATTGTGAGGTTCCCCGTCCGTCTCCGCGAAAATGAACGCGGACTCGTCGCTGTACCCCCTCCAGGCCGCCAGCACCTTGTCTCCCAGCTCCACCAGCCGGTCGGAATCCCCGCACCGCAGGCGCAGCACGGACATGGGCCAGAACACGATTCCCGCCTCCACGTCCTCAAAACCTTCCAGGGTAAAATACTTCTCAATGGGCGCTTTGGCCATGGCAAAGGTGTAATGTCCGCCCTGGAAATGGTCGTGGCTCAAAATGGAGCCGCCCACAATGGGCAAATCCGCGTTGGAGCCCAGAAAATAGTGGGGGAACAGCTTGATGAAATCGAACAGCTTCACAAACGTGGCCCGCTCGATCTTCATGGGAATGTGCTCCCCGTTGAACACGATGCAGTGCTCGTTATAGTACACATAGGGGGAATACTGGAATCCCCACTCCCCGCCGTTGACGGTGATGGGGATCACCCGGTGGTTGTTCCGGGCCGGGTGGTTGGTTCTGCCCGCGTAACCCACGTTCTCCATGCACAGCTGGCATTTGGGGTACCCGCTCTGCTTGGCCAGCTTGGCCGCGGCGATGGCCTTGGGATCCTTCTCCGGTTTGGAAAGGTTCACCGTGATGTCCAGCCGGCCGTAACGGGTGTCAGCCGTCCACTTCATGTCCTTTTTGATGCGGTAGCGGCGTATGTAGTCCGAGTCCTGGCTCAGCTTGTAGTAATACTCCGTGGCGGTCTCAGGCGACTGCCCGTAGCGTTTCCAGAATTCCCGGTTCACCTCCGAGGGTCTGGGCATCAGGCAGTTCATCAGCCTGGTGTCGAACAGGTCCCGGTACACCACGCTGTCGCTCTCCAGCAGGCCCCTGGCGCAGGCGTCGTCCAAAAGTTCCTTCAGGATCTCCTCCAGGCCGGCGTAGGCCCTGGGCGCTTCCGGTTCCCGGTACTCTGAAAGGCCCATCACATCCAGAATCTGGTTGCGCGCGTAGATGGCGTCCTCCTGTTCAATCAGCCCTGTCTCCAGGCCGTACTCCACCAGTCCTCTGATCGCATCATCAATCATCAAAAGTCCCCTCCTGCTTCTCAAAGTGTTCTTTTCCAACGTTTTCCTTTATTATATGCCCCGCCGGGCCTGAACACAATGGCAATTTTTTATGTGTTCTAGCAAAATTCTACGCACTTTACCTGGATACGGCCCGCTTGATCCGCTGGACCACCATCCCGCCCAAAAGGCCGATCAGGCTGCCCGCAATGGTCCCCGCGGCCAGCAGCACCGGCAGGTAGGCGAACAGAGCCGCCTGTTCCACCACCGCAGCCGCCACCGCGATCTGGCCGATGTTGTGGGCCGCGCCTCCGGCCACGCTGATGCCCACCATACCGAACACCTTAAAACGCTTCAGAAACGCCATCACAAGCAGGCTCAGAATCCCGCCCGCCAGGCTGTAGAGGATCATGGACGGGGTTCCGAAGGTAAAGCCCATGAGCACGATGCGCACCAGGCTGATAAACGCGGCCCCACCGGCCCCCACGGTGTAGAGGGCCGCGATCACCGCCAGATTGGCCAACCCCAGCTTGACGCCGGGCACCCCCAGGGAGATGGGGATCAGGCTCTCCACATAGCTTAAAACAAAGGCCAGGGCGATCAGCAGGCCGTAGAGCGCCACGTCCCTGGCATCCATATTTTTCCTACGCTCCATCGCGCGCAAACCTCCTTTAATTCCCATTCCATCCTCTTGTGCGAACGTTGCATCTGTGTTAAAATTATAACTGTCCTAACTAATTTAACCATAAGGAGTGTAAGTATGAGCAAGACACAAATGAGTGCTGTCAAAAAGAACTATTTCGGCCTGGGGATCATGGCCATTCTTTCCGCACTGGTCATCGCTGTTTCCGGCCCCCTGTACCAATCCATGAGCAACCATCCGGATATGCCCCTGGCCGACGGCGTCTACACCTACAAGGACGAGCAGCCAGACGACAACGGCTTTTACAGCATGGTCACCGTGACCGTGCAGAACGGCCGCATCACCGCCTGTACCTGGGACTGTGTCAATGATGAAAATATCGGGAAGCGCCAGCTCTCCATGGAAGGCCACTACGTCATGACGGAAAACGGCCCCACCTGGAAGGATCAGGCCGACGCCCTGGCCTCCTACGTGCTTCACCACCAGACCACGGGCGGTCTGATCAACGCCGAGGGTTACGCCATGGATGCCGTGTCCTCCGTGAGCATCAACGCCTATCCCTTTGTCAACGGCTTATCCGACTGCCTGGACCAGGCAGCCATCCGGTAATCCATGAAAGCCAAGGGTCCGTCCCTGCCGCGCAGAGACTTAATCCTGATACTGGCGATCCTGTCAGTGGCCGGAATCTGGTACGGTATCACCCGCTATCAGGCCTTAAAAGGCCCCTCCGAGGTGGCCCAGGTCACGGTGGACGGCAAGCTGGTGGAAACCCTGGATTTGAGCGTAAACGCCACCGTCACCATCACCGGAGCAGGAGGCGGCACCAACGTGCTGGTGGTTCAGGACGGGGAAATCTGGTGCAGCGAGGCTTCCTGCCCGGACAAGCTCTGCGTCAAACAGGGCAAAAAGCACCTGAGCACGGACACCATCGTCTGCCTGCCCAACAAGATGGTGGTCACCGTCACCGGAACGGACTGAGGCGGAACGCGCCGTCCATTTTCCTCATAAAAGTGTCCTATAATACTGCCGCAGCCGGCGAAAACCGGCTGCGGTATTTTTGTGCGCTCTGTTTGAACTGTTACGTTTGAATTATCGGATCACCGTGACCTTCTCTCCCACCACCTGCCAGTTGCTCACCGGGTTCTCCCGGCCGTCTACCTTTTTCAGGTGCTCCAGCCCGGCCAGGGGATTTAAGTCCGTCACGTAGTTCTTGCTGATGTCCAAAGTCTCCAGCAGGGGCAGCGTAGCCGCCGGCTGGATCTGGGCCAGCTTGTTGTCCGCCAGGGAGAGGTCCGTCAGCCCCGGATAATGGGACAAAAAGCCCAGCTCCGCGTCCAGGGCCACGTCGTCCCAGTTCACCATGCTGATTCCGCCGTACCGGTCCGCCTTCACGTTCTTGTACAGCTTTACGCCGTTCATGGACAGGGAAAGGAGGCCCGGATTGTCCTTTAACCGGCTGAAGTTGATCTCCATACTGGCGCCGTTCAGGTTCAGGGACACCAGCCCCTCCTTGTTGAGCAGCGCGGAAATGTCCGTGTAGAACGTGGTGCCGGACAGATCCAGCTGGGTCAGCGCCGGAAGGTTCGCTAAAAAGTCCACGCTGTTTAAGTATTCCCAGCTCTTGGTACCCTTTAAACGCTCAAGCTGCGTCAAACCGGAAAATGCGCCGGGATCGTCGATGCAGTAGCCCGCGATGGTCAGGTCCGTAAGCCCGCCCATGCTGCGCAGGAACGAACAGCCGTTGAATCCGGCCAGCGTCAGCGTTTTCATGTTGGTCATGCCCGAGAGATCCGGGTCCGGCTGGTTGGAATATTTATCAATGGTCAGGGACTCCAGGCCCGTCAGTCCGGTGATGGCGCTGTAGTCGGGCAGCTCGTAGTTGCTGGTCAGGCTCAGCTCCTTTAAATTTTCGCAGGAGGAAAGCGGGGCGATGGAGATACATTGGCTGTCGTCCAGCGCAAAGCGCTCCAGCTGCGGCATACTGTTCACAAAACTGATATCCTTCACATGTTCCAGGTCCAGGCGCAGCTCCGTGAGTCCGCTCATGGTGAAGAACACGGAAAAATCCGTCAGGTTGGGACAGTATTCCATGGACAGGGACTTCAAATTCTTAAGGGACGCCAGGTCCTTGATGTCGGTCAGATCGTCGCTTCCGTGCAGCTCCAGCCGCTCCAGGCCCGTGAACTGGCCGATTCCCTCCAGGGAAGTCTGATTGTAATCGTAGATCAGCCCGGTCAGCTGGCCCGGATCGTCCACCAGGGCGGCCACCTCGTCCGGAGAAATATACTGCACGCCCAGCGTCCTTAACTGTTCCAGACCTTCCAGGTCGCCGGGTTTTAAGGTGCTGTGCAGGGACAGCGTTTCCAGGCCCTTTAGCGCTCTTAAGCAGGAGAAATCATTGAACAGCTCCCAGCCCATGGTCATACCGGCCGGAAGGTCCCCCTCAAAGGTGTGGATCGCCATCTCGCCGTCCGCCCCCAAATCTCCGTCCAGGCCGTAGGACACCCGGAAATACTTCCGGTCCGTGTGCGTGTCCCAGAGGCCGGGCTTCAGCTCCAGATAGCGCAGCTTCATAAGCTCCTGTTCGCTGACCTGATCCGGCGTGCGCCCGTAGATGCCTAAGATCACCTGCTCCATCCCCTGGGACCACACCACCGGCTTTTCGGGAGCTTGTGTGGGCTCCGCAGCTATCGCCGTCTCAACCACCGCGCTGGTGGCCTTGGCCGAGCTCTTCTTTCCGGCCGAACCCCGGGCGGACACGGCGATAGCGGCCACAAAGACCACGGCGGCCGCCACGGCAATGATCACAAACCGCTTCCGCTCCTCCTCATGAACCTTCTGCGTCTCCTGAGGCAGAGAGGTCCTGGGTTTTACCTCCTGAAAGGAATGAGGCGGAAGGTCGCCCACGCTTCGGCTTCCAAAATTTCCCAATTTATACTCATCCCCGGATTCCTGTTCCACCATGTAGCGGGTCTTGCAGTATTCGCAGACCGCCTCGCCCGGATGCTCCGGGTCCAGTTTTACCGTGCCGTTGCAGGCCGGACACTTTAATTCCACCAGTTTCATTTAATTACCCCCTCCAGCCTCTAAGGCATTTCTCGTCTGTCAATTCCGCCGGCAGGCCCGGCCTGGCGCTTCATACTCCGGATCACCGCCCTGGTCTGCCCATCGATCCGCAGCGACTCACAAATCTTCTGCAGCGCCTTATTGTAGGTCCAGTCGTCCAGATGGTTCTTCTCCAGATAGGGCATAACCCGCTCCGGCATCTTCACATAGAAAATGGACACGGCCCAGGCCACCGCCATCCTGGAATAGTACGCCTGGCTCCGAATCCGGTCCAGAGCGCCCAGCGCCCGGTCCACATAGTCCTCATCGATAAAATAATCCAAAAGCATCACCGCGCCGAACCGGCACTCGTACTCCAGCTCCGAGTCCAGATAGGGGGCCAGAAGCTCCCACATCTCCGCTTTATGCTTCCCGGCGATTTTTAACGTGCCGCAAAAGCTGTCGCACACCGCCCAGTTGTCGATCACCGGCACAAAGTCCCGTATGTACGCGGCCGCTTCCTCCCACGCTCCGGCTCCGGCGCCCACCACCATACCCCAGAGCAGGCGCTCCTCGTGGCAGGCTTCACCCTGCTGCCAGGCGGTTCTCACCTGGTCCACGTAACCGCGCCAGTCACCCTTTGCGATCTCCCGCGCCAGCCTGCGCAGGGCGGGCGTCCTGACGCCCAGCATATCCTCCACGCCGGGCAGCAGCTTACGGTTGAAATCCCGGTATCCCGGTTCCGCCAGCTCTTCCAGCCGGCAGCGAATCTCCGAACGTTCCAATGTCATTTGTATTCTCCTCACGCGGATGTGAGCAGGAATTCGCCGAGCACAAAATTGCTCACGTCCATTCCCCACTCGGTCAGCGACAGCCACACACCCTCCCGCCTCAGCAGGCCGTTTTTCACCAGGCGCTCGATCACCGGGCCGTACACCGAGTCCAGCTTGACCCCGAAGGTGGCCACAAAATCGATCTCCGAGATGCCGCGGATCATCCGCAGCCCCAGAAACATGAATTCCTCCATCCGCGCCTCCCGGCTCAGGCGGGTAAACTGCGGCCGCAGGCGTTCCGCCCAGTCCTCCGCGGCAAAATCAAGGCCCAGATACCGCTCCAGGTCCCGCTCGTTGCAGAACCGGCAGCCGCCCAGAAAGGAGGAAGCTCCCAGCCCCAGACCCAGATACTCCACCTCGGTCCAGTAGCCGATGTTGTGGCGGCACGCAAAGCCCGGCCGGGCATAGTTGGAAATCTCGTACCGCTCGTAACCCTGCTCCGCCAGAAACGTGCGGGTCAGGTGGTAGATCCGGTTCTCCTCCTCCTCGTCCGGCAGCTCCGGGTAATCCCTCCGGCGCAGGCCGAACCGGTCCGGCGCCTCCCCTGGGCATGTGCCGGGCTGGTGCGCGCTTTTTTCGGCCATTTTCTCACATCCTGCGCCGTAGCGGTCCCAGAAGGGTGTGCCTTCCTCGATGATCAGGCTGTAGGCGGAAATGTGCTCCGGCTTCAGCATGGTCACCTTTTTTAAGGTATTCCGCCAGGACTCCAGGGTCTGGCCCGGGATGCCGCTCATCAGGTCCACGTTGATGTTGGCAAAGCCCGCCATCCTGGCGCACTGGAAACTTTTTAAAAATTCTTCAAAGGAATGGATTCTGCCCAGATTCTCTAACTCCCGGTTGTCAGCGGACTGAAGGCCGATGCTGACCCGGTTAATCCCCGCGGCCCGGTAGATGTGGAGCTTGTTCTGCAGCAGGGTTCCGGGGTTCACCTCGATGGTGATCTCCGCGTCCTGGGCCACGTCAAAGGCCCGGCGCACGGCCAGGCAGACGTCCCGGATCAGCTCCGGTTCCAGGACAGAAGGGGTGCCCCCTCCAATGAATACGGTCACAACCTGGTATTCCTGGCAGGAGGCACCCTCCGCCTCGATCTCGCGTATGAGCTGTTCCACATACGCCTCGTGTACTGCCGCCAGCGTCCGGAAGGAAAGAAAATCGCAGTACAGGCATTTCCGGGCGCAAAATGGGATGTGAATGTACAGCTCCAACGGTTTTTTCTGTTTTTTAGTCATAAATGTCTCATCTTCTCAGTTCTGTCTCTACTCGTCGTCCAGCTTCAAAACGCTCATAAACGCCTTCTGCGGAATCTCCACGTTGCCGATCTGGCGCATGCGCTTCTTGCCCTCCTTCTGCTTCTCCAACAGCTTGCGCTTACGGGAAATGTCGCCGCCGTAGCACTTGGCGAGCACGTCCTTGCGCACGGCCTTCACCGTCTCCCTGGCGATAATCTTGCCGCCGATGGCCGCCTGGATGGGAATCTCGAACAGATGCCTGGGAATCTCGTCCTTCAGCTTCTCGCACATCCTGCGGCCCCGGTCGTAAGCCGATTCCGCGTGGACGATAAAGGACAGGGCGTCCACTTCCTCCCGGTTCACCAGGATGTCCAGCTTCACAAGCTCCGAGCGCTCATAGCCCTTCAGCTCATAATCAAAGGACGCATATCCCCGGGAGCGGGACTTCAACGCGTCGAAAAAGTCGTAAATGATCTCGTTCAGGGGCAGCTCGTACTTCAGCAGGGCGCGGGTGGTCTCAATATATTCCATGCCCAGGTAAACGCCCCGGCGCTCCTGGCACAGGGTCATGATGGAGCCCACAAACTCCGTGGTCACCATGATCTCCGCGCTGACGATGGGCTCCTCCATGTAGTCGATCTCCGTGGGATCGGGCAGGTTGGTGGGGTTGGTCAGCTCGATCATCTCCCCGTTGTTCTTGTGCACCCGGTACACCACGCTGGGCGCGGTGGTCACCAGATCCAGGTTGTACTCCCGCTCCAGCCGTTCCTGGATGATCTCCAGATGCAGCAGTCCCAAAAAGCCGCAGCGGAAGCCAAAGCCCAGAGCCACGGAGGTCTCAGGCTCGTAGAACAGGGAGGCGTCGTTGAGCTGCAGCTTCTCCAGCGCGTCCCTCAGATCGTTGTATTTTGCGCCGTCCGCGGGATAAAGGCCGCAGTACACCATGCTGGTCACCTTCTTGTAACCCGGCAGGGGCGCCGCGCAGGGGTTGTCCCGGTTGGTCACCGTGTCGCCCACCTGGGTATCCCGGACGTTCTTGATGCTGGCGGTGATATAACCCACCATACCCGCCGACAGCTCGTCGCAGGGGATAAACTGGCCGGCTCCGAAATAGCCCACCTCCACCACGTCCTCCTCGGCCCCCGTGGCCATCAGGCGGATGGGGGTGCCCCGCTTCACCGTGCCCTCCATAACGCGGCAGAAAATGATCACGCCCTTGTAGGAGTCGTAAATGGAGTCGAAAATCAGCGCCTGGAGGGGAGCCTCGGGATCACCCGTGGGGGCCGGAATCTTCTTTACGATGGCCTCCAGCACCGCCTCCACGTTCTCGCCGGTCTTGGCGGAAACCCTGGGCGCGTCGCTGGCGTCCAGGCCGATCACGTCCTCGATCTCAGCCGCCACATGGTCCGGCTGGGCGCTGGGCAGATCCACCTTGTTGATCACGGGAAATACGTCCAGATCGTGGTCCAGAGCCAGATACACGTTGGCCAGGGTCTGGGCCTCGATGCCCTGGGAGGCGTCCACCACCAGGATAGCGCCGTCGCAGGCCGCCAGGCTTCTGGACACCTCGTAGTTAAAGTCAACGTGTCCCGGAGTGTCGATCAGGTTGAAAATGTACTCGCAGCCGTCCTTAGCCTTGTAAACGGTGCGGACAGCCTGGGATTTGATGGTGATGCCGCGCTCCCGCTCCAGGTCCATATTGTCGAGAATCTGTTCCTGCATCTCCCGGCTGGTCAAAAGGCCGGTTTTCTCAATAATCCGGTCCGCCAGGGTGGATTTGCCGTGGTCGATATGGGCGATGATACAAAAGTTGCGAATTTTGCTCTGGTCAACGATTGACATGTTTTATCCTCTTTCTTATGGTTTAAAAATGGAACGGTTCAGACGCGGCGCTCGAAACCAACTTTTCCGCCGTCTGAACTGTTGCCTGGATTGGAGGGCAGCACGCCCTCCGCTTACTGAATAGTATCATTTTTTCGGCTACTTTGCAACACCATATCCAAAAGTTCTGACAGCGGCTCCATGGCGTTTCTGGCCTCCTCGTAGGTGTTGGTCTGGGCTCCCACTTCGATCAGAGCAGAGCGGGGGCGCAGGTGGAGGTTGTAGCGCAGTCCCTTCAAATAAATCTTGCGCGTAAATCCCGGATAATATGCCTGGGCGTCCAGCTGCATCTGGAAACTGAAGGCCAGATTCTGCTCCCGGTAAGGATTTTGCAGGTACTCGATGGGCCCCTCCGGCGTCTGGCTCATGCCGTTGAAAAACATGATCTGCGCGGTCGGTTTTCCGTCCACATCCGTCACCAGGTGAAGGCTCTCCCCCACGCCGTCCCGGTGGATGTCCAGCACCACCTGCACCGACGGATTTTCCTCCAGAATCTTGCTGATCCCATCGTACGCATATGTATAAGCCTTGCTGCGGTCCAGCTTCCCGTCCACCAGGTCGTACACCGAGGTGTCGTGGATCACGTTGTAGCCCTTTGCCGTCAAAAGCTCGGTCAGGTAATTTCCGATCCCCACCACGGTCTCCCCCGGCCCTGAGTCCTTAAACGCCTCCTGGGAGTGGGTGTGGTAGATCAGAATCTGGGGTTGGCTGTTATCCTCCCCGATGGAGAGATCCTCGCCCAGAAGCCGCGCCGCGCTTATCTCATCCCGCCCCGCCGTGGTGGAGGTGTGAACGCTGTAAAAATGCTTCATCAAAAAATCATAATCCGCCAGCTGCTCCATCACATAGGTCGGCCCGGTCACCGCCCGGGAGGTAACCCCCACCAGCGCCGCCCCTGCCGGCACGGCTCCCGCGTCCGTATCCCCCTGGGCCAGCGCCTGCGCCCCGCCCGCGTTCTGGTCCGCGCCGTTGTCTCCCGCCTGACCGGCCGTTGTACCGCCGTTTTGTGCTTCGCCGTTCTCCGCCTTAGTTTCCCCCGTTTCCTCGTTGCCATACCAGGCCAGGTACTGGTGTTCCTCGTAAAATGTTTTCACCGCCTCATACTGCCGGTAGGCCGGGTCCGGATCGCCGGTCTCCCATCCGTCTCCGGTGCGCCCACCCGTTCCCCCGCTCCCCGGCCGGGCCTGATGCCACACATAATCCACCAGCCACCGGCCGCCGGTTTCCACAGCGCGCCGGCAGGCGTCCCGGTCCAGATTCTCCACCGCCGTCCCGGCAGCCCGACCTGCCAGCAAAAGGACCAGAATCAGCCCGGTACCGGCCGCAAACCACCGGATACCTCCCGCCAGACCTCTTCTCCTCACAATGCCTCACGTCCCTTCACCCGCAGATTCTTGCGTTCAACCGCATTACTATAATCATATGCGGGAGGAGGGTGGGAATTGCAAGGAAGATGAGGGGGGATGCAGCCGTTCGTGAGAGGCGGGGGAACAGGAGGGGAGGTTCCAAGCTCCGCGGTAGGAGAGTCTAAGGCCCAAGGGGACGGGAAAGACGGGCACCGCTCCGAGCTCCAGCGCCGGCCTGATGCCGGCCCCTCCGCCTCCGCTTTGCTCCGGGCTTTGAGAGCC
>ENA-UOJP01001241-UOJP01001241.1-human-gut-metagenome-genome-assembly--contig:-C102-NODE-1241-length-32780-cov-15.685164_pt1 | contig 32780 bp, 44 predicted proteins | sample MGYA00242353_ERZ723900 | MGnify/ENA metagenome assembly ERZ723900
CCTAAAAAATAACCTAAAAGTAATAATTGCCAGCCTGCCATGATCATTCCTCCTTCGAAATATTACAGTGCAAATTTTTAGGCTTCCATGCTGCAACAAAAACAGGATAATAATCTTCTGTGTAGTCCGTTCCGACTTCAAGTACAATTTTCTGTGTTAATATGTCTATCATAAGTAAAGAATCAACGTATTTTTCTTCGCTCATTTTGCAAAGCACTTTAGTAGGAGGAATATTTGTACTTAATTGCTTATTACTTATGGTCAAAGATCCCATTGCGCTGCGATACCCATCATCTGGATCCTCTTCAGCGCAATAAGTAATCCCACCTAAAGTAAAATAAAATAATTCAGACTGTCCGTCGTCGCTGTGCCCATATTCAACGGCGCTTAAAGTATGAATCCCGCATAAAGATTCCAGTGTTATATTGGTCAAGATCAATTCTCCTTTCCGTTTCTAAATCCAAATTCATAAGCCTGTGCAATTCCAATAGACCATATCAGCTTCATGATAAAATTAATCAAAGTGTTTTGCGTGTTTCCATTAGCAACGGTTTGGAAAAGATCACATAAAGCGCAAGCGGTAATGATAAGCCATACCACACAAAGCCTGCTTTTTGTGAAGCGGGCAAGTTCTTTCATGATTTTTCCACCTCCGGCTGTATGTTACGCAGGAATGTTTCAGCGAATTTGATATCTTCATCACTCATTAAATTCGCCATTTCCTTGATTTCACTAAACTTACTGAGCACCATTAACCATTTTCCACAAGGATTCAGATCCATAAATATTCTTTTTTCAATCCCGGTCATGGCTGTTCTTCCTTCCTCTCACCGTAGCTGCAAAAGTCGTCTGACTGCATTTGTACAAGATTTTTAGGTAAGCTATGAAATTCGCAATACCAATATTCTTTTATCTCTCCATTTTCATCTTCATACTCTCCAGATTTTTTATAACTTTTACAATCCTTACACCTAACTACGGGTACAGCATCGTTTAAATGCAGCTTCATTAATTCTGATACTGGTGTATACTCTCCGCAGCCAAAACAGCCAATAGCAAGAACTCCATTAACGATATCAATATCAAGAGCATCACCACACTTAGGACACCAAATTCCATTTTCAGCGGATAATCCTCCGTTAACCGCGTTTAGGATCTCCTTTATTTTTTCCGGCTGAAGGCCCGTGTCCTCGTAAGCAGCAAGGCGCAGGGAAATGTTTTTCAGGATTTCGTCAAATTCTTCCTTGCCCTGGAACCTGGCAATATCAAGGATATTATAAGCTCCATTTAGATCACCTTTGACAAGGTAAAGTATTTCGTCCCAATCTTCAAGCCCGAAATCTGCTATATGTGTCAATCTATCCATTGTTCTCCTCCTGAACGCCGCGCCATTGCCAAAATTTGTATGCCAGTCCGCATGTATCATAATACTTACATTTACGAATATCTTTTCCTTTGGGATTGTTCTTACAAATGCTGCATTTAGAATTTATTTTTAAATCCTTCACCGCCTGATCTCTTTCATGCCTTAGTTGTTTGTTTTCGGCTTCCAACTTCGAGGATTTTAAAAACTCATTTTTAAGTGCTATTTCAGTTTCCTTTTTTGTCATATTGGCAAAATTATATTTAAATATCAGCTTTTCAATAGCATCGGCGGCATCATCAAAAAGGCTGATCCCATTATATAAAATTCCTCTATGTCGCAGTTTTTCAACTAATTCCTTATACATAGTTAATCCTTCTTTCTAGCCGAAACCTGAATACTCGCTTCAATTACCGCGTGTTTGATAACATTTTGAATCTCTCTCCACGCCGAAGCATAACCATCTTGAAAGCCTTGTTGATATTCTGCGCGTAGTTCTGACACATAATCCGTTACTTCGACCTTTGCCATAGCTAATCCTCCTTAATTTTTATCAGATTGCGATAGCAAGAATCACAAATATCGATTCTTTCCCATCTAGGCCAAATAAAAAATTTATCACTATAATTTAATAACTCTTTTTTAACCTTGAATCTATGATTGGGATAGTTTTTACCACATACATCACATATCTCTTTTATCATAGCTAATCCTCCAAATCCATCTTAGCACCGCAGTTGGGGCAGTAATTCTGCCGGATATAATAAATCATATCGTCTTCATCGTCATAATAATTACCGCACTCTTTCCCACAACACGAACAGAAACAGATATAACAATCTTCACCTGATTCAATTGTGGATTTCCATCTCCACTTCCCATGCTTCACCTCTGCTACGTCTGCGGTGGGAAGATAATTGATAAAATTTGATGTATAACAGTTATTACATTTATTTGCTTCATAGTCATGTCCGCAATTCTCTCGACAGAGAACATTTAGCGCAAATTCCCTTTCTATATAATCAGACATGATCCGCCTCCTTATCCTCTGCATCGTGTCCTTTACAGCCGGTTTGATAGTCGAAATTATCGCAGTCGCCGCAAGGAAGGACTTTTCTCCCCATAGCGAGCTGTTCTTTCAGGAATTTTTTGATATCTGATACATCTGTTAGTGTCTTCCCATCAACTGTAATACAGCCTTTTAAATATTTAGCGCGCTCTATTCCACCTTCAATATCTAAACAACAATGAAATTTTTTCACTTTTCAAGCCTCCTCGTCAAAGCTGTCTAAAGGAACAGAGATTTCATCTTCGTCGGTATCGTCAACAGCAACAAAGACATATCCAATTACAGGTACAACCAATTGGGAACAATCCAGTTCTTCACCAGTACATTGGAAAAAACTGTCGCAGTCAATCTCTGTAATCTTAAAGTATCTCGCCATCGTCAACCCTCCTGTTCCAAGCGAAGCTTTAATCTGTGTGTTTTCTTGAATTTTTGTACTTCTACTAAATCCTCACAATTGTGAAGAATCATCATTTGTTCCAACATGATTTGAACGTCCGCGATCTCTTCGGCAATAGCTTCACGGTTATCTTTGCCCCTGGCGTGCTTACAAAGTTCCTTTTGCAGTTCTGACATTTCCTCAAAAACCATGAGTGTTTGAGCTTCAGCACCCCATTTATTCAGAGCTTCGCGATAAATCCCACGTGGTTTTAATTCATTCATGATTTGCCTCCTTCCAGTGCCGCTCAATTCTTTTAAAAACATCTTTTGCGGATAAACAGCCAAGCACGCTGTCATGTTCTCGCTCTTCCGGCGTTAAAAGGCCCATAATTTCAAGTAGATCCGATTCGCTTCCATAACTTCCATAATGTTCTATAGCGTCCATTACTCTATCAGGCGTGGATTCAACCGGATAACAAATTTGAAATCCGTCCATAAATGGCTTCATAGTATGTGGAATTTCAGCTTCTGCCAGCATTTTGTCCAATACATGAATCTCTTGGTATCTGCTGTCGGTAATATACTTTCCTTCTGCATCGGAAAGCTGGTCATAAGTTTTTATGCTCACTGCCTTTGTCCTCCCTTCACCGGTTTACTTCAAAAAATGCCCTTGCGAAGCCAGGCGGCGTGATTGCCCTGCGTTCCTGACGGGTATAGATTCCGTAAAACTCCGGATAAATTTCTTTGCTGTGAAGCATGGAAAATTTCTTCATTCCTTCCGGTTTTGCTTCGACAAAGGCCTTCGGAGCATTAAAGTTACCCCACAGCGCAGTCCGCTTTTGATAGTTGTGCCCAAACTGCCAGGGGTCAAAGGTGTAATCAGGTTCACCGAGCCAGCGCCTCAGCAGTCCGTTTGCCGGATTTTCTATCGCCCAGAATCTGGGCCGGCACGTAAGTATAATCCTGCAGCACGCAGAGCACACCTCCAGCCCCGCTTTGAAATTATGCGTATAGTTTCCCTTTCCGTGAAAATGCTTTGCGATTGAAAATTCATCGCACGGCGTGGCAGCCAGAATCCCATAAACATTTTCAAACGGCGGCGCATAGGTGCATACATCATATTCCGGCAGAGTGATCAGCCTCACATCATATCCGGCCTCTTTGTACGGCTTTGACCAGGAGCCCGTGCCGCCGCATAAGTCCAGAATAATTTTGTCCTCGTTTTCCGCTGCCGGCTCCGTGTCAGTGCTTGGTTTAATCATTGCTTTTGTCCTCCGTTCCCGCCTGTTTGCGGCGGGGTTAATCTCTTTCAAAATCAAGCTTCATTTTAGCTTAAAATAACCTTGTCTGTGCTTTTACAGCTTCTAACCGGTCATATGCCAGCCGGTAATAATCCCTATCGATTTCAAAACCTATGTATTGAAATCCAAGATTTTCACAGGCAACTAAAGAAGAGGCGCTTCCGGCGTGAGTATCAAGAATCTTATCCCCTGGCTTTGCGTAATTTGATAAAATCCATTCATAAAGTTTAATTGGTTTCTGCGTTGGATGTATTCTGATTTCTTTATTCTTCATATCCTCTTGAATCATTCCATGCCATCGATATTTAATTTTTCTTACAGCACTATTAAACGATGCCCAAGCCAATTCACAGTCGGCAAAATCATTATTTCCGTTATCTTTATCCCAAACAATCCAACAATGGCTGTTTCTTGGCTGCGGCAGATTGTCAATAAAATGATTTGCTCCAAAAATAATCTGATTTTTGCTTATACGATTTAACTCTAAAAAATATTCACAGCCCGGAGGGGTTTTATCATTTCCATAAAAGCTCTTATATTCTGACGCTTTCGCTAATTTGCTTCTAGTACAATTTTTAGCGCCGCTTTCACCGATCCCATAAGGCGGATCAACAACAGCCAGATCAAAATACTTATCAGGAAACTGCTTCATTCCCTCCATGCAATCCATGTTGTATAAATGATTTAATTCAAGAATAAATATCCCTCCCGTCCAAAATCTCAATGAGCCGCCTGCATACAGGACAGCCGCTCCGCCTTCTTAAACCAGCCTGCCAGCGCTGTGGGAAATTATGATCTTAACGCGGTCTTTGAGCAATTGAAAATAATCCCTTTGATCCAGTCGCTGTACATTTCCTGTTTAATGACGCCGGATTTGTATAATCGGTATACGTTTTTCCATTTAGAAACAAAATTCACGATTTCCCTTTGTTCGAAAATCAACACGGCTCTTGTGACTGACGAGCAATCCTCTGTATGAACATCAGCGCATACACAGCAAATTGAGCTCAGGATCCTCAAAACTCCAGACAAGTTAATAAAATCTCGTCCATTTTCAGATTGATTGCCGGGAGGAAGTTCATCGTTTAATCCACAGAGCCAGTCTAAAGAAACGTGAAAGTAGTTTGCTATTTTAATTACGGTGTCAATGGTAGGCATTTTCTGAGCTTTTTCGTAATAAATGATCGAAGCGGGGCTGATACCCAATTCTTTAGCCAATTCTTTTTGCGTTTTTTTATTTTGCTTCCGCAGGCTTTTTAACCTTTCCCCAAAAACCGAAAAATCAAAGTTCATTGCCGGAAATCTCCTCTATTTCTATCTCTACTCTGGGATTTTTAGGATCAACGGAAAAACTATCCGTAAATCCCACAATATGCCTTTGGCCGTCGCCTTCCAAAATGCCCGCGTGAACGAAGGCGTCCTGTATGAATTTTTTTGCAAAAGCCACGTTATCCAAGTCCCTCCGGCGATCTTTTTCCACCCATAAATACCGCATGACCACCGGCCTTTTAAAATGCGCTTTTCTATGCTGAGAGCGGGCAATCATGCCTATTGCATATTCCGTCTGCTTTTTCATTTTTGCCGCGCTGTGACGATTGCTCCGCTCTGCGGATATGTACTCATTCAGCCCGGGCAGCGTCCCTAAAATCACAAATTTCATTCAGGCTCCCCCTATACCATTCTTTGATTTTTTGAAGGATCTCTGGAAAAGCTGACGCAAAACTTCTTTGACATTTCATAGATTCTGGAACCGGCCGCCTCATCGATCCTGATCAGTCCGTCAATGGTGTGTTCGCTGGAAATTATGGTTTTCAGCCGGTTGTTGTACCGGTAATTCAGGATTTCGAACGCGAGGTTCACGTCTCCGACCGTGGGAGGCTTCGGTTTCCCGGAGAACTCGTCATACTGGGTTTTGAAAAGGTCGTCAATGTAAAGGACCTCGCAATTTTTCAGCAGCCCGGCGGATTTCTGATATTCCAACTCGTTTACGTTCGCTTTCAATTTCACAGATTCGTCCCGCCACAGCATATAGATCACCTGATTTCCCCGGCTCAAAAGCTCCCCGGCGATAGCCGTGCACAGATGGGTTTTTCCGATGCCCGGCTGTCCGCCCGCGAAAAACCAGCTGTCTCCTCCTTACGCGAGAAATGCTTCCGCTTTTCTCCTCATGGCTTCCTGCCAGGGCTTGAAGCACTGAAAATTATCCAGCCGGTAACGCTCTATCAGCTTCTCAAGCCCGCTCGCTTTCAGCCGCCTGCGGGATTCCCGCGCCTTCAGGCACTCGCACTTCATGGCAACCTCGCAGCCATCTTGCATAAAGTAAATGACTCCTTTATTGCGGCATTTCCGGCAGTCCTGCCCCTCCAAGTCTCCTTCTATCGCGTTCATTCGGTCGATCTTTCGCTGAAGGTATTCCTCAGAAGTAATCTCCGTGCCTTTGTACCTTTCCCATGCTTTTCTCGCCTCCGGGCTGTTCCTTAGAAGCCCCGCTAGAAACTCCATAGCCTTTCCCTCCGTTCTGCTGCGCGCGGGCCAGCCACGCGTGAATAAACCGCTTGATGCCTGCCATTGTTTTTCGCTTTTGCGGGTTCCCTTGCAGCCACCCCAGCATAAGCTTAAGCTCCTGCTGGACATTCACCAAAGGATACAGATCTTCCCACTGTTTCACGTCAGCTTCAGGGATCGTAAAATCCTTACCGTCTTTTAATGGCAGCCGTACTAAATACTCTTGGCCGTCTCCCGCGTCCGCGGGTGCGGCCTCATTATATTCTTTACTTTTCTTTCCTTTACTTTCCTTTACTTTACTTTGTGGATTTCCGGGGGAATTAACCGGGGTTCCGGGGGAATTAATTCCGTTTTTTCCCCCGGAAACTGTAAAAAAGGCAAGCTTATTAAGAATACTGGGAGGAACGTCGTTTTTATCTTCCTCATCTAAAAGCCAGTATTCCGCAATCATTTCTATTCCGTCGCGCTTTTCGCATCCGCGAAGGTAGCGGCGCTGGATACCCGCGCTTGTCAGTGCGCCGAACATCTGGTAAACCCCCTGATCAAACAGGGAACGTGCCAGACACCCTTGCAGCACTTCGCTTATGTAAGCAGGACTTTCCTTCAGTTCATCTGCGGCGATCAGGCATTCGTCCTTGTCCCACTTTAGAAAGTATCCATCTCCCTCAAAGGCTCTGCAAAACACATACAGCACGAATACCACACTGGATGCACCAAACTCGGCCCGAAGGAGCTTTACCTTTTTATCCCTCAAAAACCCAACGTCAAGGGGAAAATACTCCAGTCCTTTTTTGGTTGGGCGTGACAGAAGAATCCCTCCCTTATTCCGGAATCTTCTCTTGGATTACTTCGCCGGTTTCCGCGTCGACCTCCACGCCTTCGGCTTCAATGATTTCAGGCGGCACGCTGAACATATCGTCGGACAGTTCGGCTTTGACAGTCTCGTCAGAGGCGGCGGCCCGGACAAAATCGGACTTCATGGGAGCATATTTTAAAGCTTTCTTTAAAACCGTCTTTTTCGCCATTTCCTCGAAAGCGGTTTTCCATGGAGAATAATCTTTGCCGTAAGACTGGCTGTATTTCTCCGCGTGGACCCTGATATCGTCCACGCTCATAACCTCGAAGCCAAATCCACCGTCTTTCATTTTGAATACAGCATAGAACCATGCCGGGTCTCCCTTGTCGCTTCCTTTGTACGGCACATGCTTCAGCTTCGGATCCAGGCCGAACGCAAACTCAAACTCATCGTTCTCGTAAACCGTGTGGGCCTGAATTGAACTGATTTCTCCGGAACGATAGGCGAGATCGATCAAGCCTTTATAGCCGATCTGGAACTGGCATTCCAGCTGATTTTTCTTCCCGTTGTAAAATGGAATCAGATACGCTTGTCCCAGAGGAGTGTTAGGCTCAAGCCCCAGCTGAGCCGCCGTCATCATAGCGCCCAAAAAGGAATTAGGCGTGGTTTCTCCCAGCTTTGGATTCGTTGATAAGGCGGAAAGCGTAATCCGGGTAAACCGCTCTGGGGTCATGACTGAAGGAAGGGCTTTTTTGATTTCTCCTTCCATCTTCTTTATGTAATTCTGCATGGTGCTGTCGTGTGGCGCTTTTCTGGCAAGCTCTTGATTCTCCACGTTCTTTTGAATAGAAGGCATTAAGATCTCTCCTTAATATCAAATTTTCTAAAATACGTTGTACTGTAATATCTTGATAAATCCACATTTGGATAATCTCCGGAAAACGCTTTGGGGTCAAAGCTGCGTTTCGACTGAAATTTCCATGTAACGGAATAGCTGCCGGCTTGTCCAAGCTCATGAGCCGCGAGATCCTGTTGGAGCATTTGTTTCCTTTGCTCGTTTTCCCGCTCATACTGCTTTATAATTTCCTTAGTCTCCAGATATTCTTTGATAAGCTTCTCCCTGCCGAACAGGTCAACCTGGTTTTCAGAATCAACATTTCCAAATATAGCCGAAATAGCCTTGGAAGTAGGCTTCAGTCCGTCAACAGGCGGTGGAACGTCCGGAGTTACATAGGTTTCCCAAAACTCTTTTTCGGCGTTCATCAGGGCTGCAATTTCATCTTCGTCCCGTTCGATTACAAACCAATAGAAACCCTGATTCAGCACCAGTACGGCAAGATACCAGCGCTCCCAGCCCGTGACAGCCATGTAGTGGACGCACTGAGCGTAATAGTTTTCGGGAAATTCCCCGTTCTTAAATTTCTTCAGGTTCATGATGCTGGTGGTTTTACATTCCAAGCCTGCTTTTTCTCCGATAACCGCACGGTCAATGTTGGCGTGGGCGAAAGGATACTGGGGATTCCTGATAATATCGTTATGCCTTCTCACTTTCTTTCCAGTTGCCTCCGTAAACCTTTCCGCGACATACTGTTCCAAATCCCGGCCTTGGCGCATAGCTTCGCTGTCCTCTTTTTCCGGCAGCCTGCCGGTCTTGTCCGCCCATACCGTGTAGGGAGTGGAATAGCTGTTCATGCCGACCAGGGCGGCGGCGTCGGAGCCCCCAATGCCTTTCCGGCGCTCCTCAAGCCATTTCTCCCGGTCCATTACAGCCATTCTGTTTTTTCTCCTTCCTCTTGATACACAGGGCACCAGTCCGAGAAATACCATTCCACCAGCATTGCGGCAAATTCCTGATCAAGCGGCTTGTCCCGAACACGGGTGATTCCACACCGCTCCATGGCGTATTCAAGCGCTTCAGTTTTAGGAACCCGGTCTCTTGCCCGCTCAAAGCTTTCATAATACATTACATCGTCCATTTGACAAACCTCCTGTTTTGGTTTAAAATATATTCAGTTGTTTTTCGTTTGCCGCGTTCCTGGTGCCAGCCGGGGCGCGGCTTTCTTTATACCTTGCGTATCTGCCCCTGTTTTTCAGGGCTTGTCTCAGCTTCCGGTTCCGGTACCGTTCGCCAATATATGCCGCTGTGAATACGGCGCTCCATACCGCCAGAACGATAAACGCCACCGTCATTTCTGCGTTCATGTGCTTGTCCTCCTTTCAGAATTAAATAAGCAGATTGATGATCCAGCTGACTAAAAAAGAGACAGCGAAAACTAAAACCAGTAATACGATATCTTTCTTATTTACTGTCAAACTGGCTTGTCCTCCTTTCAATTTCCTGTAAAAATTTATCTCTGGGTATAAACCATTCTCTTTCAATTTTGAATCCCGGTATGATTCCTTCAGACAACCAGCGTTTAATTGTAGCTTCCGATTTGCGTAAATAAACAGATACATCGTTTACTGTTAAATTTGGATACATCGGTAATTCCATTTTCCCAGATGTCCATTTTGGCGCATAACATAAAGTTTTCCGCATATTGATTTTCTCCTTTCCGCCGCGTGAGAGTGGCTATTATTTTGGTTTGATTGCCTGTCCTCTCAACGAGTGGTAAAATGTCAATAGGGAGGAGGTGAAAAAATGAGCATAAAATTAAATTTTGATAAGAACGCACTGGAGCGAGCAATAAAGGAGCAGACTGAACAAACGCTGAATAATCGCACATATGATGTCGAATGTCCACACTGCCATTCCAAAGTGACAATTCCAACAGGAAAAAGTCTGTGTCCCCAATGCGGCAATACAATTGACTTAACTCTTAATATCAATTTCAATTGATAAGTTTTGGAGTAAAGAGGCTAAATCGCCCGCCAGCGATTTGGCCTTTTCCAATTCAGCGTTTAATTCCGCCGCTTTTTGGCTCGCTGATGCTAAACCGTCTACATTTATGCCAAAATTTATATTTTTGTCCATGTCCTCACCCCGCTTTCTTATCTTCAACACAAGACCTTACTCAGATTTTGGAAAATAACGGATTGCCGGTGAATGATATCGATGACGAAATCACGAAAACCGCTGAATCTGACAGACAACACGAAAACGGTGATTGTGAGACTGGCAATCAAGACGCACAAAATGAAAGTTAAAGTTTCCAAATATTCGATTTGCTCCTGTTGTGGCCCAATAGGAGCTTTTCTTTTGTTTGTCCCCAATTTTTCACCCCGCTTCCTTCTACTTGTCTTTCCTCCAGACCCGCGATATAATAAAGCAGGAAGGAGATGATTTTAATGGATTATAGCTTGTCTGAAACCTGTATGCTTTCAACAGTGAGAGTTACGATGTTAGATGATCATGAAAAAGAAATAGGATCTGCGACTGCTTTTCATTTCACATTTGATACAGATGAAAATAAGGGGATACCTGTGTTAGTAACCAATAAGCATGTTGTTGGTAATTGCTCTAAAGTGCGAGTTGTTTATACTATTAAAGGCCCCTCCCAAAATCGCTATTTCATAGAGTTTATATGCAAGGAAGCGATTCTTCACCCAAATTCTAAAGTAGATTTAGCAATATTTGTGATTAGCCCCAAAATTAAATTCCTTAAACAATCTTATAATATAGAATTGTTGTTTGCCTCAGTTCCTGAACATTTAATACCTACCGAAAAAGAATGGAATAATTTAGATGCAATAGAAACCCTCACAATGATAGGATATCCGAATGGCATATGGGATCGAGCCAATAATTTGCCAGTTTTCCGTCAAGGAATTACAGCAACTCATCCTAGCTATAATTTCCAAGGAGAGCCACAATTCTTAGCAGATATGTCTTGTTTCCCTGGCTCTAGCGGCTCTCCTGTATTTTTATTGAACCAAGGAGCTTTTCATACTAAGATGAATAATGGATTATGCCTTGGAACAAGAGCTTATTTATTAGGAATACAAAGTAGGTCAATGATAAGACAGGAGATAGGGAAGTTAGTAGATATATCAAATACTGCTTCCACACAACAACCAGTTGTCCAATCATTTATTAACTTGGGGATTATCATAAAATCTTCTGAATTGTTAAAGTTCAAGACTTATTTTGGAATTTAGGTTCACAGATTCCCTCAGGTACAGTAATAAGTGAATCTCTTTCCACAATAAGGTTATCCGACAATACAGTCCGCTCTTGTATCGCTACTACAAGGGCGGCTATTTCTTTTGGCTCCGCCTTGATCGTAATTTTCATATCTCTTATCCCGCTTCCTTTCTTAGTGATTTTGAGTGTTGCGTTTTAAGTTGAAAGATGTACTTTTATCACAGTTTGGTGATAAATTTGGCAAAAAAATATTCCAATACTGTTGTTCTGTTAAATGTAATGCTGATACAATAGCCGCTACTTCGTCTGTATCTGGCTTATACTTGCCGCATACCATTTTAGACACTTTGTTTTTATGCCAGCCAATAGCTTTAGAAAACTCAAGTTGTGTACCGTATACAGCAACAATTTCACCTTTTAATCTTTGCAAATCCAATCCTTTCACCTCCGATATCACCATTTGGTGATTTAATAATATCACAGAACGGTTATTCTGTCAATAGTAATTTTGATTTTTTTATTGCAATTGGTGATGGATTGGGATATAATACAATAAACAGGGGGTGAAACAAGTGGACCGCATTAAAACTGTATCAGAACGATTAAAGGAATATAGAACTAGTAAAGGGCTCACCTTAGCAGATATGGAAAAAATAACGGGTATTCCAGCACAAACTATTAATAGATACGAGTTAGGGCAACGAGCTCCTAAAATAGATGTGGCTGTGAGTATTGCGGAATCGCTCTCAATTAACCCTTTGTGGTTACAAGGATATAATGTTCCAATAGAAAGTGAAAAGCCCACCATCGTTTCCGATGATGGACTTTCAGATTCCGAACAACAACTGATTAAATTATTTCGCCTTATTCCACCGGAAGATCGCGGAACTGTTGCCGGAATGATTGAGGGTGTTCTAAGGCATAAAGGATTATTGAAGTAGCTATTTTCATTGCGGCTGTTTGGTTAGACGAATTTCGTATGGAATTTAATAATTGAAGTTCAATTTTTTCTTCCTCATCAGAGGGGTCAAAGACCACACTCGATTCGCTTTTGAGATCTGCCGTATTCGTTTTAGTATTCTGTTTCAATATTTTCCGCCCCTCTCCTCGAAAAACATTTGTTCTTTTTGTGCCTATATTATAGCACACAAAAATTTAAAATCAAGAGGTTTTATAAAATTTATTCCCAAATTCGCAACGCTAGTTATTGGACAATTTGACGAACACTTCAGTCTCTCCAGCTTGAATAAAAGTAACCGGATTTATAGCAAAGAAAAAATAGGAAAGGGTGTTAAAAATGAAAAAAGGTTTATCTGGTATTCTTACCCTAGCTATTGGTATACTTTTGATTTTAGCAGGTTGTTCAGCTCCTGAGCCTACGGAAATTAAATTGGAGGGAACGGTTCCGATACTCGATTTAAAAGAAACCTCGGCACTAACAGTTTTGCTTACTCCGGAAAATGCCGATAGCGAACAACTAGAATTTTGTACAGATGATGAAAAAGTTGCTACATTTTCGAGAGCAGAAGAAGATACCCTGTCAGGCATTGTGACGGGTGTATCAGAAGGAAAAACAAGCATTTATGTAAAATATAAAGACCAGATTATCAGCAACAAAATTGAAATTACGGTAGAAGATAAAGCAAAAAAGGCGGCAATGGAAAAAGAGGCCAAGGGAGTCACTAAAAAGATTAATGATATTGGCACAGTAACGTTAGATAGTAAAAAGGCCATTGAAGAAGCCAGAAAAGCCTATGATAGCATGTCAAAGGAAGCAAAGCCGCTAGTAAAAAATCTAAAAGTATTGACAGACGCGGAAAAAGCATACGATGAGTTAAAGAAGAAATCTGACCAGGCCAAAGGCGTAGAAAATGTTATCAACCAAATAGGAGAGGTTACCCTGGATAGTGAAGCGGCAATAGCGGAAGCCAGAAAGCAGTATGACGCTTTGCCGGAAGATGTAAGGGCAATGGTGACAAATGGAAAAACATTAACCGATGCTGAGGCTTCCCTTGCAAGCCAGCAGGAAGAGGCTAGACTGGCGGAAGAAGCTAGGCTTGCTGAAGAGCAGGAGGTAGAAGTTCCATACGAGTACGAAGAACCAGTAATCCCCCCATATGAAAGTGAGCCTCTAATTTTGCCAATAGATTGGTGGCTTTATTATTAATACCAGAAATAAAAATCCCCCCGTCTCAGATAAAGCGAGGAAGATTATTGACAAATAGAAAAGAAGCGGTTACAATAAAAGCGTAAGGTGCTACCGTTGAGACGGTTAGCCCCCATTTTGCAGTTGAAGTAACCGCTAGTCTGGACGCTGGGCGGTTACTTCTTTTTTATTGCCAAAACAAGGCTTATAATGCCGATTAGCACAAGCGAATACTGAAACAGTTCCGCATATGTAACCATAAGCACCACCCTCCTTTCCAGGAGGGGAAAAAGAAAGTATAACGTCCCTCCTAAAGAGAAAGGGACTAACCGCCTACCGTTGCGATAACACCTTACGCTGTGAATTATAACATCTGGCTTTTTATTTGTCCAGTAAACATGATGGATTTTAATTGCACCGGATTCGAGGCAATTAAACAGGGCAATAAAAAATCCCCCACCGGTTGCAGCCGATGGGGGATAAAATAGAACAGCTTACCCAAAGTGGATAATTCCGTCCGAACAACGAAATTATACCACTTTCTGGGTAGGCTTGGCAAGTCTTACTTTGGAGGTGGTTTTTATTATGGCAAAAAGCAGAGTGAAAAAGAGGCCGGACGGCAGATATGCTATGCAGATATATTTAGGCTTAAAAGAGGGAAAGAGGCACTACAAAACTGTTTATGGTTCAAGTCCGAAAGAAGTACAAAAGAAAGCTGACGAAGTGCGGATTCTCATGGGGAAAGGGATTAATATTACTTCTATGAGAGATTCTTTTGGAGATTGGGCAGAAAAATTTTTAAAATCCAAAGAGGCCGATGGAGTATCTGTTTCACAGCTTAATTCCTACAAAAATTATTGTAGAAATCATTTGTCTCCATTATATATGAAATCTCTTTCTGAAATTCTACCGGCAGATATACAATCTATAATTAATGAAACTAAACTGGCGAAGAATACATTAAAAGCAATTAGAAACACTGCGTCTCAAATATTTAGGCTTGCTATTGAAAATAGAGCTATTGATTTCAATCCGGCTGACTATGTGAGAATACCAAAGATCGCGCCGGAATTTCATAGAGACGCATTAACCGACGATCAGCAACGATGGATAAGAGAAACCCCGCACAGGGCACAACGCGCTGCTATGCTTATGCTTTACTCGGGATTAAGGCGAGGTGAAGCGACAGCTTTAACGTGGGCTGATGTGGATTTAAACACAGGCACAATCTCCGTGACAAAATCAGCGGAAATGATAAATGGAAAACCGCATATTAAGACTACCAAAACGGAAGCGGGAATTCGCATAGTAAGAATACCACAAGTTTTGATTGACTTTTTGAGGAATGAAAAAGACTCGGAGTTTCCTTTATGTATGCATGTCATTCACAGTGCTAGGGGAAAAATGATGACAAATCAGGCTTGGAGATGTATGTGGGATAGTTATCTATTAGATCTAAATGTAAAATACGGTTACGGCGGAAAAATAAATAAATTTGACCCGCACGGAGTCGTAATGAGGATCCCAGCATTTACCCCGCATTGGTTAAGGCACACCTTTGCCAGTCTATTGTACCGGGCGGGTGTAGATGTTTTAACAGCTAGAGATCAATTAGGCCATAGTGATATCAAAACTACATTAATGATTTATACACATTTGGATAAGCTATATAAAGAAAAACATATGGATAAATTAAATGAGTATTTGAATCCATGCAAGTCACATGCAAGTCAGTATAATCCTGAAAGCCGCATGAAATCTAAATAAAACACGGATTTAATATCCGGCTCATAACCGGTCGGTCCGGGGTTCGAATCCCTGATGGCCCACCAAAGTGCCTGAACATTGAGTGTTCAGGCACTTTTCCTTTAACCAAGAAAGACGATGTCTTTATTTTTTTGTATTTTACAACAGAAAGAAAAAGCAACACTAAAATGATCGGTAAAAAGCGGTATTTCATACGAAATACCGCTTTTAATCTTTCTCTTTATGAGAGTGGATGTCAGGTGAAAACTCTATGATTTCTGATACGTCACAGTTTAGAATCTTACATAAAGCGTCTAAAGTATTTGTAGAAACGGATTCGTCTGCCATAAGCCTTTGGATTGTCTTGCTGTCTAAATTATTAAATCCACATTTATTTCTTAGGTAATAGGTACTAATACCTCTTTCTTTTAAAATTTTTCTCAATGGTTCGAACGAAATCATGAAACCGCACCCTATCTAAAGACGTTCGGAAAATTTCTCTTTACTTTTTAATAATTATCCCATATAATGATTCCATACCGATATGAGGAAAATTCCTCATAATTAATTGATTGGAGGGAATATAAAACAAGCAAAGACCAAATAATTTTTTTACTAAAATTTTACAAAGGGATTCTAAGGAAAGTCATTGACAATTTTTGTTGTTTCCTTTAGTCTATATATTATGTAGACTGGTAACAGCGAATGAGGAATTATGTGGAGGCGAAGGATGAAAGCTATTAAACGAATTATTGCAAGTGTATTTGTATGTATGTTTGCGGTGACAGGCGGCTTAAACGCATTGGCGCTTACCCCTACGGAGGATTCTTCGACTGTGGTTTCGCAGCCGGTAAGCGAGGGCATATCTTCAGAAACGTCTTCGCAGACCGGCAGCGTGTCTTCTGGACTTTCTTCTCGGGCTGACGATAGTGGTTTAAAGAACGAGTCATCGTCTTCCCGGACTCCGGAGGCTTCTTCTGAGGTGGATTCAGAGAACAGTCAGTCTTCTTCAGAGCCGGTGAGTTCAGGAACCAACAGCACCTCCCTTTCAGCAAGTGCCGGAATGCCTTCCGCAGAGATTAGCAGCAGTACAGAGGCTAAACAAGCTGCGACTACCGTAGATGTTTCCTATAAAACTCATGTACAGACCTTTGGCTGGCAAGATTGGGCTGCTAACGGCGCTTCTTCCGGCACTACTGGCTTGGCCAAACGACTTGAGGCTATCCAGATTAAAACCTCAGCCCCAGCTTCCCAGGGCGGCATTCGTTATAAAACTCATGTACAGACCTATGGATGGCTGGATTGGGTCAGCGACGGAGCCTCTAGTGGTACTACCGGGGAGGCTAGGCGCTTGGAAGCCATTCAGATTGAGCTGACCGGTGCTTTGGCAACTCAATACGATGTATATTACCGGGTTCACGCCCAAACGTTCGGCTGGCTGGACTGGGCCTGTAACGGAGCCTCTGCCGGCAGCGCGGGCTATGCCAAGCGCTTGGAGGCTATTCAAATCGTTTTAGTGCCCAAGGGCGGAAAGGCTCCTGGCAGCACGGCAGCACCTTATAAAGAGCTGCCTCCGGCGGTATCCTATCAAAGTTATCTGTCCGGTGCCTGGCAGAACAGCGTATTAGATAATACTGTCAGTGGAACCGTGGGACAAGCCAAGCAAATAGAAGGAATTAAAATTTCTTTGCAGGACAAGGCTGTTTCTTTTTCTGGTTCTTCTATTCAGTACCGCACCCATCTCCAGACCTACGCTTGGCAAGGCTGGACCTCAAATGGCGGGACAAGCGGGAAACCAGGCTCTGGAAAACGGGTGGAAGCGGTTCAAATTAAGCTAACAGGCTCTATCGCCTCAAGCTATGATGTGTATTACCGGGTCCATTCTCAGACCTTTGGCTGGCTGGACTGGGCCTGCAATGGCCAGTCGGCAGGCTCCGCGGGTTACGCAAAACGGATAGAAGCGATTCAGATTGTATTGGTGAAAAAAGGCGGGGCAGCTCCTGGCAGCACAGCGACTCCCTATAAGGAAGCTCCTCCTTCAGTCACTTATCAGACGTATATTTCCGGCGGCTGGCAGCCGGCGGTAGCGGATAAAGCTACGAGCGGACTGGCGGGGCAAGGCAAAAAGACGGAAGGCCTTCGGGTTTCCTTGAAGGCCGGTGCCCAGTCTCTTGGAAATTCTTCGGTAAAATACCGCACGTATTTACAAACCTACGGCTGGCAGAGCTGGGTGAGCAATGGTGCCAGCAGCGCGAAGGCGGGATCCGGCAAGCGTATGGAAGCTATCGAGATCAGCCTGACGGGTGATATTTCCTCTCAGTATGATATTTATTACCGGTCCTACGTTACCGGATATGGCTGGCTTGGCTGGGCCTGCAATGGTGCGACGTCCGGAACGACCGATTATGCCAAGCCGATTGAGGCGGTACAGGCGGTGCTGGTGAAAAAAGGAGGAGCCGCTCCCGGCAGCACGAATAATGCCTATTTGAAGCCTGAAGTTACCGGGCCGTTTGAAATTTCCTTCTCACCCTCAGGAGCGTCTAATTTCGGGGGGCTGGTTTCTATCGAACCTGACCACGACGTTATATTGGTCGCTTCCGCAAAAGGCGGTGCCGGCGGGTATCAATATCGTTACCGCGCTGAACTGATCGGCGGTTCTATACAAACCTTAAAAGACTACAGCGGCAGTTCCAGCTATACCTGGAGGCCCAATACTCCTGGCCGGTACAAAATGTATGTAGATGTCAAAGACAGTACAGGCACAGTGAAAACCGCTATGTTCCAAATGTCGGTTGGGCTCAGCGGGATTGATGTATCTGAGCACCAGGGTACGATTGATTGGAAGAAAGTAAAAGCAGCCGGGATCGATTACGCGATGATCCGTGCGGGTTTTGGCTGGGAAGAAATTGATGATCAGACGGATGCCTCTTTGGTTCAGAACGTAACTGGCGCTAAGCAAGCCGGGTTGCCTTTCGGCTTGTATCATTACAGTTATGCTGGTACTGTAGAGGAGGCTAAAAAAGAAGCTGAGTTTTTATTGGATATTTTAGAGGCCAATAACATTGCACCATCTGACTTATCCTATCCCATTGCGTTCGATATTGAGGAACCGGACCGTTTGAACGTATCTCAGCGGCGTGTAAATACGGATATGGTAAACGCTTTCTGTGAAATTATTAGAGACGCGGGCTATCTTCCCATGGTTTACGCAAGCAAGACGGTGATTCAGGATTATTTATATTACGATGAGATCAGCGCCAATAACATTTGGATGGCGGCATGGACATCTACGCCGAACGATACTGAAATTTTTGATAACTGCTTCCCAGTTGATATGTGGCAGTACAGCGAAAGCGGTACAGTGGACGGTATTAACGGAAGGGTAGATCTGAATATCTGCTATACCACGGTGTTCCGGGATGGCAGCGCAGACACCACACAAAAAGGCAAGGTAGTGGTCGATGCCGGCAGCAGCTTAAATGTCCGGAAAGCTCCGAGTATTAATGCTGATGTGGTAGGCTCCCTTTATAAAGATGATATTGTCACCATTATCTCAGAGACCAGCGGTTGGTATCAGATTGTTACCAGTACAGGTGTTTCCGGTTATGTTTCCGCGGAATATATTCAGAAAATTTAGATGCATGGCAAAAGCCCTGTGCTCATTATGAGCACAGGGCTTTTTTTATTTGAATTCGTTCCTCGCGGAAAATGGTTTTTTAGGTGTTGGATAAGTAATGAAAAAGCTTTGCAGGAAAAATTATCCGGCAGAGCTCTTTTATAAGTAAGACTACCGATAGGCAGCCACGTTCATTAGCTGAATATCGTTAGTAAGGTAACCTTCTTTTGCGGGCTGAGGAACCGAGTAATCAGTGGATAAATACTTTTTATTATCGTCAGCGAATACGGTGGCAACCACGCTGTCTTTGCCAAGACGCTCTTGGGCGATGACGGAGCCTAAAAAATTAGCGCCGGAGGAAACTCCTACGCCGATCCCTAATTGCTGAGAAAGCATTCTAGCCATACGAATAGAATCTCCATCATCTACAGAGATCACCTGATCCAGCTCGTTCAGCTTTACGATGCTGGGAATAAATTCATCTGAAATCCCGTAAATGCGATGCTTTCCAACCCGATAGCCAGTGGAAAGAGTGGGAGAATTAGAAGGCTCAAGGGGATATACTTTACAGCTCGGGTTTTCTTCCCTCAACCTTTTTCCGATTCCCATTACAGTGCCCCCGGTTCCCACACCGGCTACCGTTCCATCCGCTTTTAAGCCCAGGGCGGAGAGCTGACGTACGATTTCCTCACCAGTAGTAAGATAGTGGGTTTCCACATTGTCCTCATTGGAGAATTGCCGGGGGAGAAACACATTTCCTTGCTTCGCCAGCTCCTCCGTCATTTGGATTGAGCCTAAAAAGCCGCCTTCCTCCTTGGAGACCAGGCGAACCTTGGCTCCATAGCTTTCCATCAGTGAAATGCGTTCCCGGCTCATCCAATCCGGCATATAAATAACCACCTTATGGCCTAAGTAGCTGCCCATCGCTGAAAAAGCAATCCCTGTGTTACCGCTGGTGGCCTCGGCGATACAGTCTCCTTTCTGGATGGCATGGCTTTCATAGGCCTTTTTTAAAATATGAAAGGCGACCCGATCCTTAATGCTGCCGGAAAGATTATAATATTCCGCCTTTGCGAAAATCCGCCGGTCATTTCCCCGGTATTTGTATTGGATTTCAAGCAGCGGAGTGTTTGAAATCATAGGAGCGAAGCTTTGAAACTTTAATTCCATAGAGCGATCCATAATTACCCTCTTCTCGTATTAGTCGAAAAAACTTATCTTATCCGGCAGGTGATTTTATGATTTGGCCAGACAAAATTATTATAGCACATCTGAACCTTGCGTGCCTAGTCTGAAGAAAAAAATTCCTGTGAAAACAAATTCGGCTGTTTCTGAATTTCTTGAAGGGACGGAAAAGAAACAAGGTTGCGTAAAGCAAACGTGAATTTTACGAAACATTAAGGAGGATTGCAAGTTTCAAAATAGAATCATGTTTCTCGCCTGAAAATATGCGTTTAATAGATAAAAACAACAAATAGTGAATAGATATTTTATATAATATGTGTTATTTACGAAACAATGTTACTTACTTATGATTGGAAACAGAAAGCAACAGAAACACGTAACGCTGTTTCTCCAAACTGAATTTGTGAATAGGATACAAAGATCTGCGCAGGAAAAGAGGGGAAACGGCGGTGCGGGTAACAATGGATGAAATCGCGAGAATTGCCGGAGTATCCAAAGCCACAGTTTCCCGCGTAGTAAACCAAAAAGCAGAAGGAGTCAGCGACGCCACTCGGAAAAGAATCCAAGAGTTATTAGACCGGATGGGGTATCAGGCGAGCCCAGTGTTTTCTGCAGGCACTAACGCGAAAACGAAAACCATCGGCTTAATTGTCCCAGATATTACCAATCCCTTTTTTCCAAGACTGGTAGAAGCAGTAGAAGAAATCGCCAGCTTAAACGGGTATTTGGTTTTGCTGGGCAATACAAATTTTTCTTCAGAGAAAGAGGATGGATACATCTCGGCATTTATTGCCAAAAAAGTAGATGGGATTATTTTGGCGTCAGTGCAGAGCCGATACAGCAACGCTTACGATTTGTTTAAAAAGTATGACGTTCCGTATGTGCTGGTAGACCGAAATATCCGTCACAGCCATTACGGCGCGGGTGTCTTCGTCTGCAACGACTATGCCCTGTTTACCGCCTGCGAATACCTGATTCGGCACGGAAATACAGATATAGCTTTTATTTCCGGCCCCGCCATGCTTTCTACTTCAGTGGATCGAATAGAGGGCTACCGGGCGGCCCTGACCCAGTACCAAATTCCTTATCAGGAGGATCTGGTGAAATACGGGAACTATACGGTAGACAGCGGATATCAAGCCATCATGGAGCTTTATGAGGATCAGATCCGTTTTACAGCCGTGATTGCTTCCAACGATACGATGGCCATCGGCGCTATGAACGCTCTGCGGAAGCTCAAGATTAATGTTCCGGAGCAGGTAGAGGTGATCGGCTTTGACGATATCGAATTTGGAAAGATGATTTCGCCGGCGCTTACGACGATCCAGCAGCCTGTGCGGGAAATGGGGAGAAAAGCGGCTTCGATTCTTTTATCCTTGATTAACGGAAAGGATCCGGAGCATAAGGTGGTTAATTTAGACGCCAGGCTGATTGTGAGGGAATCCACGAGATAGCGGAGGAGAGCGATGAAAAAAATATTGATTGTAGGCAGTGCTAATGTAGATTTGTCTATTCATGTGAAGCAGATTCCTGCCGTAGGAGAAACCGTCCTTGGAAAAAGCATGGAAAGACTGCCGGGAGGGAAGGGCGCCAACCAAGCCTGCGCTGTGGGAAAATTAGGAGGAATCGGATGCTTCCTGTGCGCTGTAGGCTCAGATGACGCAGGCCTCCTGATTCAAAAAAGCTTGAAGGAAGCCGGTATGGATCCGGCGCATATGAAAATTTGCGAAAAAGAAAGCACCGGTATGGCGGTGGTGTGCGTCAGCGACAGGGGAGAGAACAACATTATTGTAGTAAGCGGCGCCAACGCCCGGTGCGATGTAGATTATCTGAAAGCGCAAAGGGCGCTGTTTCACGACTGTGACCTTTTGCTGCTGCAAATGGAAATTCCGCTGGAAAGTGTAGTATATGCGGCGAAGAAGGCCAAGAGCCTGGGAAAAACAGTGATTTTAAATCCTGCGCCGGTCCCGGAGAATTTCCCGGAGGAGCTCTTTCAGTATGCGGATTATTTGACGCCTAACGAAGTAGAGCTTTTTAAGCTGGCAAATATGAAAGCCGGCAGCAGCATGGAAGAGGTTCTCCAAGCGGGGAAAAGGCTTCTGAGAAAAGGAGCAAATCGGCTGCTGGTGACTCTCGGCGGCAAAGGGGCGCTTTATTTAGGCAAGAATGAGGAAAGGCTGTTTGCTCCTCCAGAGGTACCTGTGATAGATACCACCGCCGCGGGAGATACCTTCAACGCAGCGTTTGCCGTGAAACTGGCGGAAGGGTGGAATGTCGGCAAAGCGGTGGACTATGCCAACTGCGCCTCATCGGTAACAGTTTCCCGAAAGGGAGCTCAGGCTTCTATTCCTACCGCATATCAGGTTCAAGAGTTCTTATTCAATAGAAAAATAGAGCTTTCGCCGATAAGCCTGTCATGATAAACCATTCTATGAGAATCCAGAGCAAAGGTGCAGTCCAAGATTTGATAAGCAATCATGCTTCAATACGAACATTAGCTTTGGTTGGATTCAACTGTGCTTGCCTTGAGAAAAATTCTGACCGAATAAGTGCTTAAGGCGTGCAGGCAAACCGGCTTGACCGCCTCAAAATAAAGCAGTATTAAAGGAGGAACGTATGAAAAAGACAAAAATTTTAGCCCTGGGATTAGCGGCGCTGATGGGCCTGGCGCCGGTCACAGCATGCAGTCAAGGCGGGAGCGGTGAAAGCTCCGAGCCCCAGTCTTCTCAGACGGAGAGCGCCGGCGGCGAAAACAATAGCGGCGCCGACCAGCCGGAAAAGCACTGGACGATTTACACCATACGGTCGGAAGATCTTCCCTCTTACCAGTGCTTGGATTACGTCCTTGAAAAGTATAAGGCTGAGGTGAATCCGAATGTTTCCTGGGATCATATCTATATCGCGGACCGTCCTACCTATCTGCAGAAAATCAAAACACTGATCGCCGCCAACGACGCCCCGGATATGTTCGACGAGGATCCGGATCCTTATACCGCGCAGCTGTATCAGGAGGGCGTATTGAAGGATTTGACCCAGTTCTGCGAAGATAATAATATAGCGGACTATTTCTATCCTGCGGCCTTTGACTGGTGTAAATTCTCTGACGGCACTGTAATTGGATTGCCCAGCCAGTATACCATTGAGATGTTCTGGTACAATACCGAATATTTTGAAAACGCCGGCGCGGAGCCCCCAGAGTATCTGGATGATTTTATGGCGACCTGTCAGAAGCTGAAGGATGCCGGCTATACCCCCATGTCGATTTCCGGCGTGGAGAGCTGGACGATGCTGCGGGTTTTGGAATGGACCACCTTCCGCCTGGAGGGCAATCAGTATCTGTTGGACTGCGCCAGAGGCATCCGCAAGTATTCTGAGCCTACCGGAATGCAGGCCGCGCAGTTCCTGTACGACCTGGGCGCCAACGGATATCTGCATGAGAATTTTGCGGCGGCGGATCTGGCGGAAGCCCAGGAGCTGTTCACCACGGGGCAAACCGCTATGTACTATATCGGGTCTTGGGAAATGAGCGCGATGCTGGACAAAAGCCTTTCCGACGACATGAAGGGGAAAATCGATTATTTCACTCTGCCTGAAATGAGGGAGGGCACCACCAATGCCAACCAGATCAATGTAGCCGGCGGCACTCCCATGTGCTTCAGCGCTGAGAAATGGGATGAGCAGACAGAGCAGCTGATTCTGTACTACTGCCAGTATATGGGCGACTATCAGTCTCAGTACGAGTTTACCCCGGCCAAGGGATATGAGGCTCCCAAGGGCGAGACAGAGCACGACCAGCAGATCATTGACCGGATTGCTGAGGACATGGCAAATGTAGAGGGTGTTATTCGCCTGTATGACCTGGAATTCGATCCTACTACCAATACCAATAACGGTCCTCTGGCCGTTTCTTTAGCGCTGAACGATATCACTCCTGAGGAATTCTGCGCCGCAGTAGATGAATCTGTGGAACAGAATGCCGCCGATTGGTTCGACGATGTAGCGGAAGAACTGCTGAAAGCTGAAGAATAATCTGAAATTTTGTTTGCGCCCGCGGAGGAGGGGAAGCCGTCTTCCGCGGACGCTATCTGCGGAAAGGAAGATATCATGAATAAAAGAGATCATTTGCAAGCCTTGCGGGAAGCCGATGCGTATATGGAGAAGGTCAAGGATGAGGTGCAAAAGCATCCCTGGCGGCAGGATTACCATTATTCTCCCACAGTAGGATGGATCAACGATCCTTGCGGTTTGGTTCAAATCGACGGCTATTACCATATGCTCTGCCAGCATTATCCCTTCAGCGGAGCCTGGGGGATGATGTATCTTTCCCATGCCAGAAGCAAAGACCTGGTGCACTGGGAGCGGCTTCCCGAGGCGGTCGCTCCCAGCGAGCCGTATGATTACTGGGATGAAAAGCATGGCGGCGTTTATACCTGCTGCGGTATCGACGATGAGGGTGTGTATAAAATTATTTATACAGGTCATACCGAGGCCTTCGGCCAGGTAGAGTGCCTCGCCACCGCTGAGGACGGCATCCACTTCCAGAAATACGAGGGAAACCCTATCCTTTCCAAGTGCCCGGAGGGAATGCGTCAGAATGATTTTCGGGATACAAAGGTTTGGAAGCGGGGAAAGAAATGGTATTTGACCGCAGGTACTACAGACGGAAAATTCGGCCGGGTGGCCTTATATCATTCTGATGATTTGATCCATTGGGAGTTTCAGAGCTTTATCTGGGAAAGCAGAGGAGAATACGGTTCAATGCCGGAGTGCCCAAACTTTTTTGAGGTGGACGGCAAATGGGTGCTGATTTTTGCGCCGCTGGAGCTGGAAGACAGAAAGGCCATGTATTTGGTAGGAGATTTTGATTATGACGCCGGGCGGTTCTTTCCTCAGACCGTAGGAGAGGTGGACTGGGGCCTGGATTATTACGCTCCCCAGGTGTTTAAGGATGATATGGGACGTACCCTGATGATGGGGTGGATGGAGTCTTGGTCCTTCCATCCCTGGTATTTAGGAAACGCGAAAAACGGGCAGAATCCCCACGGCTATGTTTACGACTGTTCGGAGATCGGGTTTAACGGAAGTATTTCTACCCCGAGGACGATTTCTGTCTGCCACGACGGCAAGCTGAAATTTGATCCGGTGCCGGAACTGAAAACCTTGAGAAAAGACCCGAGAACCCAATACAATATGATGGTTAAGGCAGAAGAGAAAATACCGGTTACCGCCGGAGACAACGTTCACTGCGAGATTTTCGCGGCCTTTGATCTGACCCAGACAAGCGCGGATGTCATCGGCTTCGGCCTTAGAAGCTCCCGGGAGCACGAAACACTTTTAGAATTCGACCTGGCTCATGGAGAAATCATTTTTGACCGTACCCGATCCGGAAATAAGTCGGCGGTTGTGCGGAAATGCAATTTGGAATCTGTGCGCAAGGATGAGCTGACAGTACATATTTATATGGACAGCACTACGATTGAACTTTTCACAGATGATAATCGTACGGTCATGACCAATTGTATTTATTCCCCTGTGGAAAGCGACGGCTTATACCTCTACGCAAAGGGCGGCGACACCCTGGTAAGCAGGCTCCAAACCTGGGGAATGGAAAAGGTCAATCAATGATCTTCCCGGCTGCTGTAAAAGCGGCCTTAATAGAGAGGCTGGCCTGATAAAAAAGGCTGACTTTTTGTGCTACGGTTAAACAGGCGGGCCAGGGAAATCTAAATATGATTTTCCTGGCCCGAAAAAATATCTGCTGTCGCATGATGGAAAGTGGGAGAAAGTATGGATGGATTAACGCTGAAGAAATTATTGCGGAAAGCCGACGAGAATGGGTATGCCGTTCCGTCTTTTAATTATTCTGATATTTGGGACTTTAAGGCGATTGTTCAAGCGGCGGAGGAAGAAGAAGCTCCGGTTATGATTGCGTCGAATCCGCTGGTAGTCGGAGAGCTGGGCGCAAAATTTTGCGCCGGCTTTGCGAATGCGGCAATGGATCAGGCGGAAGTTCCCCTGATTCATCATTTGGACCATTCCTTTACTGTGGAGATGTGCAGGGACTGCATTGACAGCGGCTATCCTTCAGTAATGATCGATGCTTCAAAGCACGACCTTGAGACCAATATTCAAATGGTCAGACAGGTGATGGATTATGCAAGGCCTAAGCATGTCCATGTAGAGGGAGAGATCGGGAAAATCAAAGGCAAGGGGATTGAAGGAGACTTCAAGGGCGGAGATTTTTTGGCCGAGGTGGAGGATGCGGCAGCGCTGGTAAAGGCTACCCAGGTGGATTCCCTGGCGGTTGGAATCGGCTCAGCCCACGGCTTTTACAAGGGAAAGCCGGAACTGAATTTTAAACGTCTGGCAGAGATCAATAAGGCTGTGGATACCCCGTTGGTCCTTCACGGAGGCACAGGGATTCCCCAGGAGGATATTCAGCGGGCGATTAAGGAAGGCATCAATAAGGTGAATGTGGGAACGATTATCCACTGCACCTATATGAATAATTTAAGAGAAGAACTGAACCGGGCAGGGGATAACCCCTACACCCTGGATGTTATGAAGGCTGTATATCCTAAGGTGAAAGAGGTAGTTAAACGCTGGATACGGGTCTGTATGGCGAATGGAAAGGCATGACCGGAAAAAACTGCTTACAGAAAAAGGACCTTTCCCGGCCGTTCGATTAAATTCCAGAGAAGGGAGTGATCTTTATTAAAATACTGTGCGTAGGCTTGATGGTATGTGATTTGCTGATTAAACCGGTAACGCGGGAAACTCTGTCGGCGGACTCGGCTAAGGCGGAAGCGATCCGTATGCTGGTAGGAGGCGACGCTTTTAACGTGGCGTCGAACCTATCGGCGCTGGGAACGGAAACCACCCTATACAGCGCTGTAGGAGAGGATGCCTTCGGTGCTTTTGCGCTGGATTACGCGGAAAAGTTAGGCGTCTCCACGCAATGGATCAAAACGACGGACGGTCCTACCTCGGTAACGGCGGTATTGATCCATCCGGATGGTGAGAGAAGCTTTGTAGTGCAGAGGGGCGCCAGCCACGAGCTGAAAGAGCGGCAGATCAGCGATGATTTACTGCGGAAATATGATCTGCTCTATATTGGAAGCGCCTGCGGGATTCCCGGCTTGGACGGGGAAGGCTTGACGAAGCTCCTTCACCGGGCTAAGGTGCTTGACTGTAAGACGGCTATGGATATTACCGGAAATCCCACCCGGAGATCGGCGGCGCAGCTGCTGCCGGCGCTGCCCAATCTGGATTTCTTCCTTCCCAGCGCCTATGAGGCGATGGATTTATCCGGCCGGGATTCGCCTGGAAAGGCGGCGGATTATTTTCATGAAAAAGGGGTTCCGGTGGTGGCGGTAAAAATGGGCGGACAGGGCGCTCTGCTTTCCGCTGGGGGAAAGCAGGAGGTTTTTCCTGCTTATGAAGGCCCGGTGGTGGATACCACCGGAGCGGGCGACGCCTTTGTAGCGGGATTTTTAGCGGCGCTCAGCCGGGGAGAGTCCTTACCCGGCTGTGTTCAGATCGGAAACGGGGCAGGTGCCAAGTGTGTGGAAAGGCTGGGCTCTTCGGGAACGCTGCCAGCCTATCAGGAATTGATTTCCTTTACCGGGCTTCATCGAGAATAAAGGAGAGGAGATGTTGTTATGGATAAAATGCTTAGAAGCAAAAAATGGATTCTTTTGTTTCTTTTGCCCGCGCTGCTGATCTTCACGGCGACAGTGTTTGTGCCTATCATTTGGTCGATGGTCTACAGCCTATACTCCTGGAATGGGGTTTCCGCTATGAGGTTTGTCGGCCTGGAGAATTTCGCGGACATGTTTTCGGATAAGAACTTTGTCCAGAGCGTGGTGAACAATCTGATTTTTGTGGCTATTAATGTTGTAGGACAGCTTTTCGTAGGCGCTTTCGTAGCCGTTCTGCTGACCTATGTAGGAAAAGGCCGGGAAGTGTTTAAAACCCTCTATTTCACACCGGTAATTCTGGCAAGTGTCGCAGTGGCAAAGATTTGGTCGAAATTTTTTAGTGTGGATCCGGATGGAGTGGTAAACAGCCTGCTGGAATTGGTTGGCCTAGGAGGCTTGAAAACCGCCTGGCTGGGCAATGCGGCGACCTCCCTGGGAAGCGTGTCTCTCGTGGAAAGCTATTGGCATATGGCGCTTTTCATGGTGATCATTTATTCCGGTTTGATTACCATTTCCGAGGATGTGCTGGAATCCGCCGTTATGGATGGGGCTTCCGCCTGGAAAATGTTCTGGAAGATCAAGCTGCCGCTGATGAGCGAGGTATTTGTGGTAGCGCTGGTTATGGTGGTTAACGGATGCCTGAAAGCCTTTGATATTATCTTTATTTCCACCTCCGGCGGCCCCGGGTATTCCTCTGAGCTGGTGGCGACCTATATGTATAAGGTGGCGTTCACCAGCGCTAAATACGGCTACGGCAGCGCGATTGCCCTATTTCTGGTGGTGGAGAGCATGATCGCCGTTATGCTGATCAGAAAGATCGCCAACCGTGTGCAAAGGAATTCTCTTTGATTCGGCCTGCGCCAATGAAAGGAAGAGGAGGCATCTTAATGCGTAAAAAGAAATTTTCGCCGGTGCGGATCATTTTTTATTTAGTTTTGATTTTATTTTTAATTTATCAGCTTTACCCGATCATTTGGATGATCATCACCAGCCTGAAATCTCCCGCCGACGTCCAGCGGAGCAGCCCGTTTTCTTTTCCAGACCCGATCTTTACGGAAAATTATATCAATGCGATAAAAAAGGCGGATTTGCTCCTATATTTTCGCAACAGCGCCGTGGTTACTATCATCACTATGGTGCTGGTCATTTTGTTCAGCAGTACGGCGGGCTTTGCTCTGGAAAAACTGCGGTTTAAGGCGCACGGGGCGGTTCTCAGCTATTTTTTGACGGGAATCACCATCCCCATCCATATTACTTTGATTCCCCTGTTTATTATCTATAAATCTGTTGGAATGCTTGACACCTGGTTTTCCCTGATCCTGCCCCAGATCGGATTTTGTCTGCCGCTGTCAATTTATTTATTTACGGCGTTTTACCGATACATACCGAACTCGATGCTTGAGGCGGCTATTATCGACGGCGCCAGCGTGCCCAGATCGTTTTTCTCTATTTATTTTCCTTTGTCTAAAAATACCATTATGACGGTGGCTACCGTGAACTTTATTTCTGTGTGGAATGAGTTTGTGTTTGCCAATACCTTCACGCTCAGCACAAGTATGAGAACCATACCAGTAGGGTTGAAGGATTTTGTCGGGGAATATGGAAAGGTGGACTGGGGCTGCACCTTTGCGGCTATCGCCTTAACGCTTTTACCGCTGCTGATTCTGTACTTCGTTTTTAATAAGAGCATTATTTCCGGCATGACCGCCGGTGCGATCAAAGAATAATAAATTGCTGTTGGTAAGCAGCTATGGAAATACTTGAAATCAAACGGAAAAGGTCCCGAGGGATATCCCCGGGACCTTTTCCGTCTGTTGCTAAATTTTTAGGGAGCGTTCCTATGGCATGCCGGCCTATTGTAAATACCAATGATAAAAAATCAAAGAAATTAAAAATACTTTCTTACCCTGCGGATTCTTTGAAAGCGCCTAGCGGACTAAAAAGCGTTTATGCCCGAGCTTTCTTTTTCTTCTTGGCCAACCAGCCTACTAAAAGCAAGCCGGCGGAAAGCAGCAGTGAAATAAAAATCGGCAGGAGATCAAAATCTCCTGTTTCCGGACGTTCTTCGCCTTCCGGCTGATTGGCAAATTTATTTTCAGTCCCGCCTTCCAGGGGAATTAAGCCTATTACCGCCTGCTCAATAGCGTGAGCCGCCAAGTCCACCTCAGCCTGGTTTAGAACTGTTTGACCGCGGGGAACCGTTTCCACCGCGTCGGTCAAAGCCGCTACGCTTTCTTTGGTATAAACGCTCAGATCCTGTGGAACCATGGCCAGCGCCTCCTCCACCAGCATATAGTCGGCGGGCCGTAAAACCAAAGCGGCGGCCGCGGCTTCGATTGTTTGGGCCATGGAATCTACTTCAGCTTGCTCCGCTAAGGTGCAGCTGTATAAAATCTGGTCGATGGCCTGATTCAGGCTAGCTACGGTTTTCTCCGTATAATTGTTGAGATCCGTAGGAATAGAAGCGGCGGCTTGCTCCACCGCAGAGTAATCCGCCCTCTCGGCGCCGCAGTAAGGATATTCCTCACCGGCGGTCCACGGCCCATCGCTGCTGTGATTCAGTAAAATCAAAGCGGCTTCAGAATGAAAAAATTCAGAAGGCTTCGCGGAGGCACCGGCGTTTCGCTCTGGAAGCGGAGCGGGACTGGGCGCCAAATAATAGCAGCCGGAAAGCTTCTCCAGGCTTTCCTTCTGACTGCCGGTAAAAGCGCCTCCATAAAGGAAACAATCGGAGACTTGTCCGAATGTGTAAGAATTGGAAATTTTGCCACTGGTGGAGGCGTCTCCGCCTATACCGAGAAAACCGCCGCCATATACGGCGTTCTTTACCGTAACAGTAGTGTAACAGTTTTCAACCACAGTATTGGAAGCGTTTCCAATCAAGCCGCCGGACCAGGTGCCGCCGGTTACCGTGCCCTGAGCGCAGCACCGCTGGACAGAAGCGGCGTTTTTTCCGTTATCTCCCAGGGCAGCGCCCAGAAGGCCGCCGGCGAAGGAAGCAACGGCGTTTTCGATTCCACAGATTTCCCCGGAGGAGGAACATAGCTTTAAAACAGAGCCGGGACCTGCCGCGCCGCACAAGCCTCCGAGCGTCCCAAACCCATTAGGGTCAGACAAGCTTCCCTCCCGGACAGAGGCGCTGCTGATCTTTCCATAGCAGATTCCCACCAGGCCGCCCGAGGCAAGCAACCGGCTGGTGGGCAGGCTGACGGCGGAAAGCGAAGAATTGGCCGCCAGGCAGTGGTCCACAGATCCGGATTCCCCCAGATAAGCGCATAGAATGGCGCTGGCCGCATAGGCTTGCCCTCCCTGTGCCTTTGGACTAAAAAAGATCGATGCGTTCTCTAGGCTTAGGTTAGAAATATGGCCGTTAACAGAGCCAAACAGTCCGGCGCAGGAGCCTTCATAGGGCGAGGACTGGGAACCGATGGTCAGGTTGGAAATTATGTGTCCGTTGCCCTCAAAGGTGCCGCTGAATACAGCGGCCATTTTCCCTTCCTCCGCCTCCAGCTGGTTCCCAATGGGAATCCAGTTGTGGCCGGCTAAATCCAGATCTGAATGCAGACGGATCGTTGTGCCCTCCAGAGAATTTCCCTGGTTCACCAATTGGGCAAGGCCAGCCAGCTGTGGAGCGGAAGAAATGGCATATTCCTTTTGCGGAACGTTGGGATCGTACCAAGAGGCGTCTACAGTCCCGTCCCATAAGCTTGGAATTCCCTTGGCTTTTACGGTGATGCCGGCGCCGGCAAGCAGCGCGCCAAGGAAAGCGAATACTAAAAAAATACAGAGCGATCTATGTTTCAATATCATGTCTTGTAGTCCTCCGGGAATCAAAATCAAGGAACACTTAAAAAAATCGATAATTTAACAGATAAATTGTAGCATAAAATATACCTTGTGCCAATAGCGAAAATCTTTTCGGTAAGAAAATTGTCGAATCTTAAAGAACGGAGATTCCTTTTTGGCAGGCTGGATGCTATAATATTTAAAGCAATAATACTGTCAGCCATAGGAATCGTATTTTACGCTTGTGCTTTAGTATATACCAAAATCAATCAATTCACGAATGATGGAAACGGAGGCGTTGAAGCTATGGGAGATAATCGGTGCCGGGTATTAATTATTGATGGACAGGGAGGCAGAATCGGGAAGCAGCTGGCGGAGGCTATTGGGCAGGATCCCAGGATTGAGCTGACGGCAGCAGGAACCAACAGCGCGGCTACGGTGAATATGATGAAAGGCGGTGTGAGAACAGCGGCTACCGGTGAAAACGCTGTGGTAGTGGGCTGCCGGAGGGCGGATATTATCGCGGGACCTATCGGCATCGTGATTGCCGATGCTTTGATGGGAGAGGTCACGCCAAGGATGGCGGCCGCGGTGGGACAGAGCCTGGCGAAGAAAATTTTGATTCCTGTTAATAAATGCGATAATATTGTGATTGGTACAGGGGGAAGGCCGGTCGCGGAGCTGATTGAAGAAGCGGTAGCGCTGATTCTTAAAGCTGTGAACAGCGGGGCCTATTGACATCAGAAGGGCTTTTTAATATAATTTAAATGTTCATACAGCTGGCAGGAAGCCGGCGGTCTTGGCAGAAGCCAGGCGGAGCAATCATTTCATTGGTTATGATTTTGTCCATGTTGATCCTATCATTCATTTTATATTTTGAATTTCGGATATCAGGAAGATATCTGCTTTCAGAAGAAAGCGGGTATCTTCTTTTTATTTTTGGCAAGGAGGATTTTAATGAAGCAGACAAAAAATTTAGTGACCTCAGGAATGTGTGTGGCTTTGGCGATTGTGCTGCCCATGGCGTTCCATATGATTCCGGATGCGGGAAAGGTTTTCCTGCCTATGCATATTCCGGTGCTGCTGTGCGGGCTGCTGTGCGGGC
>ENA-UOJP01001249-UOJP01001249.1-human-gut-metagenome-genome-assembly--contig:-C102-NODE-1249-length-32652-cov-9.101236_pt1 | contig 32652 bp, 27 predicted proteins | sample MGYA00242353_ERZ723900 | MGnify/ENA metagenome assembly ERZ723900
GGTACGCACGGTGGTGTGAGAGGACGGGAGTTAATCACTCCCTCCTACTCGATTTGATTGTAGGGGCGGGGCTTCTGTAAATTGCCGGATACTGGTATAATTAAGGAAATGTATCACTTATCATCAGCCTGACGGCTGGTGATAACGTATGATTTACAGAAACAGTCCGATTTGTCCGTGGCCCTGACCGTGTTGCGGGTGGGGACCGAGTGTCTAAGCTGAGTGTTTTCTGCAAAAAAGTAGTTGACTTGGAGTGCACTTCAAGGAGTATTCTGGTGGTTGAGGCAAATGGACAGCGCGCGGGTGAAGGCCTTTGGCGGCGTTTCGCCGGGCGCGTGAAACGAGAGAGGAGCAGTGAAAGATGAATTACAGGGCATTGGGAAATACCGGCCTGCTGGTGGGAGAGATCGGCATGGGCTGCGAGGGCCTTGCGGGCGGGGAGGAGCACATCCGGGAAATGTTCGCGGCGGCCAGGGCCATGGGGGTCAATTATCTGGATTTCTACACCGCGGACCCGGAGGTGCGCAGCAGCGTGGGCCGGGTGCTTAAGGAGGTTCCGGGGCATTTTGTGCTGCAGGGCCATCTCTGTTCGGTCTGGCAGAACGGCCAGTACAAGCGGACCCGGGAGATCCGGGAGGTGAGGGAGGGATTTGCCGACCTGATGGAACGGCTGGACGTGCCCAGCCTGGATGTGGGCATGATCCACTATGTGGACTCCATGGAAGACTGGCAGGCGATTCTGGAGGGACCGGTGGGGGCCTTCGCCCGGGAACTGAAACAGAGCGGAAGAATCCACCACATCGGCCTGAGCAGCCACAATCCCCAGGTGGCCCTTGCGGCGGTGGAGAGCGGCCTGATCGAAGTGCTGATGTTCAGCATCAACCCCTGCTACGACCTGCAGCCCGCCGGGGAGGACTGCGAGGCGCTGTGGAGCGAAGCCAATTATGAGAAACAGCTGATTAATATGAACCCGGACCGCCAGGCCCTCTATGAGACCTGCAACCGCCTGGGCGTGGGCATTACGGTGATGAAGGCCTTCGGAGGCGGGGACCTGCTGGACGAAAAGCTGTCCCCGGCGGGTAAGGCGCTGACCGCTTACCAGTGCCTGCACTACTGTCTGACCCGTCCGGGGGTAGCCACCGTGCTGGCTGGGGCAAGGACGCCGGCAGAGTTGGTGAAGAGCGCGGGCTATTCGGACGCGTCCGAGGCGGAGAAGGATTTTGCCCCGGCATTTGCCGGGTTTCCGAAAATCCGCTGGGAGGGCCACTGCATGTACTGCGGCCACTGCGCGCCCTGTCCCAAGGGCATCGACGTGGCAATGGTGACAAAATTCTTAAATCTCTGTAAAGCCCAGGGACATATGCCGGAGACTGTCCGGGAACACTACAGGGTGTTGGAGCACAAAGCGTCCGAGTGCACCGCCTGCGGGGCCTGTGAGACCCGCTGCCCGTTTAAGGTGCCGGTGCGGGAAAATATGCGTCAGGCGGCGGAGTTTTTTCAGGGCGTAGAGTAAGGCGGAGCGATCCGCGGGATGAGGGAGACGGATGATGAGAGCAATGTTTCTTGGCGCGCTTTTGGGAGGTTCGGCGGCGGTCGGCATCTATTTTTACTTCTATTTTAAACGTGTTATCTCCTGGTGGAGGAAGAAGCCCGCGGACCGGACGGCCAGGCTGTGGGCTGCTGCCCTGGGGGCGGTGAGCGCCTTTAAGGTGTTCCAGGTGTGGAATACCTGGGCCATGGTGGTGATGCACCTGTTCGGCTTCGCCCTGTGCCTGGACCTGGTAAACGCCCTGATCCGGCTTACAAAGCGCGGCGGACGGAGGTGGGAGAGGGTTTTCCGCTGTGGTCTGGTCCCGTTTCTCTGCACGGCCCTTCTGATGGGCTACGGCTACTGGAACATTCACCGGGTGGTGCGCACGGATTACCGGGTGGAGACGGAGAAACCGATCCGTGCCCAGGGCTACAGAATCGCGCTGGTGAGCGACCTGCACTTCGGCACCACCATGGACGGACGGGATCTGGCCGGATACGCCGGGGAGATCGAGGCAGCCGGTCCGGATCTGCTGGTATTGTGCGGGGATATCGTGGACGAGGCGACCACCCGGGAGGAGATGGAGGAGGCCATGGCGGTGCTAGGGGCGGTCAAATGTCCCCTTGGGGTCTATTTTGTCCGGGGAAACCACGACCGGGCCAGCTACACCCGCACGCCCAATTTCACAGCGGAGGAGTTGGAACATGCAATCCGCGGCGCGGGGATCACCATTTTGACGGACCGGCGGGTACAGGCGGCGGAGGATCTGACCCTGATCGGGCGGGACGACCGATCCAGGCCCGTGGATGGGCGGCGCAGAGGGCTTGAGGAGCTTCTGGACGGAGCGGACCGGAGCAGCTTTCTACTGTTGCTGGATCACCAGCCAAGCGAGCTTGAGGCGGCGGACCGTGCGGGGTATGATCTTCTGCTCTCCGGGCACACCCACGCCGGACAGATCTGGCCCACGGGACTGACCAGCCAGGCCGCAGGTATCGTGGAACTGAATTACGGGCAGCGGAAACTGGACCACCTCCAGGTGATTGTCTCCTCGGGCATCGGGGGCTGGGGATACCCCATACGGACCAGCCGCCACTGCGAATACGTGATCATTTCCGTGGAGGGGAACAAGGCGGAGTGACGGTGGACGGGAGGCCTGGAAAATGATCCGGGATTGTTATGCAATATTTGGAAATAGACTTTAAAAATAGCTCAGACTGTGGTAATATACACATATTATGTAGATAAAAGAGGAGATACACAGATGAGAAAGAGAAGCATGACAATTCTGGCAGCCGCAGCTCTGGCAGCCAGCCTGACAGTTGGCGGCTGCGGCTCAAAATCCCCGGAAGCGGGCGGAAAGTTCGGAGGAGAAAAGGATTTGACCCTGGCCCCGTCCACCGAGGCTGAGACGGAGGCGGAGACAGAGCCGGAGCTGGACGAGGAGACCATGGACTTAATCAAGTACAATGTTTACATTGAGCTGAACAATGATATCCTGGAAGTCCTCAACAACATCGACTACTATTTTGTCGTAGTGGGAGACGGGGAGGAATTCGCGCTGCTGCCGGATACCGGACTTACCTACGGCTACCGCATCGTGGGCCTGAACACGGAGACGCTGGATATGGCCCTGGAGCTTGCGGACATGGAGCCCTCCTACGGGGATATGGATGCCATGGTCAAGGAGATGGCTGATCCGCTGCGCAAGCTGATGGAGTCCTTCAGCGAGATCAGCAGAATGCACGGAGCATACGCGGACAACCAGTACGCGAAACCCAAGGAGCTGCATCCGGTGATTCTGGAAGCAGCCATGGAATTTGGCCCCATTGCCTATGACTACTACGACGCGGTGACGGTATTTGCCAACGAGCGGGCGGAGCAGTTCCGCGAGGAGCTTAAGGGCGAGGGACACATGATCCAGTATTACGCCAGCAACAACATCGACCTGACCCGGAAGATCATCAATGTAATTGAAGAGCAGGGCGTGTGGGACGAGAACATCACCGACATGGATCTGACTGAGGTCCGTCCTCTGTACGATGAACTGGCGGCTTCTGTTGAGGAATTCAACACAGTTTGTGCGGACAACGACCAGCTGATCAAGGAGTCCCTCAGCAACTCCAAGCCCTTCGATTTGCTGTTTGACAAGCAGCTTCAGGCCATCGAGTGGATGATCCAGCAGGTGGAGAGCGGAAAGCCCATTGAGGACGTTTCCCTGGAGCCCTTGGGTTCCATCTCCCATGTGATCAACACCATGAACGAGTGCGTTGACCGGTACAATTCGGTGTTTGGGGATTAAGGGATTCTGAACGAATAATTAAAATGTTTGCGGCGGGAACGCCGCCCGGGTACTGCGGGGGACGCAGGCGGGCGGCGTTCCTGTTTTTTGTGCAGGCAAAGCCGGAAAATTTCCGGGCGGAGAAAAATGCTAAAACCAGTTGCTGAAACCTTCCTATTTCAGTATAATTAAGGGAAACTACCGGGGCGATGGCGGCCGGCTGACCGGAAGGTCCGCGGCCGACTCAAAGCCTTCGGGGATGACGGAAAGACGGAGTGAAGGAATATGCCGAGAAAAATCACCATGGCCGATATTGCCGACATGGCGGGAGTCACCAAGAGTACGGTGTCCCGCTATTTTAACGGAGGATATGTGAAGGAGTCCACAAGGGAGCGGATTCAGGAGATCACGCGGGAGTACAACTACGAGCCCAATGCGTTTGCGCGCCTGAAAGCCAGAGAGAGCAATGTGATCGGGGTGGTGGTTCCCACGCTCAACTCCAAGGTGACCAGCCGGGTGGTGACCAGCATCGGCCGGTATCTGCGGGGACAGGGGTACGAGACGCTGATCAAGGACTCGGACCATAGCCCGGAGCTGGAGCTGAAAAATATGCAGCGGCTGATGACGCTGAACGTGGACGGCATTCTGGTCAGCGCCATCACCATCACGCCGGAGCTGCGGGAAGCCATTGAGAGCTGTCCGGTGCCGGTGGTGGTGCTGGCGCAGGAGTATCCCCAGGGAACCGTGGTGGTGGCCGACGATTACGGCGCAGGCAGGGCCATGGGCGCCTACGTGGGGCGGACCGGACCAAGACGGGTGGGCTATCTGGGAGTGGAGGAGTCCGACCTGGCGGTGGGAATCAGCCGGCGGCAGGGGGTTTTGGACGGATTGCGGGAGCAGGGCGATCCGGAGGTGGTCGCGCTTCAGGGGGATTACAGCTACGAGAGCGGCCAGCGCATGGCCGAGGAGGTCCTGGAGAATGGGCCGGTGGACGCCATGATCTGCGCCACGGACCGTCTGGCCTTCGGCGCATATCTTGTGTTGGAGCGGCACGGTCTGCGGGTGCCCGAGGATGTGTCGGTGGCCGGGTTCGGAGGCTATGACGAGAGCGCGCTGTTAAAGCCTCCGCTGACCACGCTGAAATTTGACTCCTACGCCATGGGTTATCTGGGGGCGGAGACCGTATTGAAGATGATCCGGGGGGAACCGGTGCCAAAAAAACAGATCGTGGATTACACGTTTATTGAGGGGAAAAGCGTGAGGGAGAGGTAGATTCCCAAGGAGAAACGGAGCGGTACGGGGCAATACGGGAGGATCAACCGGTAGAACAGTAGGAAAACAGTCAAACCGCACGCCTCTTGGAGAGGAAACGGTGGGAAATAGAATAATCAGCGCTGATTTTGGATAGAATGCACAAAAAACAGCGCTGATTTTTTACATACGGATATGGCACCGGTACCATAAAAAATATTGACAAAATGCCAGCAAAGTTATAATATCTAAGTATGGAACCGATACCGGAAATGTTTGAAAGGGGAAGGGAAAAATCATGGATTATGCAAAAATTGCCAGCCAGGTGATCGAGCTCTCAGGTGGAAAGGGAAATATCCGCTCCGTGGCGCACTGTGCCACACGGCTGCGTCTGCAGCTGAGGAACAACGATCTGCGGAACGAGGAGGCCATCAGCGATGTGGAGGGGGTCAAGGGCGTGTTTCTGACACAGTCCCAATTCCAGATCATTTTTGGGGCGGGCCTTGTGAATCTGATCTGCGACGAGGTGCAAAAGCAGCTGGGAACCGTGCAGGAGAGCCGGGAGGAAGAACCGGAGGAGAAGGGGAACGCGGTGCAGCGGTTTATCAAGATGCTCAGCGACATTTTTGTCCCTATTATCCCGGCCATTGTGGCGGGCGGTCTGCTGATGGGATTGAACAACCTGCTGACCTCCCCGTTAATCGGAGGGCAATCCCTGATCGAGCTTTACCCCCAGTGGCAGGGGCTGGCCTCGGCAATCAATACATTTGCCAACGCGCCCTTTACGTTCCTGCCCGTGCTGATCGGCTTCAGCGCCACGAAGAAGTTCGGCGGGAACCCGTTTCTGGGCGCGGCGATGGGTATGATCATGGTCCATCCCGATCTGCTGAATGCTTACCAGATCGGAGTGGCACAGGCGCCGGTCTGGAATATCTTCGGATTTGAGATCGCGGCCATCGGCTACCAGGGAACCGTGCTGCCGGTGTTGGCGGTGGCCTGGATTCTGGCAACCATTGAGAAACGGCTGCACAAGGTGACGCCCACCTGGCTGGACAATCTGACCACGCCGCTGCTGTCCATTTTGATCACTTCCTTTATGACATTTATCTTTGTAGGCCCCATCCTGCGTCAGGCCGGAAACCTGCTGGCGGCGGGGATTACCTGGACCTACAACACGCTGGGCCCGGTGGGCGGCGCGCTGTTCGGCTTCGTCTATGCGCCCATCACCATGACCGGCATGCATCACAGCTTTATTGCCATTGAGACCCAGCTTCTGGCGAACAGCGCCCAGACCGGCGGCAGCTTTATCTTCTCCACCGCCAGCATGAACAACGTGGCCCAGGGCGCGGCGGTGCTGGCCGTGCTGCTGATGACAAAGAATGAAAAGATCAAGTCCATCTGTTCCGCCTCCGGCATTTCCGCCCTGTTGGGAATTACGGAACCCGCCATGTTCGGTGTGACGCTGAAATTAAAGTATCCCTTCTATGCGGCTATGACTGGCTCCGCGGTGGGCAGCGCCTACCTGGCGGGAACCAGGACTCTGGCTCAGGCCCTGGGAGCGGCCGGACTGCCCGGCTTTATCTCCATGAAGCCGGACCACTATCTGAATTTTGCCATCGGCCTGGCGCTGTCCATGGCGGTATCCTTTGGGCTGACCATCGTGTTCTGGAAAAAATTCGGGCTGGAGCGGCAGGACGGAATCGGGAAACAGGCGGTGCGGGAGACTGGTACGGAAGGCGCGGCGGCAGTTGCAGTGGGAACGGTCGAGGTAGAAGGCGCGGCAGTAGCGGCGGGAACGGTCAAGGCGGAAGGTGCAGCTATTGCAGAGCGCGCGGTTAAACCGGAATCACCGGAGCGCACCCTGGCGCAGTTCTACTCCCCCATGAACGGGCGCATTCTGCCGGTATCCCAGTCCGCGGACGAGATGTTCGCTTCCCGGGCGTTGGGCGACGGCATCGCGGTGGACCCGGCGGACGGATTGGTGTGTGCGCCCTGCGACGGCACGGTGACGATGATTTTTCCCACCGGGCATGCCATGGGGATCGCCTCCGACTCCGGGTTTGAGGTGCTGATCCACGCCGGGATCGACACGGTCAAGCTGAACGGCGAGGGATTTGAAGTGTTCGTGGAGCAGGGAAAGCATGTGAAGAAGGGCGACAGACTGCTGCGCATGGATCTGGATTTTATCCGCAGTCAGGGATTAAACCCTCAGACCATGATGATTTTCACGGAGGGAGCGGCGCTCGGGGTGGAGGTATTCCCCGCGGAGAGCGGCGGAGTGGACCACAGGGCAGTAGAAGTCAGACGAAAATAGCGGTGGGAGGAATTGGTTGTGAAGAAATATCAGAAGGTATACCGGGAAATGTATGAACAGTGGCACCGGGAGAATCAGGCGTACCGGGAGCAGGTGGCGGCGGATGAGAACCGTCTGGCCTACCACCTGATGCCGGAAACCGGGTGGCTCAACGACCCCAACGGGCTGTGCCAGGTGAACGGAGTTTACCACATTTACTACCAATACACGCCCTTTGAACCCACCGGAGAATTGAAGCTGTGGGGCCATTGCACCACGCGGGATTTTGTGCATTACCAGCAGTGTGAACCCGCGGTGTACCCGGACCAGGATTTTGACGCCCACGGCGTGTACTCCGGCTCCGCTTTCGTGGAAAACGGGCTGATCCACTATTTTTACACTGGAAATGTGAAATATTTTGACCGGGACGACTACGATTATATTCTCACCGGCCGCGGCAGCAACACGATCCACATGACGAGCCGGGATGGTTTCCATTTTTCGGAAAAAGAACTGCTGCTGACGAACTGGGACTATCCGGCGGATATGAGCGGGCATGTGCGGGACCCCAAGGTGATCCGGCGCGCAGACGGGTATTATATGGTGCTGGGCGCCCGGGATATAGCAGGGAAAGGGCTGGTGCTGGTATACCGGTCCGAGGATTTGACCAGCTGGCAATACCATGGCCGGATCACCACCCGGGAAGCCTTCGGTTATATGTGGGAGTGCCCGGACCTGTTCGTCCTGGACGGCAGGCTCTGCCTGATCTGCTGTCCCCAGGGCGTGCCGCAGCGGGGCGTGGATTTTGCCAATGTGCATCAGTGCACGGCGGTTATGCTGGATTACGATTTCGCGCCGGGGGAGTATATTCTGGAAGATATGGCGAAGGTTCGAATGGTGGACCGGGGCTTTGATTTCTACGCGCCCCAGACCTTTGAGGACGAAAGCGGGCGGCGCATCCTGATCGGCTGGATGGGAATTCCGGACCCGGACTATACCAACCCCACCGTGGAAGCCGGTTGGCAGCATGCGCTGACGCTGCCAAGGGAGCTGCATATAGCGGACGGCCGGTTGGTCCAGACGCCCTTAAAGGAGCTTCAGGCGTTGAGGCGAAACCGCCGTGTCCTGGAGGCGGAGAGCCTGAATCAGGCAGGTGAGCGCGGTCTGGTTTACGAGCTGGAGGCGGATTTTGACCATTGCCGTTCCATGACCATGACGCTGCGCAACGGTGTGACGCTGGAGTGGAAGGAGGGGCTGCTGACCCTGGACCTGGGGGCCTGCGGCAGCGGAAGGACCAGGCGCAGCGTGGAGCTTGACCGTCTGGATCATTTGCAGATATTCTCCGACACCTCGTCCCTGGAAGTGTTTGTGAACGGAGGCAGGGAAGTATTCACCACGCGGGTTTACGGCCGTGAGGGTGGCATCCGCCTGGAAGGCTGCGGCGCCCGGGTGACGCTGTACGATCTGGAAGGGTTTTGCTGGTGCTGATGTGAGGAAGCCGGGAGGCGATGAGGGGAACCCTTTGCGCAGCCCGGCTTTTACGGTCGGCCTCCTTCGGGCCGGCCTTCCCGGGTCCGGTTTCCGTAGGTCCGTCCGCCCAAAATCCTGTGATTGACACACTTTTGCCCGGGTGTTATACTCAGATTCAGAACAAAACAAGACACGCGGATCGATTGGGAGGTGAATCAGGAATGTTCCAGTTGGAAGATTGCATTGCCTATATTACGAGCAGAGGGGCCAAGACCCTGGCGGAACGCCTGGAGGACCGGTTTACCGGCAGCGGGGTCAGCCGGGTGCAGTGGATCGCCATGTATTACGTGGACCGGTGCCCGTCCATTACCCAGAAGCAGCTGGCGGAGCGGATGAACTCAAAGGAATCCACGGTGGTACGCCTTCTGGACCGGATGGAGAAGGAGAACATGGTGCGCAGGGTCTGCTGCCAGGACGACCGGCGGGTCCGGTATCTGGAGATGACGCCGGAGGGCAGGGAGCTTTACGAAAAGCTGTCCCAGCGGGCGGAACAGTTCAAGGACGACGCCATCCGGGGGATCAGTGAGGAGAAGCTGGAGGTATTCAAAGAAGTTCTGAATCAAATGCTTGCCAACACGGAAGAGGGTTGACAGACCGCGTTTTCCGTGTTATATTATTATCATAATACTTGTATTGCTAATTATTAGTGTTACAAGAAAATGCAAAAATCGATTTGGAGGGCTAAAACATGAAAGATGTAAGAACAATGCTGAATGATTTTGTCGGCGGTCTGGGAAAACTGGGCGAAACCAATGAGGCGCATGTCCAGGCGTTTATGAATCTGCTGGGAACCAACTACGCGGAGGGCGCTCTTTCAGTTAAGACAAAAGAGCTGATCAGCGTGGCCATCGGCGCGTACAACCGCTGCGAATACTGCATCGTTTATCATGTGTACAAAGCGTACGAGGCAGGAGCCACCAGAGAAGAGATTATCGAGGCTGCCATGATCGCAGTTGCATTCGGCGGCGGACCCAGCATGGCGTATTCCGTTACCACTCTGATGGATGCGGTCAATGAGTTCGAGCACGATTTTGATTGAAGGTAATCGGGGAATTTGAGGACAGAGGACGGCTGTGCGGGAGGGACTTTCGCGGCCGTCCTTTTTCCCTGTCGCGGGGAACAAAACGGCGCCGGTATTGTGCCGGTTCAGATATCCGGCATTGTACGCAAACACAACATTTGGAGGGAAGAAGATGGATTTACAATTTAAGGCCGCGGACGGCAGTAAGCGCTATAAGATTACGAAAATTTACGTGCCGGAGGGCGGAAGCTTTCAGGCCGGAGCGCCTCTTTTGAAAGCGGAGAGCGGGAAAATGAACACGGTGGTCAAAGCGGAACGGGCGGGAACGCTGAAAAAGCTTCTGGTGAAGGAGGGACAGGAGATCGGCAGCGGGGAGATTTTTGCCCAGGCGGAGTACGCGGCTGGAATTCCTGCGGCAGGCGGCCAGCCTGATACGGCCAGCGTTTCCGCGGCGGGCGGCCAGCGCGATACGGCCGGGACTTCTGCGGCGGGCGGCCAGCGTGATTCGGCCGGAACTTCCGCGGCCGCCAGCCAGCGCGACGCGGCCAAGGCTTCCCCGAATCCTGCACTCTCCCTGTTCGGTAAAAAAGAGGAACTGTCCTGCGAGATCGCCGTGGTGGGCGCGGGCCCGGGCGGTTACGAGGCGGCCATCTACGCGGCTAAGCAGGGCAAGGACGTGATCCTCATCGAGAAAAGCAAGGTTGGGGGAACCTGTCTGAACGTGGGCTGCATTCCCACCAAGGCGATTGTCAACAGCGCGGAAAAATACCACATGCTTTCCGGCCTGGAGGACATCGGCGTGAGCTGCGGCCAGGCATCCTTTGACATGCACCGGGTGATTGGCCACAAAAACCAGGTGGTGGAGCAGCTGCGGGGCGGGATTGAGTCGCTGCTGGAGGCGAACGGCGTGCGCCTGGTCCGGGGAACGGCGGCATTTCAGGGACCTAAGGAACTGTTGGTGTCCCAGGGATTAAACCGCACAACGGTCAAGGCGGAGCATGTGATCATTGCCACCGGCTCGCGCATCGCGGACCTTCCCATCCCGGGCATCCACGGCCGCAATGTGCTCAATTCCACCACGGCGCTGGATCTGGAGGAGGATTTCGATTCCATCGCTATCGTGGGAGGCGGCGTGATCGGAATGGAATTTGCCGGAATTTACGCATCCCTGGGCAAGCGGGTTCATGTGCTGGAGTATGAGAAGCAGATTCTGCCCACCACGGACCCGGATCTGGTGGAGGTGCTGACGGAGGATTTGAAGGGCCAGGTGGACATCCGCACCGGAGTCCGGGTTCAGGAGATTCGTGAGAGCGAGAATGGGCAGTGCATTGTGGCGTTTGAGTCCGGCGGCCGCACGAAATATCTGGTTGCAGACAAGGTGCTGGTTGCGGTTGGCCGCTCGGCCAATTTGGACGGCCTGAAGCTGGAGAAGGCCGGGGTGGAGCTGACGGAAAATAAACGCTCCATCGCGGTGAACGGCTCCATGGAGACCAGTGTTCCCGGAATTTACGCCATCGGAGACGTCACCGGGAAAATCCAGCTGGCCCACGCGGCTTCCCACCAGGGGCTGGTTGCGGTGGACTGCATTTTGGGAAAAAACAGGTCCATGGAGTATGATTTCATCCCCTCAGTGATCTTCTCCAGAGTGGAGATCGCCACAGTGGGGCGGACGGAGTGGGAGTTAAAACAGGCAGGTATTGCCTGTAACGTGAGCCGCTTCCCCTTCGCGGCCAACGGCAAGGCCCTGACCATGGAGGAGGGCCGGGGATTTGTCAAACTGATCGCCCGGGAGGAGGATGGAAAGCTGGTGGGTGCTGCCGTGGCCGGGCCGGATGCCAGCAATCTGATCTCCGTTCTGACGCTGGCGCTCACAAACGGCCTGACCCCGGAGGCGATCATTTCCACCGTATTTCCCCATCCCACGCTGGGCGAGGTGATCCACGAGGCGGCGCTGGGGCTCACGGTGGGAGCCATCCATTATCATGAATAAGCTGGTGGTCTCCGGCACCGGCCAGGTGTACAAAAACCTGGCGCTGGAGGAGGCGCTGCTGCGGGAGCTGAAGGAAGGGCAGTGCGGTCTTTATTTGTGGGTCAACGACCCCTCGGTGATCCTGGGAAATAACCAGTGCGCCTACCTGGAGTGCAGTCCCGGACTCTGCCGCAGCCGCAAAATCGCGGTGGCCAGACGGCGGTCCGGAGGCGGGGCGGTCTATCACGACCGGGGCAATCTGAATTTTACCTTCTTCTACTGGCCGGGGCAGGCGGGGGAGGAAGAATTTCGGGAGCTGGCCCGCAGCGCCATTGAAGCGCTGGCGGGGCGTCCCGTGAGGTCCTCTGGCAACGACTTCCTCATTGACGGGAAAAAGATCAGCGGTATGGCAGGTTACGAGGAGGACGGCAGAAGGCTTTTGCACGGCACGGTTCTGGTAAATGCAGACATGGAGGCCATGAGTCAGGCGCTCACCGTAAGCGCCAAAAAGCTGCGCTCCAACGGGGTGGACTCGGTGAGAAAACGGGTGGCGAACCTGACGGAATTTGCTCCCGGGATATCTGTGAGCCAGGTCCGCGAAAAAATGGCAAGGTCATTTTCCGAGACCTGGGGGCCGGTGGAAACCGTGCGGTTCGGGGAGGAGGAAATGCCCGGGGATTTTCTGGCTTACGCTGCCGCGGACTGGATTTACGGCGAGAGCCCGGACTGCGAGATGGTGATGGAAGCCGCTTCGGGAGCAGGGATTTACCAGCTGGTATTCCGTGTGGAGGGAGAGCGCATAAGCGAGGCCCGGCTGTACTCCGACGCGGAGGCCCGCGAGAACCACAGCGGCTTTGAACGGGAACTGGCCGGGGCGGTTTACGAGGAGACACAGTTGAAAGAACGGCTGGAGCGGTATGTGAGCGCGCTGGCCGCATCGGGATCGGAATCTGGAAATCCCCAGGGAGGCCGCCGCGTTTGAGCATGACGGACCGGCCGGCGGATCACACGAAACGGTCCATTAAGACCATAAAAACCAGAGAAAATGGAGATGGCATCGGAGAAATTCGATGCCATTTGTGTTGGAGGAAATGGGCCATCGGCGGTTACTGTTCACAGGCAATATCCCGCGAGGCGTTTTTTGTGAGTGGAGCGCAGCGGAAGTCACAGAAAACCCGAGGATAGCGCCGCGAAACGTGTTACTGGGAACGGAGTGTACAGTAACCATCGGCGTAACCTTCAAGCGGCTGTTGGCCTGGCCCTTGACATGAGTACGATATCGGACTATAATGAGTACGAAATCGGATTAAGCCCGAAAAGAGCGCAGGGAGGGAACGGATTTGGAGGAGAGACAACAAAATGACGTCAATGAGTTCAACCGGCTGTACAAGGAGATGGACGACCTTTACCACGATATCGCGCTGAAGCTGGGGCTGTCGGACAGCGCCCTCACGATTTTTTACGCGATTTGTGAGCTGGGAGACGGCTGCCTGCAGAAGGATATCTGCAGCCAGTCCTTCTGCAGCAAGCAGACCATCAACTCGTCGATCCGCAAGCTGGAGCGGGAGGGAACCGTGTACTTAAAGCGCGGAAAGGGCAAAAACATGCATATCTATCTGACGGAGCCGGGCCGGGAATTTGTGGAGAACAAGGTTCGCCCGGCCATCGGGATGGAGGCCCAGGCGTTTCTGGAGCTGACACCAAAGGAGCGGGGCGAGCTTCTGCGCCTGACCGGGAAGTACCTGGAACATTTCCGGGAGCTGGAGCGGCGGATGTAAGCCCGCCCGGCCGGAAAACGGAATTTGACTGACATTGGAGGACTTTTTATGAAAACCGTATTGCGGTTCCTGAAACCGTATAAACGATTGTGCGTTCTGACCCTTTTAACCATGCTGGTGGACGCCGCGGGGGCGCTTCTGATCCCAACGCTGACGGCGGATATGATCAATATCGGCGTGAGCGGAGGCGATCTGCACTTTATTGTCCAGCGGGGGCTGGCCATGGTGGCGGTCACCGTGCTGGCCGGAGCGGCGACCCTGTTTGGGAGCTGGCTGTGCGCGGATTTATCCGCCAAGGTGGGGAAGGATATGCGAAACGCCGTCTACGACAAATCCCTGGCTTTCTCTGCCCATGATTTCGAGCAGTTTGGAACCGGGTCCATGATTGCCAGGACGTTGAACGACGTCAACATTATCCAGCAGTCCATTGTCTGGTGTATTCAGATGGTGATCCCGGTGCCCGCTCTGTGCACCATGGGAATCGTCATGGCCTTTGCCATCGACGCCACCATGGGATATCTGCTGATCGCCGTGACGGCCCTGATCATTGTTCTGGCGGTTCTGGTGACGCGGAAGGCCTCCGTGATTTTCGAGAGCCTTCAGCGCTTTCTGGACCGGATGAACGTGGTGCTGCGGGAAAATATCACCGGCGTGCGGGTGATCCGGGCGTTCAACAAGGAGCGCAGGGAGGAAGCGCGCATCCGCAGAACCTTCGAGCAGTACGCGGAGTCCTCCATCCAGGCCAACCGGCTGTTCGTGGGGCTGGACAGCACGGCGTTTTTTATGATCAATCTGTGTATTGTGGCCATACTCTGGATCGGCGGCAACCGCATTGGGGCCGGTTATATGGAGATCGGAGATATCACCGCCCTGATCGAATATGCGATCCTCATTCTCTACTATATTATTATGGCGCAGATGGTCATTATCCTGCTGCCCAGGGCTCGGGTCTGCCTGCGCAGGATGGAGGAGGTTCTGTCCAGGAAGCCGGAGATTCGCGACGGGGAGATCCCCCTGCTGCCGGACCTGGGACGGGAGGACGCGGTGGTGGCGTTTGATCATGTTTCCTTCCGCTTTGCGGACGCGGACGAGGATACTCTGGGCGGACTGACCTTTACCTGCCTGCGGGGACAGACCACCGCCATCATCGGGGGAACCGGGAGCGGGAAATCCACCATTGCCAAACTGATTCTGCGGTTCCACGACGTGACCTCCGGCGAACTGCGGTTCGACGGGCGGGACGTGCGCGCTATGACTCAGAATGAGCTGCGCAGGCGCATCGCCTATATCCCGCAGAAGGCGTGGCTGTTTTCCGGGACCATCGCGGATAACCTGCGCGATGGTCGGGAGGAAGCGCGGGAGTCCGAGATGCTTCACGCTCTTAAGGTAGCTCAGGCCGGTTTTGTGGAGGAGCTGCCGGAGGGGCTGAACGCCCATGTGGCCCAGGGCGGGACGAACTTTTCGGGAGGTCAGAAGCAGCGCCTCTCCATCGCCAGGGCGCTGATGAAACAGACGGATTTGTACATTTTCGACGACAGCTTTTCCGCTCTGGATTTTAAAACGGACGCGGCGCTGAGAAAGGCCCTTGCCGCGGAGACCGGGGACGCCGCGGTGCTGATTATCGCCCAGCGGATCAGCACGATTTTGAATGCGGATAAAATCATCGTGCTGGACAACGGGCGCGTAGTGGGGATGGGCAGCCATGCCGGGCTGATGGAGAACTGCCCGGTTTACCGGGATATTGCCAGGTCGCAGATGAAAGGAGATGAGCGGGATGCAGGATGAGCAGAATATACCTTACGAGGACGACTACGCCTACGAGATGCCGGACCACGCAGGTAAAACAATCCGGCGGCTTTGGCGCTCCGTGAGCGATCAGCACGGCCGGCTTGCGGTGGTGCTGGTGTCGGTCGCATTTTATACCCTGCTCTCCATCTATGCGCCGTTCTACAGCGTCCGCATCGTGGACTTTTTGTGGAACGGCATCCGAAGCGCCCATGCCCAGGGAACGGTGTTCCGGGTGAGCTGGGAGCAGGGCGGGAGGGAGATTGCGGTTCTGTTGGCCGTCTACACGGCTACGGCCGGGCTTTATACCCTGCAGAGTTTTCTCATGTCCAGTTTTGCGGAGCGGTTGAGCCTGAGGCTTCGGACCGAGATCAGCGAGAAAATAAACCGTCTGCCCCTGGTGTATTTCGACAACCACAGGACGGGCGAGGTGATGAGCCGGGCGGTTAACGACCTGGATAAGATGTCGGAGGCGCTGCAGACCGGCCTGTTAAGGCTGTTCACCGCGGCGGGCATGGTGGCCGGTTCCCTGGTGGTTATGTTTCAGATGCAGGTCTGGCTGACGCTTATTTTCCTGTTTTTCATGGGGCTGGCGCTGCTGTCCACCAAGCTGTTTGCGGCCAAAACCCTGCAGCTGGCGGCCCGGCGGCAGCAGTGCGTGAGCAATGTGACGGCGCGGGTGGAGGAAGCGTACAGCGGCCGCGTGATCATCAAGGCGTTTGGCCGGGAGCAGAACAGCTCCCGGGAGATTCACAGGGCCACGGAGGAGCTGGCCGAAGTCTCCCGCAAGGCGGATTTTCTGGTAAATGCCATCAACCCGGCCATCCGCCTGGTGAACCGGCTGGGACAGGTGCTGATCGCAGTGACGGCGGGAAAGCTCCTGATCGACGGGGCGCTCAGCGTGGGTACATTCCAGGCGTTTTTCCAGTACGTGAACCAGTCCGCGGAGCCGCTGACCGAGGGGGCCTACATGGTCAACTCCATGCAGTCGGCCCTGGCTTCGGTGGAGCGCATTTACGCGCTGTTAGATGAGCCGGAGATCGGGGCGGAGCCGGAGACGGCGGCGCTGACCGGGCGCACGGAAGGAAGAGTCGAGTTTCGCAACGTGAGGTTCGGCTACACGCCGGAGCGGGTGCTGATGAAGGATATCAGTTTTACCGCCCATCCGGGCCAGAAGATTGCGGTGGTGGGCAGCACCGGAGCGGGAAAGACCACGTTAATCAACCTGCTTATGCGGTTTTACGAGGTGGACGGAGGGACGATCCTGCTGGACGGCGTGGACACGAAAACCATGTCCAGGTCCTGGCTGCGCAGCCATTTCGGCATGGTTTTGCAGGACACCTGGCTTTTTGAGGGAACCATTGCCGAAAATATCGCTTACGGCAAGCCGGATGCCACCCGGGAGGAGATCGTGGCCGCGGCCAAGGCGGCCCGGGTGGACTTTTTCGTGCGGACCATGCCCAAGGGTTACGATACGGTTCTGGGTAATGACACGGAGAATATTTCCGTGGGCCAGCGCCAGCTCCTGACCATCGCCCGGGTGGTGCTCAGCAACCCGGCGCTGTTGATTCTGGACGAGGCCACCTCCAGCGTGGACACCAGGACGGAGATGGAGATCAACCGGGCGATGAACGCCCTGATGGAGAACCGGACCAGCTTTGTGATCGCCCACCGGCTGTCCACCATTGTGGACGCAGACCTGATCCTGGTGATGGAGAACGGTAATATTATTGAGCAGGGAAAGCACCGGGAGTTGGTTAAAGCCAATGGACCGTACGCCCAGCTTTACTACAGCCAGTTCGCGTAAGACAATTTTATAGAAGCCGCCCGGAACGGGCGGCTGAGGCAGGGGAATAACGCGGAGGCGGGAACCTCTGCTTTTTTTGAATGTAATGGTCCATTGGCGCAGCCTGCGGGCGATTGTCGTGGAAGTCAATGCCGGGGCGGCTGTTTTGTCTGCCGGCCAGTTCGCGTTTGCTGCGGCGCAGAAGCGTTGTAAAAGGGGTTATCGTTCTGGTCAGACGGCCGCCCTGACCGCTCGCTGCCGCCGTTTCGCCACGGTGGAGAAGAGCAGAATGGGGATACCGGCTGCCAGCGCGCACCGCACGGCCAGAATCGGACTTAAAGGGCAGAAGGACAGGGAGTGGATGTAGTATTCCGGAAGGAATCCGGCCAGGACCCGCAGGTGGCCGGAGTAGCAGAACACATCCACCAGAATGTCCTCCGTCATGAGGCAGAAAATGCCGAGGATTGTGGCGGCGGCCCGGTTTTTAATCGGAACGGCCAGGGCGGAGAACACGGCCGCATAGGACCAGTGGAGCAGGATCTGCAATACCAGGCGGCACAACAGGTCCAGGGGGGAGAGTATGCCGGGGCCGAACAGCAGGAAAAAGCCTGCGCCGCAGAGCAGCACGTAGAGCATGATCATGGCGGCGGTATGTATGCACACCAGCCGGAATGCGCTCCAGGGCCGCGCCCGTCCGGCGCCGGAGGATGCAGAGCGTACCGACAGGAGGCAGGTAAACAGGGAGAGCAGATGAGGCGGCGCTCCCACCGCACGGACCGCGTCGGCGCCGGATGGGGTGAAGCCGAACATGAGCTCCGGGCTGACTCCGATCCCGCCGATCACCGGGCCTTTCGCCAGGTGGAAAAAGACGTGGACGGTGGACAGCGCGTAGATCAGTACCGCGGCGTATGGGAGAAGGGGAAGGCCGCGGGGCCGCCTGGGAGCGCCGGTGCGGCAGAGGGCGGCCCGGGCCTCCTGCTCCCTGCGCATGTCACATCCGGCCGCCGCGGTCAGGATTCCCGCGGCCACGGCTGCGGGCAGGCTGTGGCGGAAATGGATGGCGGACAGAAAGAGAACCACGGATTCGTCCTGGAGCGCCATGGTGACGGCGGTGTAGGCCATGTAACCGGCAAAGAGGGAGGACACCGCCGGAACCTCCTCCATCATCCGCGCCACCAGCTCGCTTCCCCAGAAGAGGGCTGGAAGACAGAGAAGCAGGGAAAACGCCGCCGTCAGAAAGCCCTGGCCGTCCGGGACGCGGCCGCCCTCGGAGAGCACGGAGAGCACCGCGATGGCGTTTTCCATGGCCATGGTCAGGTCGGAGGCCAGGATGGAGACGGCCGCCAGCCGGGTTCTGCCGGCGCAGGAGCAGGGGATTGCGGGGCGGGGGCAGCAGAGGGGGAGGACGCGGCGGCGGAGCCTGTTGTTCCGGCGGCGCAGACTGAGGTCCCGCAGCAGGCTCCGTCCTTCAACATCTGCCAGGTGACGTAGAGCATGGCCGCGCCGCCCAGAAGGCGCAGGTGCAGCCATGAGATGTCCAACAGCCGTCCGGCGGCCCAGATGAAGGCCAGGGTGAACACCGGGGCCAGGCCGATTCCCAGCCTGCGCATGATTGCCGCCTGCCTGTCCGGCAGCCCGCGGGTGGCCATGGCGATCACACCCACGTTGTCGCAGGAGACGGCCAGATTGATCAGTACGATTTGCAGAAACACGGACAAGATATACCTCCAGCCAAAGGGATTTTGAAGCTGCGGCTCCCGTCTGAGGGGCGAAAAGGGCGACGGTTCAGGTATTGCCGAATCGCAGGGGCACGCAGACCGAAAATACGCCTTAGAATAATACTCACAATCATTGTATGCGCGCCGCCCCCCAGACCATGCCCTTCTTGACATTTTATGCCCTCCCATTGTACTATTACAGGGAATAACGGGCGCTTGTCCGGGAATGCGGGTGGATACAGATGACAGACAGACGAAAAAAGAGACTTCCCTTACAAACCGTATATTACACCTCCTTTCTGGGCCTGGTGGTGGTGCCTATCGTGGTGGTACTGATCATCTCGCTGACGGTCTTAAACCAGGTATTCAGCACCCAGGCTGTGGAGAATATCAACCGTGCCCAGGAGGCCGTGGCCTCGGAGCTGGAATCCGATATCGAGCAGATTTCCATGCGCCTGTCCCACATGGTCTACGCCAACGACAACGAGCTGCTCTCCATCGCCGCGGCGGTGGACACGGAGGACGCGGACAGCCGCTATGAAAACCAGCAGCGGCTGAACGAGGCGGCCAGCTACGCCACGGAGCCGGTGAAGGACATCGTGGCCGTGGCATTTTATATGAAGGACGACAGCAAGATCTTTTTCAAAAATGAAATCCTGCTGCCTCTGGAGGAGATGCGCCGGGAAAAATGGTATCAGACCGCGGTGGAGGGGCCGGACCGGGTGGTGGTCGGCAGCTACGATACCAACGATACCAGGCTCTATTCCGGCGGCACGCGGGACTCCTTTGTGCTGGTGGCGGCTCTGAGCCCTGACGTGCGCCTGGACCGCTCCGAGAAAATCGAGACCGTGACCTTCTTCCAGGCCACCGGGGCCTCCGACAAGATCAAGTCCTACAATACGGGTTATAGCCAGAAGAAAAATAAGATCGGCTACACCCGAATCGTGGACGGGTCGGGAAATGTGGTCTACCAGCCGGAGGGGATTCCGGACGGAGCCATGGTGGAGAAGGGCCACACCCGGGTGCTTACGCCCCTGGCGGTCTACGGGAACGACTGGTATGTGGAGAGCTATGTGCGCACCGCGGACCTCACCTCCGACTACTGGAGCGTGGCCGGGCTTTTGCTGCTGGCTACAACGGTGGTGCTCACGCTGTTCACCGTGTTCTCCCGGTATTTCCTCAAACGGATCATTCAGCCGGTACAGCAGATGAGCCGTGGACTGCGCCAGGTGGAGGAGGGCGTGCTGGACGTCCATCTGACGCCGGCCGGGCAGTACGAGGTTCGGGCCATGATCCATTCCTTCAACGCCATGGTGCGCAGGCTGAAGGCCCTGATCGCGGACTACGAGGAGCGGGTGAGACAGGGAGCCAAGACCATGCCGGACTATCTGCACGCCCTGGTGCGCGGCGAGATAAGCCCCGGCGAGGTCCGGTCCCAGGCGGCGGAATTTTTTTCCGAACGCTACCTGCTGATGGTTGTGACCGTGGGAAAATGCGAGGCCAGGGAGGGCGCAGCCTCCCGCCTGCCCGTTGAGCTGGCCCAGGGCTTTGACACCATCCCGCGATTCGCCTCCCGCTGTACGCTGGCCGCGCTCACGCCGTATTGTTTTCTGGTGTATTACCGGATCCGGGAGGAGGATTTTTCCGGCGCGCTCCACGATCTGGTGCGGGATATGAAGCGCTTCGCAAAGTCCAAAACAGGCGCGGAGCTTTCGTTCTGCCTCGGCCGCGCGCAGTCGGACTGCCTGAAATTTACAGAGCAGCTGGAGGAGGTTATGGACCTGCATGACCTGTACATGCTGAAAGGCGAGGGGAGCGTGCTGGATTTCAACCAGTGCTTTGACCAATGCGGGCAGATTGCGCGCCTCGCCCCCGAGTTCGCAGCCCTTGCGGCCGCCCTTTACATTGCGGATGAAAAAACGATTTCCCAGGAAAAGGAAATTCTTTTCCGACAGTTCCAGTCCCTGGACATGGAGGAGGCGGGCAACCGGGTTTTGGCCGTGATTCTGGCCACAGCCCGGCAGTTCTCCGGGGCAAATGCCGACTTTTTTGAGATTTTCGGGGAGAAGATCGACTACTTTGAGAAGATCGGCCGCATCAGCGACGGGCGCAGCCTCAGGCTGTGGGTGACCAATTACTGCTCCTGGGTGGCGGATTACAGCCGTGGACGGCTGGACGTGTCCCGGGCCGACGCGGTCACGCGGGCCAAGCACTATGTGATTGAGCACTACCAGAATCCCTCCCTGACCCTGAAGGAGGTGGCAGACTATGTGGACTTAAGCGAGAAATATTTCACCACCAAATTCACCAAGGAGTGCGGGGAGACGTTTCTGTCCTACCTGACCGGCCTGCGCATCCAGAAGGCCAAAGAGCTGATCAAGACCACCACCTTCAAAATGTACGAGATCGCGGAGATGGTGGGCTATAACAACCCGGAGCATTTTAACCGTACCTTCCGCAAGCTGACGGGCATGAGCCCGGCTCAGTACCGGAAAGCGCCGGTGGAGGAAGAGAGAGGAGATTAGACTGTGAAGCTGGAGAAAATACATCATGTTGCGATTATCGCGTCGGATTATGAGGCGTCGAGACGTTTTTACACGGAGGTTTTAGGGCTTCCGGTGATCCGGGAGAACTACCGGTCGGAGCGGGGGGATTACAAGGTGGACTTGAAGCTGGGGGACTGTGAGCTGGAGCTCTTCTGCGTTTCCGGAGCGCCAGAGCGGCCCTCTTACCCGGAGGCCCGCGGGCTGCGGCACCTGGCGTTTCAGGTGGAGGAGATCGAGAAGGTGATTGAGGAGCTGGAGGCGAAGCGCGTGGAGGTGGAGCCGGTGCGGATCGACGCGTTTACCGGGAAGAAGATGACGTTTTTCAGGGACCCGGACGGGCTGCCGCTGGAACTGCATGAGTAGCTGCGCGGTGCGCCGCTGACCGTGAACAGACGTGCGGGAGAGATCGGAATATCCGGCACAAAAGGGGAAATCCGTAAAAAAACATACGAAATCACCGGTTTTTCTGACGAATGATCAAGTTTATAAATTCCCCGAATCTGAAAATAAGACAAGAAAAAAGAACAAAAAGCATGGAAAGCGCTGGGAAAAGCCGCTATACTGGCCTCATCGATCCAATCGATCAAAATTTTATATGGGAGGTTCAGAAAATGAAAAAAAGATGGATTGCAGCGGCAATGGCGTGCACGATGACAGCTTCCTTATTAGCAGGGTGTTCATCCGGTTCCGGTCAGACGGAGGCGGGCACACAGGCGGAGAGCGCAAAGACGGAGGCGGGAAGCGAGGCCGCGGGCGATACGGCGGCTGCCAAGAGCGAAGATCTCTCCGGCACGATTACCTTTACAATATGGGATAACAACTTAAACGATTTTATTGAACAGAACGATATGGTGGGCAAGTTCCAGGAGACCTATCCCAACGCGGATATCGAGGTGGAGAAGATCAAGGACGACAGCGAGTATTGGAACGCCATGAAGATGCGCGCTTCTGCCAACCAGCTCCCGGACGTGATGTTCAATAAGACCTTCACTCTCTCCCGGTTCAAGGATTATCTGGTGGATCTGTCCGACACGGAGGCGGCCAAAAACAATGAACTGGCGGCCGGGTATGCGGTGAACGGAAAGATTCTGGGAATCCCCATGACCTCCGGTTATGAGTACGTGTATTATTGGAAAGACATGTTCCAGGAGGCAGGGGTGGAAGTGCCCACGACCTGGCCGGAATTTGTGGAAGTGGCGAAAAAACTTCAGGACTATTATGGAAAAGACAACCCTGACTTCATGGCGATTGCCTGCGGATTAAAGGACGAGTGGCCGGACTACCCGTTTATGGAGTTCATGCCCGCTCTGGAGTCCGGAAACGGACAGAACTGGAATTCCATGGCCACCCAGGATGCGCCTTTTGCCGAGGGAACGGACATCAACAAGGCCTATCATAAGGTAAATGAGCTGTTTACCTCCGGCGCTTTAGGCAAGGATCCTCTGGGTCTGAGCAAGGATCAGGTGACAACCCTCTTCTCCGCCAAGGAAGCCGCGATCACCGCACTGGGCGACTGGGGACTTCAGGACATCCAGTCCGGCGCTGAGGACACATCCCAGCTTGGCACCTTCTACCTGCCCACCAGAGACAGCGAGTCCGACCCCTACAACGTGATCGTTCAGGGCGATTCCTTCATGGGCGTGACCACTCACTCCCAGAATCCTGAGCTGGCCAAGGCATTTGTGGAGTGGTTCTACTCCGACGCCTGGTATCCGGATTATATCAACTACGTTTCCAGCTCCTCCTCCATGACCAATTTCCCCAAGGAGAAGGATCCGATTCTGGCCCAGGCCGACGAACTGTGCCCCGACATGAACCTGGTAATGTATGACGGCGGCGGAGACGATTTTACGGCGATCCAGAATGAGACCAGTTTTGACTACAAGAAGCTGGGCGCTCAGATGCTGACCAACGGATTCGACCTGCAGAAGACCCTGGATGAGCTGAACACCAAGTGGGCGGCTGCCAGACAGAAGCTGGGAATCCAGTAAAAGCAACGTCAAAACATAAAAGAAGAGCTGCCGGAAACGGCAGCTCCCGCTTTATAGAGAGGGAGTTGGATGTGAGTACACTTTCAAAAAAACGTACGCATTTTATCATTCTGTCGCTGGTGATCCCCATGGCGCTGCTGATCGGCTTTGTGGTGGTCCCGGCCGTGGACCTGATCCGCATGAGCTTTACCGACTGGGACGGGCTGGCGAGCAGCAGTAAATTTATTGGACTGGAAAATTATGTAAGAATGTTTCAAAACCCGGACCTTTGGCTGTCCCTGAAAAACAACGCGGTGTATTTCTTCGTGCATCTGCTGATGATTCCGGTGGAGCTGGCCTTCGCGGTGCTGCTCACCAGCAAGCTTCGGGCTGCGAAGTTTTACAAAACCATGGTGTTCATGCCTTACATCATCAACGGCGTGGCCATTTCCTATGCGTTTTCTTACTTTTTCTCACCCATCAACGGCGCCTTTGACGCGATTTTAGGAGCGGCGCACCTGGATTTTCTGGTCCGCAACTGGCTGTCCGACGAGCGGATCGTAAACTTTGTGCTGGCCAGCGTCTCGCTGTGGCGTTTCTCCGGCTACCACGTGATCCTGTTTATGGCAGCGCTTCAGTCCCTGCCCCAGGATGTGGAGGAAGCGGCGCGGGTGGACGGCGCGGGAGCCTGGCATCTGTTCAAATACATCCAGGTCCCGGCCATCATGTTGATGGTGGACTTCGTACTCTTTGACAACATCCGCGGCGCGCTCCAGGTGTTCGACATTCCCTTTGTCATGACCTCGGGCGGCCCCGGCTACGCTTCCAGCACCTTCACACTGTACACCATCAACACGGCGTTCACCTACAGCAACTTCGGTCTGGCCTCCACCATGGCGGTGGCGATCATGGTGCTGATCGTGCTCATTTACCTGATCCAGAACAAGATCATTCACGGAATCATACTGAAAGGACGGGAGTAAGCGGATTATGAAAAAGAAAACGATGGCGCAGATTCTGAAACAGATCATCTGCCTGTGTATGGTGGCCGTGGTGATGGCGCCCATTCTGCTGACGCTGTTCGCGGCGCTGAAAAACAAGGTGGATATGGTGAAAACCTCCCCCTTAAGCCTCCCGGCCCTGGACCGGCTGACCTTTGACAATTTCCAAAAAGTGTTCTCCAACAAATATCTGATGGTGGGCTTCAAAAATACCGGTATCATCCTGGTGGTGTCCCTGATTTTCAACGTGCTCTTCGGCACCATGACGGCGTTTATCATCGAGCGGTTCAATTTCCGCGGGAAAAAGATCATCATCGCCCTGTTTTTCATCGGCATGCTGATCCCCTCCTTTGTGACGGAGATCGCCAGATTCAAAATTATCAACGGGCTTCACCTTTATAATACCCTGGGCGCGCCCATTGTGATCTACGTGGCCTCGGACCTGATGCAGCTCTACATCTACCGGCAGTTTATTTCCACCCTGCCCGTGTCCCTGGACGAGTCGGCGCTGCTGGACGGCTGCTCCTACTTCGGCCTGTTTACGCGGATTATTTTCCCGCTGTTGGCTCCGGCAACGGCTACGGTCTGCATTATCAAGGCCATCAACATTATCAACGACATGTACATTCCCTATCTGTACATGCCGAAAAACAAGCTTCGGACCCTGACCACCTTCCTGATGGACTATTCCAACGCCCAGAAGGGATCCTGGCAGACGCTGGCAGCCGGAATCATTATCATCATGCTGCCCACGGTCCTGATCTATCTGTTTTTCCAGAAATACATCCTGGCCGGAGTGGCGGCCGGAGCTGTGAAGGAATAGCGAGGAGGAATGTTTATGCAGGCAGATATCAGATGGCTGGACGACCCGCAGGTATTTGCGGTAAACCGGCTCCCGGCTCACTCGGACCATCGGTTTTACGGCTCAATGGAGGATTGCCGCCGGAAAACATGCGGACTGACCCAGTCCCTGAACGGAACCTGGCGCTTTCAGTGGTCGAAAAGCGCCGGGACCTGTCCGGCGGAATTTTACCGGGAGGACTTTGATACCACGGGTTTTGAGTCCATCCAGGTTCCGGGGCATATGGAGCTGGCCGGTTACGACCGGATTCACTACATCAATACCATGTACCCCTGGGAGGGACACCTTTACCGGCGGCCCGCCTGGTCCCTGCCGGGAGCCGGAGGGGAGGCCATGGAGGGGCAGTTTTCCAAAGCGGAGTACAACCCGGTGGGTTCCTACATCCGGGAGTTTGAGCTGGATGAGGGCCTGAAGGGAAAGCGGGTCTGCATTTCCTTTGAAGGCGTGGAACAGGCTCTCTTCCTGTGGCTCAACGGACAGTTCGTCGGGTATGCGGAGGACAGCTTCACCCCATCGGACTTTGACCTAACCCCCTATATCCGGGACGGGAAAAATGTGCTGGCCGCCCAGGTGCACAAGCGCTCCACCGCGGCCTACCTGGAGGACCAGGACTTTTTCCGGTTCTCCGGCATTTTCCGGGATGTGACATTGTACGCCAAGCCGGAGGTCCATGTGGAGGACATGTGGGCCAGGGCGGAGGTGGCGGAGGACTGCCGGAGGGGTTCATTTTCCCTGGACCTGCGGCTTTCCCGGGGAAATGATTCCGGCCTGGATTCGGAGAATGGTGAATTTCCTGGTTATTCGGTCCGCTGGTCGCTCTTTGACGGGGACGGCCGGGCGGTGGCGCGGGACGAGGCCCCTGCGGCGGGCAGCCTCCGGTTCGGCCCTGTGGCGGTGGGGGACGTGAGTCTGTGGGACCACCACAACCCGCGCCTGTACCACCTGGAAATCACGGTGCTGGGGCCGGACGGCTCCGAGGTGGAGGCGGTGCCCTACGACGTGGGTTTCCGGCGCATCGAGATCCGGGATCAGGTGATCCGCCTCAACGGCAAGCGTCTGATCATCAACGGCGTGAACCGGCATGAGTGGAACGCCAGGACCGGCCGGGTCATCGGCATGGAGGACATGATCCGGGATATGGAGATTTTGAAGGCCAACCACATCAACAGCGTGCGCACCTGCCATTACCCGGATCAGATTCCCTGGTATTACATGTGCGATACCTGCGGAATCTACCTGATGGCGGAGACAAACCTGGAATCCCACGGCTCATGGCAGAAAATGGGCGCGGTGGAGCCCAGCTGGAACGTGCCGGGCAGCCTGCCCCAGTGGCGGGAGGCGGTGATGGACCGGGCCAGGTCCAACTTCGAGGTCTTTAAGAATCACACGTCCGTATTGTTCTGGTCCCTGGGAAATGAGTCCTACGCGGGGGATAACCTTCTGGCAATGCAGCGGTTTTTCAAGGAGGCCGATCCGGGAAGGCCGGTGCACTACGAGGGCGTTTTCCACAACCGGGCCTATGAGGACGGGATTTCCGACATGGAGAGTCAGATGTACGCCCCGCCTGAGCGGGTGGAGGCCTACCTGAGAAACCGGCCGAAAAAGCCCTTTATTCTCTGCGAGTACATGCACGATATGGGCAATTCTCTGGGCGGCCTCAAGTCCTACATGGATCTGCTGGACCGCTACGAGATGTACCAGGGCGGCTATATCTGGGATTTTATCGATCAGGCGCTGTTTGTGAAGGATGAGGTTACGGGGCGGGAGGTGCTGCGCTATGGCGGCGACTTTGACGACCGGCCCTCGGACTATGAGTTTTCCGGAAATGGGATCGTGTTTGCGGACCGGACTCCCAAGCCCGCGATGCAGGAGGTGAGGTATTATTATGGCTTGTACGACTGAACATGGGCCAAAAACGATGCGGGTGGTCTACGGGGATGTGACCCTGGGACTTCACGGCGAGGGTTTTGACTATATTTTTTCCCACAGCGCGGGCGGCCCGGTGTCCATGGTACTGGACGGCCGGGAATGGCTGTACCGCGCGCCCAGGCCCACCTTCTGGCGGGCCACCACGGACAATGACAGAGGAAACGGCTTTTCTTTTACATCTGCCATGTGGATGGGGGCCGATCTCTTTGTGGAGACAGTGGAAACGCGGGTATTTGCGGATGGACGGCGGGAGACGGCGGTGATTGCGCCGGATAACAACCGGCATCGTGGGGATGTGCCCGCCTGCGAGGTGCGGGTGGAATACACCTACCGGACGCCCACCGTGCCAAGGACCACGGTGGACGTGGGTTACACTGTGAGCGCGGACGGCGCGGTGCGGGTGGACGTTCTCTACCATGGGGCCAAAGGGCTGCCGGAGCTGCCGGTGTTCGGACTGCGCTTTATCATGCCAACGGCGGCGGAAGGTTACGCCTACCAGGGGCTTTCCGGGGAAACCTACCCGGACCGCATGGCCGGTGGCGTGAGAGGATACTATGAGGTGAAGGGGCTTCCGGTGACGCCCTACCTGGTTCCCCAGGACTGCGGCGTGCATATGGAGACGGAAGCCCTGACCGTGACCCGGAGGACGGTGCTGGCAAACGAGAGGGCGGGACAAAAGCCGTCTGTAACGGACGGAGAGCATGGCGGCGGGAGGTTTTCCATGAAATTTTCCATGGTGGACCGGCCATTTGCATTTTCCTGCCTGCCCTACACGGCGCTGGAGCTGGAGAGCGCCACCCATCAGGAGGAGCTGCCCCCGGCCAGACGGACGGTGGTGTGCATCCTGGGCGCGGTGCGCGGCGTGGGAGGAATCGACAGCTGGGGAAGCGATGTGGAGAAGGACTATCACATCAACGGGGAAATGGATATTGCATTTGCGTTTCGTTTGGAGCGGGCGTAGAAGAGGCGGGAGAACAGGGCCGGCGGAGAGATCCGCCGGCCCTGGTTTTGTGGTGGCGGCTAGAATCGTTGGCCCCGGCTCTGAGGCGGCGGCGGGAATCACCGCTCCCAGCCATGACGCCGCGGCTTCCCTGGAATCCGCCTCCAAAGCGACTGTGAAACTTAAAGAAAACGTAAGAAACGCTGGACACGAATACGCTATACTAGAAGAAAACGGACCGGCTTGTCCGGCAGAAATCAGGAGGGAAATGCTATGTTGATTGTGACCACAGAGAGCGTAAACGGCGGCAGATTCGAGCAGCTGGGGCTGGTGCGGGGGTCCAGCATCATGACGGTGCACGCGGGGAAGGACATCATGAACAGTTTTAAGACGCTGGTGGGAGGAGAGCTGACCTCCTACAACGAGATGATGGAGAACGCCCGGGGCCTGGCCACCCAGCGCATGATCGAGCAGGCTCAGTCCATGGGCGCGGACGCCATTGTGGCGGCGCGCTACAACAGCAGCTCCGTGGCCCAGGGCGCGGCAGAGGTGATGGCTTACGGCACCGCGGTGCGGTTTGTATAGGAGGGGAAAAGAGATGAAAACCATTGGCCTGATCGGAGGAATGAGCTGGGAGAGCACGGTGACCTACTACCAGCTGATCAATGAGGCGGTGAAGAAGAGTCTGGGCGGACTGCACTCGGCAAAAATTCTGCTCTACAGCGTGGATTTCCAGGAGATCGAGGAGTGCCAGACCCGGGGCGACTGGGAGAAAAGCGCCCGGATTCTGGGGGACGCGGCCAAGGGGCTGGAGGGCGCGGGGGCGGATTGTATTGTAATCTGCACCAATACCATGCACAAGGTGGCGCCTCAGATTGGGGAACGGGTCTCCATTCCGATTCTGCACATCGCGGAGGCTACGGCGGAGGCGTTGATCGACAGTGGAATCACTCGGGTGCTCCTGCTGGGCACGCGCTACACCATGCAGCAGGATTTTTATAAGGAAAAGCTGGTGGAGCGGGGCATCGAGGTGATGGTTCCCGGGGACGAGGACATGGAAATTGTGAACCGGATTATTTTCGGGGAGCTGTGCCTGGGGGTGATCTCAGAGGAGTCCAGGAAGGAATATCTGCGGATTATTGAGGAACAGAAGGGACGGGGGGCGCAGGGCGTGATCCTGGGATGTACGGAGATCGGGCTTCTGATCAGCCAGGCAGACACGGAGCTGCCGGTGTTTGATACCACGCAGATTCATGCGGGGCGGGCGGCGGAGTGGGCGGTAACGGAGTAGAACGGGAGAGTCCATGGTGCTAAAAAAACAGTGGGAATATAAGATAAAAGGTCTCAGGCAGGCGATCGTCTCGGCGGATGGCGTTTTGATGGACGGCCAGCTGTATTTTGCACTGTGTTACCGCAAAGGATCATTTTTTGAAAGCCGGTTGATCTGCTTCAATATCAAAGAACGGGAACCGGAGGTTCTGTTTGAGAGGCCCCATGTGATCCGCAGCATGGGGGATGCCCTGGCGGGGAAATTTTATTTTAACGCGTTTAGCGGCATGATGTATTGCATTGACGGGGCGGATGGCAGGGTGATCTGGGAAACGGGCCTGGGAGACGGAAATCCGGACTGGCATATATGCGTGGACGGCGGCAGATTGTACGCCTATAACCGCGCGATGTACTGTCTGGATCGGGAGACAGGGGAAATTCTCTGGCGCAGCGGACAAAGGTCCGAACACGCCAACTGTCATATTTTGATCCGCGGGGACCGTCTTTGCCACGGAGTCAGCTGCGGTCCGGTGTACTGCATGGAGAAGAATACCGGGAATATGCTCTGGCAGTATGGGGAAAAGCAGTATGTGAGGTCCTGCGCCTTTCTCGACGACCGCACGCTGATGGCCTGCACCGCAGGCGGCAGTATTCTGATTCTGGATGCGGCGGACGGCGGCTTTCTCTCGGAGGTGAAAACCGGCGGAGCCCTCTACATGGAGCCGTTGATCCATGAGGGCGTTGTTTACCTGGGAAATGACAACAGAGATATGATTTGCTGGGAGATCGGAGCGGACAGGGGACTTGTGGAGCGCTTCCGATATCAGGCGGACGGAAAGGTCAGTACACCGGCCATACTTGACGGTGAAGCGCTGTGGTTTGGGACGGAGGACGGGTATCTCTATTGTCTGGATGCTGGGAGCGGGCAAGAGAGGATGAAAAAGAAGAAGGTCTCCGCTACGCCGCGATACATGTTCCTTTATGGGGAGGAGCTGGTGGTTTTGAGCGATAAGGGGCAGGTGGAGTGTTTTAGTAAGTAGTGGGGTGATGTTAGATGCGTATCCCGGAAAATAGGGCGGTTGGCTGTAAAGTCGACTGCCCTATTAATAATGAAACTCGTTCATGTGTTTAGGGAGTCAGACCCAGACAAATTCCACCGGTATCCGCATTTCACGGTAATACTGTTCAAATGAATCATTGTGGGAGATCAGAATCAGGGCGATGCCATGATGGAGGCAATATTGTGCTACCCGTTCCGTAAGAACGGACACTAGCTCTGGGTCCAGAGCGCTTGTGGGCTCGTCCAGCATCAGAATGTCCGGCTCTCTGAGCAACACCCGGGCCAGTCCGATACGTTGTCTCTGGCCGCCGGAGATATTTTCGCCATTCTGCGTGATCTGGAAGTCCAGGCCCTTGGAGGCTACAAATTCTTCCAGGCAGGCAGTGTGGAGAACTTTTTCCAGCGCCTGGGGGTCGTAGACTTCCCCCAGGGTGATATTTTCCAGAACCGTGTCCTGGAAAATGCAGGGCTGCTGCTGGGCTTGCAGCACATGCTGATAGTAGAGCCTGGGAGGTATGGTTTCTACCGGAATGCCGTTGTATTCCATGGATACAGGCTGTTCCTGGGTGCTGTAAAAGCGGGAGATCAGATTGAATAAGCTGGTTTTTCCCTTCCCGCTCTCGCCCTTGACGATGACCGGTTTTCCCTTTCTTACCACGAAATCAACGTGTCTGAGAATGGTTTTGCCGTCCTGAAAGGCATAGGAGTCCGAGTGGAAGGAAAAGGTGTCCATAGACTCCAGCGTCTTTGTAGCGTAATCGGCGGGACTGGTCTGCAAAACCGGCAGTATTTTACTCTGCATGGCCAGTGCCTGCCCGCGCAGGTTCAGAAAATCTGGGATCGTCAATACTGGTTCCTGCAGGTTTTCCGCAAGGGCAAAGACGGCGATCATGCTGCCGATGGTATATTGTTGCTGTAGTATCAAAATTACGCCGATCAGAATGCTCAGTACGGGCAGAGCGGTAGTCAGCACCGCATAGATGGATGTGAAAACGGAATAATATTGAGAGATGCCCCTGCTGTGCCGGCAGGTGTTGCGGTCGATAAAATCCACCAGTTGGTCCCGGAAAAAGGGCTCCTTTTTTAATTGCTTGATATCCCTGATTCCGTTCAAATAGTCGATGATTTTGCGGTTCATTTCCGTATTGGATACCTGCAGGTCATAGGTTTTGGCGCTGATAATTTTGCTGATATACTGAGTGATACAAAAGCAGAGCAGAATTGCCAGGAAAATGACTGCGGCGATGAGAACGCTGTACCGCAGCATAATCACAAAGGCAAATACCATCGTCACCACGTTGCCGGTCACTGTGATAATTCCTATGCTTTTCCAGTCGGAAATGAACTTACTATCGTCCTTGACCATGCTCAGCACAGCGGAAGACACATATTTTTCGTGGAACGCGCAATCTTTTTCCAGAGCCAGGCCGAACAGACTTTTGATCAGAGTGTAATGGCTGTTATATTGAAGATTTCGGAAAAAATACTGAAATGCACAGTTGATCAGGAAAAACAAGAGAATCAGTAGCGCGCAGAGCTTGAGATACCGCTGCGTACCGGCGGGATTGTCCGGGGAAATGCTGTCGATGGTCCTCTGCACCTGGATGAGCAGAGTGAATTTGGCGGAGATCATAGCCAGGAAGAGAAGCTCTGTGAGCAGCTGCATCTTTTTAAGCGGTTTGAAGATTTCGTTGATCTTGGGATGGAAATGCGAGTTGTTTTGATTTGGCATGGCCTGTCCTCCTGAATTCAATTCCATTTATTATAACACATAAACTGAGTTTGAGATAAATTTTAAAAGAATATAAAAAAATGAATGAATTCTGATGCCTTCTTTAAGCAGGCAAGATTTAATTTATGTATTTTCTGATATTTCCGTGCTGGCATATTAGTCAGTCAGCATATAGAGAGGATCAGTGCCAACCAGACAAAAATTTAGAGTCATATATAGGGCTGCTGGGGCTATCTTTTAAAAGTCAAGTTAATCAGTTTTGTCTTGGTAAAAGGAAAAACAAAAGGGCCAGCCGGTTATCGCGAGATGTCGTGATAGAGGGCTGGCTCTTTTTACATTAAATGCTAAATTACATATTTCAATTCACCAGTAATGAATACTTTTTTTATATTATACATTTAAA